>Ga0302284_1001408_pt1 | contig 10878 bp, 12 predicted proteins | sample III_Fen_E2_1_FD_198760 | JGI IMG/M metagenome (GOLD analysis project Ga0302284, IMG submission 198760) | Peat permafrost microbial communities from Stordalen Mire near Abisko, Sweden - III_Fen_E2_1 | ecosystem: Environmental > Terrestrial > Soil > Wetlands > Permafrost | place: Sweden: Abisko...
CGAAAATAGATATCGAGACTGTTTCGATTCTTACAAAGGTTTATGAAAATCAGGATAGAATAGCCAAAATAGAGGATGAAGTTGCTAAAGTCATCTTTGACAGATCATCAAGAGATCCCAGGCAGGTCCGTAAAACACTGATATTAATCAAGGATATCTATCGTGGATGGGTTGTCGACAGGGTACCCGGATTGTTATCTCAGATGGACAGCGCCATTGTGAAAATTGAAAGGTACCAGCTGATTGTTCCTGGTAAAAAAACTGAATGAGTTCCTCACGAGCCTGTCATTCGGAATTTACAACAAATCACCCGCTTTCTTTGTTATATAAGTCTGCGTTTAACATGCTGAGAAGATGATAATTCTATTCGGACATTTTAAACATTAAATGTCTTAAATAAAACACTTGATGACAATATAAATGTCTAGACTCAAACTGGCAATAATATGGAAAAGAGTAAACAACCGACAAATGCTAATGGCAAAATATGCTATCTCGAAATACCTGCAGTTGATGTACTGCTCTCAGCATCTTTTTACAAAAAAACTTTTGGCTGGCAGATCCGGGAAAGAAGTAATGGCCAGATTGCATTTGATGACGCAATAAATGAAGTAAGCGGTACCTGGGTAGTCGGTCGGAGTCCATCTACAGAAACCGGATTACTAGTCTATATAATGGTTGACAACATTACTTCAACAATTAAAGCGATTGAGACAAATGGGGGTAAAATAGTCCAGCCTGTTGGAGCTGATTCACCCGAGATAACAGCCAGATTCAGCGACCCTGCAGGTAATATATTCGGCATTTACCAGGAGCCGGTACAAGATTAATCTAACTAATTTTTGCCCTCCATCCCGCCTAAAGGGGTGGAGTGTATTGAAGAATAGAAACTCATTTAGCTGGTTCTGTCATAGGATTAATACCCCTCTGCCGCCTCGCGGCATCCCGCTTAAGCGGGAAAATCATCACACATTTAGTGAATTTTCGTCCCCCTTGGGGGGTTGGGGGGTGAGACCTTATAGATTAGACTATTTCCCGGTCTAATTTTTGATTTTCAGTGAGAAAAAGTTTAAATTTGAAAGAACAGAAGAAAATCAACCAAAAATTACACAAAATGGAACGTCGCACATTTATTAAGAATGCTGGTCTTGCCGGCGGGATGATGCTTGTATCACCGATGTTAGCCAAAACTGAAACTCCCGAGGAATATGATTTTCCTCTGATGGATCTTCATGTCCATCTCACAAATGATTTTACAATAGACAGGATGATGGATTTTGCCAAAACGAGAAATGTTAAATTCGGAATAGTGGACCATCCTGCCGACTGGGCTATCAGGAACGATACCGACTTAAAAAAATATATCGATAAACTACGAAAATATCCGGTTTACATTGGTTTGCAACCTATCGATCTGGAATGGACAAAACGCTTTTCTCCGGAACTTTTATCACAAGTAGATTATGTTTTAATGGACCCTCAAAGAGTACCAATGGGAAACGGAGAAACTTTGTCAATATGGCAATTTGATACTTATGTGGAAGATACTGAAGAGTTTATGAAGCGTTACATGGCTTATGCTATGGAGGTTCTCAACAATCAGCCAATCAATATTTTTGGCTGGCCACTATTCCTTCCTGTTTGTATAGCACGGGATTATTATACTTTATGGACCCAGGAACGCATGCAACAAATAATTTCGGCAGCAAAAAAAAGGAATATTGCAATTGAGATAAACGACATGGCTCATACACCGCACGATAAATTTATCCTTATGGCCAAGGCGCAGGGTTTGAAATTTACTTTCGGCTCAGATTCGCGAAATCAGAATGCAGGGAGATTAGCTTATTCCAAAGCTGTTGCAAAAAAATGCAACCTGAAAAAGGAAGATTTCTATATTCCTAAGTCAAAAGGATGAAACATAATCATTCTATTATAATTCCTGAGTAAGCTTTAGGATATTTTATAACCCTTTATTTCCTTTGTGTTACTTGGTGATTCCCTTTGTGTCCCTTTGTGGTTAAATTAATTTTCTTTTGCCACAAAGGAACACTAAGGTTGCACAAAGGTGCACAAAGGATTTTTTTACAGATAATCCAAAAAAAAATGATATGAAATCAATTCTACTTTTTCCATTGTTATTGGGTGCATCTTTAATGGCACAGGAACCCGACAGCAGCTCAGCGCTCTTCAGTATGAAAGAAGCTGAACAGAATTTCGCCAGGGCTTCAGTAATGTATGGACGCAATGCCGCATTCGTTGAAAACTTTGCAGAAGAGTCCATTCTTTTCACCGACAAATGGATTACAAACGGGAAACAGGTCTCTAAAGACAGGAAAGCGGCTCCTGTGGTTCTGAAATGGGAACCTGAATATATGGATATAGCCGACAGCCGTGATTTCGGAATAAGCACCGGACCATGGGAAGCTGGTGAATATCGTCCAGGTACTCCTCCCCTTTTTACCGGATATTTTCTTACTGTCTGGAAAAAGCAAGCGGATGGTGTATGGAAAGTAATACTTGATGGTGGAGGAACAACACCTGCAATTAAAGATCCAAAACACAAATTTTCGTTTCCATCAGGAGCCGATAAGCCTGCTCCCAATCCACCTGTAATAAAAGTTGAATTATCATGCAAAGAATTATTGGACCGAGAGAAACAAATTCTCAAGGAATGGGAAAGAAGTCCGCTCCCATCCACTTACACTGAATTTCTTTCACCAAATGTAAGGATTCAGTTCAGCGGACATCTTCCGACCACAAATGCAGATACAATAAATTCCCTGATCGCTCATTTCGACAAAAACCTCACATGGAGGTCATACGGCTCAGGTGCTGCAACTTCAGGTGATATGGGGTTCACCTACGGGCTCTTGGAAATTCCCGGTAATCCTGTATTACTCAAAGGACATTATGTAAGGATCTGGAAGAAACAGCTAGGAGCCGACTGGAAAATTGTTCTGGAGATGATGAATTTCTGATAGTAATTGGTTTTTAACAGATCATCTCTTATCGAAATAAAAAATCTATGCCTATCCTGATTAAAAATTAGTTTTGCGACGAACAAATTGACATTAATTTTTGTTCCTGCAAGAAGGTTGATATTATAGCTTTCACAAAAAATAATAATCATGAAGAAAGTAACTCCATTCTTAATGTTCGATAACAATGCTGAAGAAGCAATGAAATTTTATGTATCAATTTTCAAAAACTCGAAAATTACAGACCAGGGATCCTTCGAAATAGATGGACAGGAGTTCCTCGTTTTCAATGGTGGTCCGTATTTCAAATTCTCTGAGGGAATATCCCTTTTCATAAATTGCGATACTCAGCAGGAAGTCGATGAGCTTTGGGAAAAGCTTTCAGCAGATGGGGGAAAAAGCCAGTGTGGCTGGGTTAAAGACAAATTTGGTGTTTCATGGCAAGTTGTCCCTTCCGTTCTTAGAAAGCTGCTGAATGATCCTGATCCGGTAAAATCAAAAAGGGTTATGGATGCAATGCTCAGGATGAATAAAATCATTATAAAGGACCTTGAAAAGGCGTATAATCAAAAATAGAAAATATGCGTTCTGCAGCAAAAGACATTGATACATATATTGAGCTTCAGTCTGAAAATACCAGAAGTATACTCTCAGAGATACGGCAAACTATTAAAAAAGCAGTTCCTGAAGCAGAAGAACTGATAAGCTATCAGATGCCTGCATTCAGATATCATGGAATGCTGGTATGGTTTGCAGCTTTTAAGCATCACTATTCTATTTTTATTCCTCGTCAAACTCTAAACCTCTTCCAGGAAGAATTAAAAATGTTCGAACTTTCAAAATCGGGGTCGGCAATTAAAATACCTTTAGATAAACCTTTACCCGTTAAACTCCTGTCAAAAATTATAAAATCAGGTGCAAGAGCGAACCTTGAAAAGGCACAATTAAAAAGAAAAGTGGGGAAATAATTCTCTCTTTTATTTACCTTTGACTGCATGACAGCAATTAAACGTCTGGCAGGTCAAACCGCCATTTACGGAATCCCAAGTGTCCTGGGCCGAATTCTTGGTTATCTGCTGGTTCCTCTTTATACCCGTGTTTTCCTTCCCGGAGAATATGGTACGGTTAATGTATTCTATTCCTATGCCTACTTACTTATGGTTATCCTTACTTATGGAATGGAAACTGCTTTCTTCCGGTTCAATGAACAAGAGAAGGATCGTGAGAAAGTTTTTAGCACAGGTATGATTTCACTTATTATTTCATCTCTTCTTTTCCTGGTGATGGTTTCATTCTCCGCTGGAAATATAGCCCGGTGGATCAAGTATCCTGATCATAGAGAATATGTAATCTGGTTTGCCTGGATCCTTGCACTCGATGCCCTTTCAGCCATACCTTTTGCCTATCTCCGTGCACAAAACAGACCCGCCCGTTTTGCGTGGATCAAAATGACAAATATCTCTGTCAATATTGTTTTTAACCTCTTCTTTCTCCTTTTATGTCCCTTCATTATGAACCATTATTCAGGAACTCTTCCCGGAAGGTTTATAACTTTAATTTACCGGCCGCACTGGGGAATTGAATATATTTTTATTTCAAACCTGATTGCCAGCAGCCTGACTCTTGTTATGCTTTTGCCTCAGATTTCTGCTGTCAGGTTGAAAATACACCCCGATTTGTGGAAAAGAATGCTGTTTTATGGATTCCCGCTCCTTTTTGCAGGAATGGCCGGAGTTGTAAATGAAACCTTTGACCGGCTCTTACTACGTTATCTGTTACCAAAAGACATTGCTTCCTACCAGGTCGGTATTTACGCTGCATGTTACAAGATCTCCATCCTTATGACAGTATTTGTCCAGGCTTACAAATATGCTGCTGAACCTTTCTTCTTTGCCCAGGCAAAGGAAAAAGATGCCAGAGAGGTCTATGCAAGGATTATGGACTATTTCATTATAACTGTTTCCCTGATATTCCTTGTCACTATGCTTTATCTTGATGATTTTATTATGCCAATACTTGTTGGGAAAAAATATTGGGAAGGAAAGGGAGTCATACCGGTTTTAATGATGGCAAATTTATTTCTTGGTGTATATTGGAATCTGGCTATCTGGTATAAATTAACAGGCAAAACATCATGGGGAGCCTGGCTATCGCTGATTGGTGCAATAATTACCCTTGTGCTGAACTTCTGGTGGATACCATTAAGTTCAGAACATTTGATTTACGGATATTATGGATCGGCATGGGCAACATTTATATGTTATGGAGCGATGATGATTCTTTCGTACCTGATCGGTCAGAAATATTTCCCTGTGAATTATAATCTTGGGAAATTTGCAGGGTACCTTGGGCTTTCAGTCATTCTGTTCGGTATGAGTTGTATATTTCGACCTGAAATGTCCATTCTCCGGATTGGATTTCATACACTACTCCTCTTCATCTTTCTTGGGATTGTATTTCTGGTAGAAAAACCCCGTCTTCTGAGTGTTAGTAATAGATAAATTCATAATATAAATTTTTAATTATGGCAACTACTAAGACAGTTCATAAAGAAGAGCATCTGGGAAGTTCGGAATTTATCACCGACATTGTTATCGGTATGTCCGATGGATTGACTGTACCATTTGCACTTGCCGCCGGGCTTAGCGGAGCTGTTCAGCACAACTCAATTGTCATAACGGCTGGCATTGCAGAAATAGTTGCAGGAAGCATTGCGATGGGCCTGGGAGGCTACCTTGCAGGCAAAACCGAACAGGATCATTATCAGTCAGAGTTGAAAAGGGAATACGATGAAATAGATGACATCCCTGAAGAAGAGAAAAAGGAAGTAAGGCTCGTTTTTGCTCAATACGGTTTAAATGAACTGACACAGAATACCATTGCTGATGAGCTTGCTAAGAACAGGGATAAATGGGTTGATTTTATGATGAAGTATGAACTGGGGCTGGAAAAACCCAATGTAAACAGGGCAAGGAATAGTGCAGCTACAATTGGTATATCTTATATTGTGGGGGGACTGATTCCTTTGTCGGGATATTTTTTTACCAGTACGCCATACCAGGGATTGATAGTCTCAGCAATACTGACTGTGATATGTTTGTTCCTGTTTGGCTATTTCAAAAGCAAAGTAACAGGACAGCCTCTCCTGAAAGGTGCATTAAAAGTTACTCTTATCGGGATAACTGCAGCTGCTGCTGCATTCATGGTTGCCAAAGCATTTAATCAATTATTCTAACCATATCAAATGCATTGCCAGAGTGTTGCCATGAAAATAACCATTTACATTATTTTGCTCTGGATATGTACAAGTATTTTACTTTCTGCACAAAATGGAATATCAGATTCCACAAAGACTATCAGATTGGATGAGGTTGTTGTAGCTGCAAACAGGTTACCCGTTTTATTAAAAAACAATCCAGGTTCAGTTTCTCTGGTTACTCCCGAAATACTTTCCGGAATGACAAAAACTGCAGGAGCTGAAGAGGCATTGCGTCTTACACCCGGGGTGCGGATAGATAACCAGCACGACGGAGAACGGGTACATGTTTCAATACGCGGTCAGGGAATCTTAACAGAACGCGGGCTAAGGGGAATCGGGGTCCTGATTGATGGAATTCCTGTGAACGATCCTTCAGGATTTGCTCCTGACCTCTACGATGTCGATTGGGGAACAGTGAAGAAAATTGAAGTTTTACGTGGCCCTTCAACCAGTTTATATGGAGGAGGCGGTGCTGCAGGTGTTATAAATATTACCACTAATGATGGAGGGGCAAAAACCATTGGAGGTGAAATAAATCAGACAATAGGCTCAAATGGTTTCACAAAATCATTAATACAGCTGGACGGATCGCATGAAAATACTGATTACCGTATCAGCTATTCACATACCGGCGGTGATGGATATCGCGATCATCAGGCCTTCAGGGGAAATAAACTCTATGAAAAGATTAATTTCAATCCGTCCAAAAAGCTCTCAATAACTCAGATTATCTCACATACAGATTATTTTCAGCAAAACCCCGAGGGACTAAATATAGGACAATTTAATAATCTGAGGCAGGCAAATCCCGATGCTAATCCGTTCAACGAATACCAGAAGACTAATCGGACCACAATTGGTTTTCACGGGAAATATAAATTCAGTGAAATGCACGATATGGAAGTCACCAGCTATTTTCGCTTCTGGAACTACAAAGAAACCAGCAATAAAAGCGCAGAGTACAGAAATATTACAAACCCGGGAACAAGCATTCAGTATAATTTGCATTTAGCCGGAGCTAAAATAAAAAATGACCTGAGTATAGGTACCGATCTGAAATGGCAGAATATCGATCTATACAAGTTGCAGAGTGCCAGCAATCCTCAGAGAATTGAGAGTATTGATGACACCAATATAGAAACTGATTCATTGCTTGCCAATCAGATAATTGTCCAGAGAAGCTTTGGCTTGTTTGCTTTGTATAAGATGAATATAGGAAAATTTAATCTGATCGGGAGTATTCGTTATGATGCTATGAATAACGAGCTGACAAACAAAATGCTGGCATTGGATACAGCCAAAACTGCTAAAAATTTTAAAAACACTTCTGCACGCATCGGAGCAAGTTACTCAATCGTTAACTCTGTTAATATTTTCGTTGACTGGAGCCATGGGTTTATGCCCCCTTCTACCGAAGAATTAGCAAGCAATCCAACAGGCTACAGCGGTTTCAACACGCACCTGGTCGCAGCTACTTCCAATTGCAGCGAAATCGGATTCCGCGGATTTTACAATGATAAACTGTCCTATGAACTTACCGGGTTTATCATGAATACCAAAAATGATTTCTTCCGGTTTAAACAAAGCGGCAGAGGAAACCAGGAGGTTTTTTACGGAAATGCAGGAAACAGCAAACGTTTTGGCATCGAAACTTTTATTTCTTATCAGTTGTTGAGAAACCTGAGTCTTCAGGTCACATATACTTACTCAGATTATAAATATATTTCATCGGTGATCGATCCTGTTTATACTGATCCTGCTTATGTTCTGACCTCTCCTCCAGCGACAGGACAATGGCTGCCTAATTCACCAAAACATCAGTTATATTCTGAAGTTGTGTACTCCATGAACAAGAAGTTTAAATTATGTCTGGCAACTGAATTCCAGTCAAAATGGGCTATTTATACTGATCCGAAAGCGTACTATGGGGAATTGGACCCCACAATTTATCAAAACTGGCAAAAGGGATTTAATCTTTTCCACGCCCGGATTGCGTACAGTCTGAATATCGGAAAAATGAAAAGTGAATGCAGTCTTTTTGTCCGAAATCTGACCGGGGCAAAATATATGGCATTCACAGAACCTGACCCCGATGGCAATGCATACCATCCCGGACCCGCGAGAGAGTTCTTTGGCAATATTAAAATTAGATTTTAAAATAATATACCTTAATGATTCTCCCTAAAGTGCTATTTGAAAGCCCTTTGTAGCGCTTAGTGAAAACCTTTGTGTACCTTTGTGTTAAAAGTAAAATAATGAAAGAAACTGATTTAATTCGCCTGGAGATTATTGCATTGGTAAATGACTGGGAACCAATTCTGAACAGTCTTCCGGATGATATATTCTCCCAGAGAAGAAATTCCCAGAATCGCACCATCAAGCAGATCATCGGGCACATTATTGACTCCGCAACTAATAATGCACACAGAATTGTACATCTGCAATATCAACCGCTTCCATTGATTTTTCCAAACTATGCCACTTTTGGAAATAATGACAGGTGGATTGCTATCCAGGATTACCAGAATGAAGAATGGAATACATTGGTTCAATTATGGAAGTACTCGCTTCTGCATATTACGCATGTCATTAAAAATGTAAATCCCGATCATTTGAATAATGAATGGATTTCCGGACCCGGTGAAAAGGTGACCTTAAAGAGTATGATAATCGATTTCCCCAGACATTTGAAATTACATCTGTCTGAAATAGAAGAACTGATAAATAAAAATTAAATAATGATCAGCAATGACTCCGGTCGTTTTTGAAAGATATCATCTTGCCCCATGCGGAATCAATTGTGGTACCTGCAGGGCCTACCTGAGAGAAAGGAACAGATGCAACGGATGTATGTCTTCTGCAGGTTCGAACATCCGGCATTGTATTACCTGCAGCATAAGAAATTGCGGATTACTTATCGGAACAACCTCAAAATTCTGTTATGAATGTGAGAAATTCCCCTGCCAGAGGATCAGACAGATTGATAAAAGATACCGGACAAAATACAAAACGGGATTAATACAAAATCTCCGGAATATTAAGAATATGGGTGTTGAAGCCTATATTAAACAAGAAGTTAACAAATGGACCTGTTCTGATTGTGGCAGTGTGTTAAGTGTTCACCAGTTCAAGTGCTTAAAATGCGGAAAAGAATATTCTGACCCTCAGTTCCTGGAAATTAATAGTTAACTTCCTGAATTCATATATTAAACAATGATCTGATAGAAAATGAAAACAAAGAAAATGAACCGGTTTAATCTTCTGCTTATTCTTGGATTAGTTATATTATTATCAGGCTCCGCTCAGGTTGGTCCGGTGAGATATGACTTATTTTCCCTGCTTGAAAATAACAAACTTGAAGTATTCAACAGAAAAGTAATTCCGTTTTCTGAAAATGACAAGAAGGGTATCCGGTTTTCAAAGAATGAAAATGACGGAGTTGCGTGGTTAAAACATGTCATTTTTTCAAACGGAAACATTGAGCTTGACATAAGAGGGAAAGATGAACTTCAACAAAGTTTTGTGGGCATTGCTTTTCATGGGGTTGATAATAACACATTCGACGCAGTTTATTTTCGTCCGTTTAATTTTCAATCGACCGACTCTGTTCGCAAAATTCACGCTGTTCAATATATCTCACAACCCGATTATCCATGGCAGGTTCTCAGAGAAAAGTTTAGCGGCAAGTATGAGAAAGCGGTCATTCCTTCGCCAAATGGGAATGAATGGTTTCATGTGAAAATAATTGTAAAATCTCCTCAGATAATAGTTTTTGTAAACGGGAATCAGGAACCAAGTCTTATTGTAGAGAAACTTAATACAAGGGCTTCCGGTAAAATCGGATTATGGGTGGGAAATAATTCGGATGGGGATTTTGCCAACTTACAGATTATTCCACTGGATCAATAAAGACCAAAATCTTTACTATTTAAATGATAATGATTACAAGAGTTAAAATCTGTTGTATAAATAGCAATGATGAAGCCCGTATGGCAGTTGAATACGGTGCTTCTGCGATTGGGCTTGTTGGAAAAATGCCAAGCGGACCCGGACCAATTTCTGATGAGTTGATCAGGCAAATTGCAAAAACTGTTCCTCCTCCGATAGCGACTTTTATGCTGACCAGCGAGAGATCAGTAGAAGGAATAATTGAACACCATCACCGCACAAATACAAATACAATACAGATCGTGGATTCTTTATCGTCAGGGACATACAGTCAGCTTAAAGCAGCACTGCCATGTGTAAAAATTGTTCAGGTGATTCACGTAATTGATGAAAGATCGGTAGACGAAGCTCTGGAGATTTCAGGAATGGTTGATGCGATACTCCTCGACAGCGGAAACCCTAAACTGAAAGTTAAAGAACTAGGAGGCACAGGCAGAGTACATAACTGGAAATTCAGCAGGCAGATCAGAGAGGGATCAAATTGTCCGGTGTTTCTTGCCGGAGGACTTAATCCGGAAAACGTCAGACAAGCTATTGAGGAGGTTCAGCCATTTGCAGTTGATGTATGCAGTGGCGTGAGAACTGATGGCAGACTCGACAGGAAGAAACTTGAGCTTTTTATAGTCCGTGTTTTAAATAATTAAAGTTGTCAGACTTTTTTTTTTCTGTATTTGCTCTATTCAGAATTTC
>Ga0302284_1001411_pt1 | contig 10874 bp, 5 predicted proteins | sample III_Fen_E2_1_FD_198760 | JGI IMG/M metagenome (GOLD analysis project Ga0302284, IMG submission 198760) | Peat permafrost microbial communities from Stordalen Mire near Abisko, Sweden - III_Fen_E2_1 | ecosystem: Environmental > Terrestrial > Soil > Wetlands > Permafrost | place: Sweden: Abisko...
TGGCCACTTTGGTAACTGCCCATGTCTTTTTCAAAAGCAGTACAAAGATAGCTTTATTTATCCAAACTACCAAACAATATTTGCCATTTTTATGGCTGTTATTGCGGCTTCCACGCCTTTATTTCCATGCACACCACCTGCCCTGTCAAGTGCCTGTTGTAAGGTATTGGTTGTTAGCACGCCAAAGATTACCGGACAACCATCAGTACGTGTATTCAGGTTAGAAATGCCGTATGTTACTCCCTGACAAACATAATCAAAGTGTGGAGTATCTCCCTGAATTACGCAACCCAACACAATAACGGCCGAATACTTATGTACTTTTATACCATCTATCAAGCAATAATAATCATCGAGCAATTGCTTTGCTGCAAAAGTCAATTCAAATGTGCCGGGTACATGCACAATCTTTATTTGCGAAAGTTTAACCCCATTCTCTACTAATGAATCAACTGCGCCTTGGAGTAAAGTATGAGTAATCTCAGGATTCCAATCTGCAACAGCTATTGCATATTGTTGTTCCGATACTTTCTTTTTATCGGGCATTAAGTCGGGATTGTATTCAGATAAATTTTGATATTGGGTTGCCATCTTACTTAGAGTTATTATGAATTAAAAAAGCTACTTCATTTAACTGAAGCAGCTTTTCTTTATGATTGGTTGTTTCAAAAATCTACTTTTGAACTCGCGCCAGATATTTATCAACATCAGCCGCTTCAGCACTTTTTGGATATTTTTCCTTTATTGTAGTGTATGCTTTCTCCGCTTTTTCAGGTTGATTAAGAGATTCATAAACCAACCCTGCTTTTTTCAAGAACACCGGACTTATAACAGCATTATCTTTATCTGCAGCTTTTTCAAAATAACTGATAGCTTTGGATTTATCGCCCAATTCAACATAACAATCACCAGTCAGACCAATTACGGAAGCAGTGAAATACGTATCTTTTCCGTCGAATTGAGAAAGATATTTAATTGCTTTTTCATACTGTCCCAATCTGTAATAGCAAATACCTGCATAAGCGGCTGCTAATTTACCTGAACTTGTAATACTATACTCTGAAGAAATTTCTTTAAACCCAATCGATTCTACACCATTACCTTCAACGGCCAAACGGAAAGAATCTTTAGCAAAAAAGTTTTGTGATTTGTACATCTCATTTTCTGCTGTAACTTCACGAGGTTCCAAATAAAAGTTCCGGAACGCCAAAATCACTAACACAACCAACACGATAGCACCAACACCCATTAAAATCTGCTTTTGATATTTTTCAATAAACGCTTCGGTAGAATTTAACGCATGTTCAACATTTACTAGTTCGTCGTGCTTTTTTTCCTCTTTCTTCGACATAAGATTATGATATTAATTGCTTTTTGTTAATTGAATTTTTTATTCAGAGTTGCAAAAGTAGATATTTTCTTTTAGATAACGAAATTTTAGCTTGAGTTTTTTTATTGGGTGGAGTAAATGCAATTTCAAAAGATAAAAACAACGAAAAACACTCACATTTAACAATAAAAACACATCCTATTGGAATATTTGAACAAATAATACTTTATCTTTGCTTCAGATAAAAAAACAACCGCATTGTTCTGAGATTGGAAAACTCAACGTTAAAAAATTTAACGAGTAATGTTCGGTTTTTAATGGCGGGCTGCGCCTTCGGGTATCCAATGTGGACGGCAGATTACAACGAAAACTAACATCTCAAATCCTATTTATAGGAGTTTTCTCAACTAATGGCAATGCGGCTTTTTTCATCTACCTTGCTGAACAACTCCTACTTTCTCCAAACACCTCTGCACATCAAGAGAAAGGTACAATCTCCGACAAAATCTCAAATGCTTTTTCTACCGTTTTCACTTCTGAAAACACAACCGAACGCCGCTGATTCTGCTCTCTGAGCTGACATTTCCGCGGATGCGATGTCATATATTGCAATAAACGTCCAAATGGTTCGGACTGATAATAAACTGATTGAGGATTTGAGACAAGGAAAGCTGTCATTCGTTCATTTTTCAACACCAGTTTCTCTATTCCTAAGCGCATAGCCAACCAACGCAACCGAACGACCAGGATAAGACTCTGTCCTTCAGTCGGTATTTTCCCAAATCGGTCAACCAAACGCTTTTCAAACTCAAGTAGCTCATCTTCACTATCAATATTATCCAGCTCCCTGTATAAACTTATACGTTCGGAAACATTCTCAATATACTCACCCGAAAACATCACCTCCAAATCGGAATCGATCTGACAATCATTGACAAAAGCTGTGGAACCTGCATTCTCTTTACGTTCATCAGCATACAAATCGGCAAATTCTTCATCTTTCAACTCATGAACTGCCTCGTTCAGAATTTTCTGATAGGTTTCATAACCCAAATCGGCTATAAACCCACTTTGTTCAGCTCCCAGCATATTTCCGGCTCCACGAATGTCTAAATCCTGCATCGCTATATTGAACCCACTTCCAAGCTCTGCAAAAGTTTCCAGAGCCTGCAAGCGCCGTCTTGCTTCCGGTGTCAACAAACTTAGTTCAGGTGCCATCAGGTAACAAAAGGCTTTTCGATTGCTTCTCCCTACCCTACCCCGTAGCTGATGCAGATCGCTCAACCCGAAGTTGTGCGCACTGTTTATAATAATGGTGTTTGCATTTGAAATATCAATTCCAGATTCAATAATAGTAGTTGCAACAAGCACATCGTACTCATAATCTATAAAATCAACAATTATTTCTTCCAATTTGTCAGCAGGCATTTGCCCATGACCAACAGCCACACGACAGCCCGGAACCAGCCTTCTGATCATCGCCTCAATATTATAAATATTCTGAATGCGATTGTTGACGAAAAAGACCTGCCCGTTTCTGTTCATTTCCAACTGAATAGCTTCACGAATGACATCTTCGTCAAACAAATGCACTTCTGTCTGAACAGGATAACGATTGGGAGGAGGAGTATTTATAATGGATAAATCCCGTGCTCCCATCAATGAAAATTGCAACGTACGTGGAATGGGTGTGGCTGTCATGGTAAGCGTATCCACATTTACCTTCATTTCCTTTAGTTTCTCTTTTACAGACACACCAAACTTTTGTTCTTCATCTATTATCAAAAGTCCCAAATCGTTGAATTTCACATTTTTGCTCACCAACTTATGTGTTCCAATAACGATATCAACATCGCCTTTTTCTAATCTTTCCAATACTTCTTTAGTTTGTTTTGCCGTGCGAGCCCGACTGAGATACTCTATAGTACACGGAAAATCCTTCAAACGATCTTTAAACGTATTATAGTGCTGCAAAGCAAGTACAGTGGTAGGAACAAGCACTGCAACCTGCTTACTGTCAGTAACAGCCTTAAATGCCGCCCGAATAGCAACTTCAGTTTTACCAAATCCCACATCGCCACAAACGAGCCGGTCCATGGGCAATGTCGATTCCATGTCTTTTTTTACATCTGCGGTAGATTTTATCTGATCGGGCGTATCTTCGTATATGAAAGAAGCCTCCAGCTCTTGCTGCAAATAACTGTCCGGCGAAAACTGAAAGCCCTGCTCCGCTTTTCGTTTGGCATATAACTTAATAAGCTCACGAGCTATATCTTTTACCTTTGACTTTGTGCGTTCTTTTAATCGTTCCCAAGCTCCTGAACCAAGTTTATTGATGCGTGGCGATTCTCCTTCTTTTCCCTTGTATTTTGAGATACGGTGAAGCGCATGGATACTTACAAAAATAATATCATCGTCCTTGTAAACGAGCTTTACCATTTCCTGCATTTTTCCATTTACGTTGGTCTTTATCAATCCTCCAAATGTACCTACGCCATGATCAACATGCACCATATAATCACCAATTTGAAACTGATTCAACTCTTTAAGAGTCATAACCACTTTTCCAAGTCTTGTTTTATCCGTCTTGAGCTGAAACTTATGGAAACGGTCAAAAATTTGATGATCTGTATAACATAATAAGGATAAATCATGATCAATAAATCCCTCGTGCAAGGTATTCTTTATCGGTTGAAATGGTATATCGTCACCTCTGTCCGAAAAAATAGCAGCTATACGATCCGTTTGTTTAACACTATCGCTAAGAATATAAAGCTTGTAACCTTCGTTCAGTTTTTGTCTTAGATTATCGGAAACTAAATCAAAATTTTTATGAAAAATAGGCTGTGGAGAAGTATTAAACCCTATCGCCGATTTGTGCTGGAAATACGCTTTATCATTCCACTCTATAATTCTAAAACGTTGCACTTGATCTACAAATTGTTCGCCCGTAATCTGAACGTGCAATAAATTTGGAGTCTTATGCCCTGTTTCATTAGCTTTAACCAGCGCTTCATTGTATAACAGGCTTATTCTTTCCCGTACAAAAGCTGCATTCGCAAAACTAATCCATGTTTTTGCCGGAATAAATTCAAAAAAAGACACATGAGGTGATTCGGTATCACGTTGCAAATCAGGAATAATAATTATCTCTGATTTTTTCTCTTGCGATAGCTGAGTTTCTATATCAAAAACCCGAATGGTCTCAATCTCGTCACCAAAGAAATCACAGCGATAAGGTAATTCGTTGGCATACGAGAAAATATCAACAATACTACCCCGAACCGAAAACTGACCCGGCTCATACACAAAATCAACCCGCTCAAATCCGTATTCCATCAGCATTTCCATTACGAAATCCAGACTGAGACTTTCGCCTGTGTGCATTCGCAACATACGGGTTTGCATACTCCCGGCCGATACCACCTTTTGCATCAACGATTCGGGATATGTAACAACCACAATTGGTGAAGATGTATTAGCAAGCCGATTCAAAACCTCAGTTCGAAGAATTTCATTGGCCGCATCCAATTGAGAGAGTTTTATTGCTCGTTTATAAGACGATGGAAAGAAAAATACCTCATCGGTTGAAAGAATTTGCTTCAAATCATTATAAAGGTAAGCAGCATCATCAGCATCGTTCATCACCAGAACCTGAGTATTACCGTGAGCTCTGAAAAGTGATGCAGCCACTAAAGCGCACGATGATCCGCTCAAACCAGAAATTTTTATATTCTGTTCGGTTGAAGAAGCCCAACTTACAAGTTCTTTTACTTGAGGATGTTGTGCATAAAGTTGTTGAAAATCAGAAAGAGTCAATGGTTGATTATATAATGGTTAATTGGTTGATTAGTTGATTGGGGTATTCGGATATTGAGTTGTTAGATCATTCGCTAAATAAGCTATTGAGACTGATTTAATCGATATATAAAATAATATATTTCAAACAAATCATTATTCGACTAATCAACCAATAACCTAATCAACCAATTCAATACTCTATCTTATCCGTAGAATTTTCCCAACTTTCAAAAGCTTTAATAGCTTCATCGGGCAATAACTGAACACTCTGTAAACGACGATTTTCTGGCTTAAGATCAATTTCATCGTAAATAAATGAATCATCAAAACCTATTTTCTTCGCATCAGTTTTTGTGTTTCCATAATACATCTTATCCAGATGTGCCCAATAGACTGCGCCTAAACACATTGGACAAGGCTCACACGATGTATATATCTCACAGCCAGACAAATCAAAAGTTCCCAACTTTTTTGCAGCTTTTCGAATAGCATTAACCTCAGCATGTGCTGTTGGATCAATACTCGTAGTAACCCGGTTTACACCTGTTGCAACTATCTTTCCATCTTTTACAATCACTGCACCGAATGGACCGCCTCCATTTTCAATATTTTTCAAAGACAAAGCTATAGCTTTGCGCATAAATTTTTTATTACTATCCATATATCGTTAACAGTACCTTTAAAAATCGGATTACAAAGATAGTATTTTTTAAATTGAAACCGGACTTTCAGACAAAATAGCTATTTCCATTTATTGTTATTATTTTTACAATTATGATTGCATAAAGCTAGCATTGTTCCGGAAATTTATAATTTAAGTAAGACAGACGAAAGATTAACTATATATTTCAACACTCCATCCAAATATCAAATGACAAGAAAAACTGCGTTATAAATTCATACTTCATGCTGTTTTATTTGGTATTCATTTCAATTTGTAACTTTTTCAACTGATACGAATTGCTAAAACAGAAATTCTCCAATTTTTTGTAATAAATTGTTGATAAATATTCATATTAATGAAATAGGTATTAACACAGAAAGTCTTATATTTGCAGAAATCGCTAATAAAACTAAAACTACGTTTAATTAATTCAACAACAATACTATTAGTTTAAGATAATACAAAGAATAAAATAAATATTTGAATTAGGAATTTAGTAATAACAAAAAAACTATCTTTATGATTAAACAATTAAAATTCTTAGTGCTGTCATTATTGCTTTTCTCGGCAACTATGAACGCACAAGTAACCACTTCCGGAATAAGCGGAAAAGTAAGCTCAAATAATGAGCCTATAATCGGGGCAACTGTAATTGCAACTCACACCCCTTCAGGAACTACTTATGGAGCCGTCTCGAACGAAAAAGGACGCTATTTTATTCAGGGTATGCGTGTAGGTGGTCCATACACGATTGTGATTTCTTATGTTGGTTACAAAAAGGCTGAGTTTACCGATGTCCAACTTTCGCTCGGTGAAACGTCAAGTATCAATGCATTACTAAAAGAATCATCTCAACAATTAAATGAAGTTATTGTAACCTCAAGATCAGGCGTTAAAACTGCCGCTGGTGGAGCTGCGAGTAATTTTAACTCGAAGCAAATAGTCAACACCCCTACAGTTGATCGCAACATTTATGATATTGCCAAAATGTCACCATTAGTTGCACCCGCTAAGATTGGAGGTCTATCCATAGCAGGTTCGAATAACCGTTACAATTCATTTCAGATTGACGGTATGGTTAGTAATGATGTTTTCGGATTGGCGAGTTCAGGTACTAACGGAGGTCAAACGAGTGCAAACCCGATTTCACTTGATGCTATTCAAGAGATTCAGGTAGTTATTGCTCCGTTCGACGTTCGTCAGAGTGGTTTCACGGGTGGTGGCATCAACGCTATTACTAAATCGGGTACCAACAAGTTCGCTGGTTCTGCTTACGGTTACTACACTAATCAGGATATGTATGGAAACTGGAGTCAGGTGAATAGTGTGAAAGCAAAAGTGGGAACCCAATCTACAAAGATAGGTGGATTTACTTTTGGCGGTCCTATTATCAAAGACAAGCTCTTCTTTTTTACAAGTGCCGAATACAAATACGACACCTACCCTTCAAGCTACTATCCTGATTATACAACTGGTTATCTGACTGCTGGAGAAGCCAAAGCGATTAGTGATAGATATGCTACAATTACAGGAAAAACTGATAGCTATAATCAACGAAGCGTCGACACAAAAGGTCTCTCTCTCTTAGGTCGCATTGACTGGAATATTAACACAAACAACAAGTTTTCTTTCCGTTATCAATATAATAATTCTTACAAAGACACTTATGCGTCTGGATCGACAACTTATTACTTCTCAAACAGCGGCTATCGGATGCTCGATAAAACCAATTCGTTTGTAGCTGAATTAAACTCTAAGCTTAGCGATGTTTTAAGCAACGAGCTTCGTGCAGGTATTACTTTTGTGCGTGATAAACGCGACGTGCCTTATCAGGGGCCAAATATAAGTATTGGTCTGCTTGGAGGTGGAGTCGGAACTGCTACCGGTAAAACTACCGCTTACATAGGAACCGAATATTCTTCGGGTGCAAATAGATTGGATCAGAATATCTATACATTAGAAGATAACCTTACATTGTATCATGGTGACCATACTCTTACGTTAGGTACTCACAATGAAATCTACCGCTTGAACAACCTTTTCATTCAAGCTTCAACCGGGGCATATTACTACAAGTCGCTTGCCGATTTTTTGAATGATAATGCATATCAATTTAAATATTCATATTCTGATTATAACCTGACAGGTAGTTATCAATGGGCTGGAACTGTGAATGCCGGACAGTTCGGATTTTATTTGCAAGACAAATGGAATATCACAAACAACCTGAACGTAACTTACGGATTGCGACTTGACGTTCCAACATGTTTCAACAAACCGACGACTAATGACGCTTTCAATGCCACAGCATACTCAACTACTTACGGTGTGAAAGTGGGGGAAGTTCCTTCGACGAAAGTGATGTTATCTCCACGTGTTGGTTTCCGTTGGTTTGCAGATGATAGCCACAATACGTTAATCAGAGGTGGAGCAGGATTATTCACCGGTCGCGTACCATTCGTATGGTTATCCAACCTTTGGAACAATACCGGTATGGAAATGAAAGGTACTACCATTACAAGTGGTGTTCCTAAATTTGGTACATACGGAAATGATCCTGTGGCAGCAATGAATTCTGCTACAACAGGAACGGCTTCAAAACCAACTATCAACACCGTATCGAAAGATTTCAAGTTTCCACAAGTATTCCGTACTAATCTTGCATTGGAACAAACATTACCTTATGATGTTAAAATGACACTCGAAGGTTTGTATTCAAAAACCCTGAATAATGTATGGTTCGAAAACCTTGCATTAGTAGATGGTGGTAAAAAGGTTTATGCTGTTAGTGCAGATGTTGCAAATTCTGCTACATCATACTACTCAGTACCTGCCAACAGTTACAATGCAATCATTAACTTGAAAAATACGAACAAAGGGTACACCTACTCATTAAGTGGTAAGTTGGAAAAGAGTTTTAAATTCGGTCTCGACCTGATGGGAAGTTATACCTTCGGTCATGCTTATTCCGTAAATGACGGTACCAGCTCTGTAGCCCTTTCGAACTGGCAGTACAATTATGCGAAAAACCCGAATGATGCTAACGAAATGTCTTACTCTGTGTTTGATATTCCCAACCGTGTTTTGGCACAAGCTACATATACCACTCCTAAGTATCTTAACGGACGTCTCGCTACTGTTGCGTCAGTCATATACAACGGAAGTAACGGTATGCGTTATTGCCTGACAATGAATGAAAGTACAGATTTCAACGGAGATACACAGAAAGGTAATTCACTGCTCTATATTCCGACTACTGATGAACTAGCTAAGATGACTTTTGCTACAGCTGCAGATCGTACAAGTTTTGAAAGTTGGATTGAAGGAGATAGTTATGCAAAGAATAATCGTGGTCAGTATGCAAAACGTTATTCAAACAGCGCTCCATGGGAAAATCATTTCGACCTCCATTTTGCAGAAGATTTCTACTATTTGAAAGGGAAAAGTGAGAAGGTTGAGTTGACTTTCGACATTATCAATTTTGGCAATATGCTAAACAAGAACTGGGGTGCAGTATATGGATATGACTACAACGTACAACCTCTGAAAGTAACAGCTCTCACAACAAATAGCAATGGCGATAAAATCCCTACTTATTCTTATCAAGATGACAAAGTATATAAGAGTGATTTCTCTAGTCGCTGGCATTTACAAGTTGGCTTGAAAGTTACGTTCTAATAACAAGCAATATTATTTTTAAAAGGAGAGTGCCATTTGGCATTCTCCTTTTAATTTCGTGAAATTTACTGTTTTCCAGTAGCAATTCCTTCAATACTTCTTTGAGGAAATTTAAATTTATCAGCTTGTCTTAGACGTTAAGTTTTTAGAGTCATTTATCACCTTTTTTTGGCTTTGGAAGTATCTATACCCTGAAGGATGAAAGCAATAGTATTGTGGGCAAATTCTTCACCAGTGTTGGTAATCTACTCAATAATGCTCTACAATCATTATAACTGACATTATTTTATAAAGTACAATGAATGCGCCGGGTCAATCTGAAATTCCGATCACTATCTTATTTTCATACAATCCGTCGGCCAGCTCACTAAGTTCAACCACCAAACTCTGTTTAAAGTCCTTTGATATTAAACAGATTCTATTGATAGATAGGCCAATATGGAGCTTATAATCAAATTCTCGTCACAATTTCTCCGGCATCCAAGGATGCTCGAGTATTCATCCTATAAAATCATCAATCATCCAAGAATGACGATACTTTTCTAACTCTCAGGCTCATTTAGCCGAATAAATGCCAAAGTCAACAATTATAGGATGCTATTCTAAAGTACAAAAAAAGGCTATCCGGTTTCCCGAATAGCCTTTTTAAAATAAGTATAAATTAGATATTACATTGCGTTAATTTCTTTATTGATTGCTTCGAATTCAGCATCCATTTTCAGACGATAATACAAAGTTTTAAGAGTCTTTTTATATTCAATTTCTTTAGGATTCAATTCTGCAGCTTTTTTGAAGAACGGAACTGATTCTTTAAACACCCCGTCAACCTTCTTCATTTCTGCATTATAGGCCTTTACGTCTTTGATTTTATTAGCTTCTTCAGCCATTTTTACAGCTTTATTGTAATGCAAACGTCCTTTAGCACCATAAGCATCAGCCATTGTTGGATCAAGCTGTATTGATTTATCTAAAGCAGCTAAAGCTGCGTCAAAATTATTATTGGATTCTTCCAGGTTACCCTTTACATAGTAATACTGACCCATAGTCGGTTCTTTTTCGATAGCTGCATTCAGGTAAACCAAAGCCTCATTTATTTTCTTTGAGTAGATATAATAGTTAATCAGATTCTGCAAAAACCACATATCAGTTGGGAACTTATTAACAGCTTCCTTCAATGAATTTACGGCGTTTGCCGAATCCTTTTTGTTCATATATTGCTCGTAGAGCGATTGATAAACTGCCTTCGTTTCGAATTTCTTAGTTTTCAATGTTTCAAATATACTAATTGCTTTATCTGTCATTTTCGCGTTAACAGCTGATATTCCGGCATAATAGGCAATCATGTCATAAGTAGAATCCATCTTTATCTCATTATTCATAAGAGGAAGTTTTGGAATTTCC
>Ga0302284_1001412_pt1 | contig 10868 bp, 7 predicted proteins | sample III_Fen_E2_1_FD_198760 | JGI IMG/M metagenome (GOLD analysis project Ga0302284, IMG submission 198760) | Peat permafrost microbial communities from Stordalen Mire near Abisko, Sweden - III_Fen_E2_1 | ecosystem: Environmental > Terrestrial > Soil > Wetlands > Permafrost | place: Sweden: Abisko...
TGAAGTCGTACATGCTGGTAGTAGGATGAGTAACTGTGTCACTCCTCACATCTATGTGCTTCATTTTAGTCAAGTTAGGAGTCATCATTAGGTATTTTTTTATTTGAGCTGTATGGTTTTATAATATTGTTCAAATAATCTTTACAATTGCTTTTTGATTGTTTTAAAGCCAGTTTTCCTTAAAGTTCTAGTCATTTCTTTTTTTAATTTTGCATCCAAATAATCCTTTTTTGGGTAAAAATTCATAAATTTGATGGACGTGCAAACAATTATCTTAATTAAAAAATCCTTCTAGAACTTTTTTCCACATCATTAGATCTATCTTCAAAAAAACAAATCTTTTATTGTTTTCTGGAACTAATTATGTAAACAAAGAAAAACTAAACATTCAACAATACCAAAGAATCAGTAGAGATCTATAATAATCTATGTCATATCTTATCACTTAATAATCATAGAGAGATAATTATCTCAAAAAAGACTCTCCACAATTAAAGAATTTTGATATTCTTAAATAAATCAATAAGAATAAAATTAGTACTACACAATTGCTAAAGTTTGAATTAATTCGCATTAAGACCAAATAAAATGATCTTCACTCTGAGAATCAAATAAACAAATAATTAATAGGTAATAAGAATTACATAGCTAGTTCCAAAGACGTATTCCAAATTCGTAATAGCTTTGATTAAATATGCACAAGTAGTAAAATGCAAAATAATTAAAACCCTATCATGTATGTTATCTTAAGAGCAGTTCATCTCCAACTCTTTAAAGAAAGTCTCAAATAAATTTAAACTGTAGGCCAGTCTTGTGAACGCATTCTCAAATCATCATATTATTTGGATTAGATTAGATTTATTTAAAAATGTATCACAATAATGAAAAACAGCCAAACAAATAAGAAAACAGAAGAACAATCAACCATCTTGACCAAATTCTGTAGTAAACTCAATTTATCTTTGAATATCCTTTTCGTTAACAGAAGGCTTGCATTTAACCAACGCAGTTTCAAAATCGATGATTTCTACCTCTCTCAGTTTAAGCTAATCGCCCTTGAAATCCATCAAAGAATTCTCTTTTCCTTCTGGATCGCTTGGTGCGCATGCCATAAAAACAGTCTTTCCATCTTTGTCTTGTGTTTTCTTAAAATGAGTAGCTCTCTAAGCAATTCTTAGTGGTTCATAAGACGCATCTCTAATAAGCACAGAGATATCTGACCCAGAAAAGCTAGCAAATTAAGAATAGTATTAGTTAGTGCTTAATGAAATAGTTTTGATACCCTTGAGTGTTTTGAGCAATGAATCTCCTTTCTTCTGCTGAAATTCTGTTAGGTGTCTTATCAAGCAGATTATTGATCAAACTAAGTCTTGCTTCCATTTCTGGGAGAGGAATCATGATTCTCTTCTCGAATCTATTTCATAAAATTCAATTAAAAAGTTGTTTGCCTGCATTCATTTACCTTCTTCTAATTGCTGGATCTAGTCCCCAAGGAACATTGGTTGCTCCAAGAACTAGCACACCTGTATCGTCATTGCCGACTCCTTGCATTTAGACTAAAAACTCAGTTTTAACTCTTCTTGTAGCATCATTTTCTCCATCGGATCTAAGCAAAAGAAAATTATTTAAATTATGTATTATTAGAGAAATGGGCAATTTGAAGGGATGAAGTATGCATTACCTATTGCCAGCCATTGAATCTATTTCATCGATAAAGATAATAGAGGGTTTCTTCTCTCTGGCCATTTTGAATAGCGTTTTAATCAACTTCTCTGACTCACCAACCCACTTCGAGATCAAATCGGAGGAGGATATGGAGAAAAATGTTGCATCGCATTCTGTTGCACATGCTTTAGCTAAGAATGTCTTTCCCGTTCCTGGAGGGCCATACAAGAGAATGCCTTTCCAAGGCTTGATCATTCCTTAGAATATCTCTGGAAATCTAACTGGCAGAATGACTGCTTCGTGAAGAGCCTTTTTAGCATTTTCAAGACCTGCTACATCAGACCATTTAACATTTGGCTTTTCAGTGACAATCGCTTCACTGAGGGCATTCTCAAACTTCTAGCCTTCTTTATCCTGTTCTCTGATTAAATAGATAATTATTTTTATGAAATTTATAATATTAATAATTATTATTATTGATACTTTATCTTGCTTTGATTGGAACCATTCGCCTCTTGAGGCTTGTTATTATCTCCATTTGGCCTATCGTTTGCAATTTAAGGCTTTCTCGATTGTTCTTAAGTTTTCATTTGCTCCATCTTTTGCTTCATTAAGGAAGCAGATTTCAAGCATTCATCTATTTTAGCTTTTAGGATACGCACTATTTCCTGATTGGTTTCCTATTTTTTGTATTGATTCAGCTCTTCGATCCCTGAAAGCATCAACCTATATCCTTGATCGAGTTATATGAGACTAGAGTTTTCTGCATTGAAAAGATTGATGCCTTAAGTTATTTTGTTAAGGGCGATATCCCTAAATTGAAGCATTGGATTGCTCATTTTACTTTATTTTTTGTGTTGTTATTGTATTTATTTTCTCCTTATTATTGTTTCTGTGTATTATCTTTCCCTTCCTTTCCTTCATAAAACTATTACTCCTTTTTCCTGACCCGAACCAATCAAAATAATTCAAGATATAATTCGTAATTCATTGCTTAACAGAATAGAGGAATCCACAATGGAGACTTAATCGATAACTACAAAAAGAATTCAATTAGTTTTAAGATTGTTGATAAATATATATATTATTTGAATGAAATAGTTCAATTTAATCTTCGTCGGGCTCAAATAAATCAGAACTCTGTAAAGATAAGAAGGGCTTAGTCTAGTTCAATAATAGCCATTTCCAGATTCATAATTGTCTTGATTATCTGCTACCATTGCTTCTTGATATTTGGATCATCAGCCTTAATCTTCTTTTCTTCTTCTAATTCCCTTTCTCTCTTATACGAATACTACAACCGTGTCTTCAGATTCAGTAAGGCCTTTCAAAATATGTAAAATAGCATAAGCTTACAAATCGAACAAACTCTATTTGTACTTGATAATATTATCCGATTGTCTTGGCCATGACTTCTCTCTCGTCGTACTTATACAAGCTCAGTATGTTTACTATCTTGTCTTTCTCTTTGATTTCCTTAATAACGTAAATGTTAGCATAGTTAAACTCTTTCAGTTGCATCTTTTGTTGGGAGTTTATATTCTCTAAACAATAAAAAGTATGTTTACCATATACTGAATGTATCCATCAACTGAAAGCAGATTTAAGTATCTTTGCGTGTCTTTCAAGCTTTAGAGTGAAATATCGCTGATCTAATAAACAAATTTCAGTTATTCAATGTATGAATTGTTAACCTTACAGCTTTTTCATTCAAGTGCTTGTGTTTTTTAAGGATGCGGAATATTCTGCCAGCTATGAGATCATACTTCCTCTCAATAATCTTCGCTGTGTGTCTAATCTTCATTTTACTCACTATTTTCTCAACATTCACAGAATATACTTCCTTTCCATTTATGAAATCAATCTCTATGAATTTTCCTCCATCCCTCTTCATCACTCTTAAAATCTTCTGTAAATCTTCATCCTTCATTGAAAGTCCTTCCTTCCCTCCTGACTTAACGAGCTTAGCCTTGACTTCTTCGAGAGAAAGGAATTCAGAAGTTTTAATTTCAGTTGATTTCCCAATCTTTTGGCTCGATTCAAGCATTGCTTTGACAATATTCCTTGCTTAAACATTTAGCTTTCCTTCAGCTAGTTTTCCGATCTCATCACTTCTAAAATCATGGATAAACTGCCTTACATTGAGCTTGTAAACTAACCCTTCTTTGGTTATCGGATTGCTGATTAAATACTAGTCACCATATGATTCCTTGGCTTCCTTTTTCCCCTCTTTTGGTTTAACTATTTCTGCACATCAAATTTCTTCTTATGAAATGAAAATGGCTTGAAGAATATTACCAATTGGATCGTTGAAAAGAGCATCGTCATCTTCAATTATGTTTTTCTTTTGCACTTTTCGCTTTGGTGCTTCTAAAGGATCTTTTTCTTTTTTTGCAAAGCACCATCATTATTACTTCATTTTGATTTAATTCACTAATTCATACCTTCTTTTTTCCTTTTAACATTCAGTTTGGCTTAAGCTGGAGGCTCTTCAAGCTCTTTCAATTGTGTGTCATTATTTTGAGCTGAGGAGCATGGTTCAAACTTTTGTAAGTAGTTTCCTTTGATTAGAACCACAAAAGACTCTTTTAGCTGTTCTTTGAGCTGTCTCTCCTTTTCTATTCCAAAATTAACTTATTACTTTCAAATAAATCCTTATTACTTTCGCCTTGAGATGCCTTTTGACGATCCATTTAAACGGATTGAAAACAATCTTCGAATGATCCTTGAGAGTTGTTTAAGAAAAACTCAACTATCAATTCTGCATCGGTTCCAAAGAGCTACTTGACATGGAGAAGATAAGAAGGTCCTCTCATGAAGCTCAACAGGCTTTATGAGTTAACAAAATAATAATTTCCTTGGTTGCTGCTCTCGTATTGAACTATTCCATTTTTAATAAGCACAATCAGAAGGTATTTGATGGATTTCTCATTCAATTAAGGCTTAAGTGTTTCGCAGATTTAGCTAAGTGGCATCCTGTCTCTCTTTGTAATGGCTTCACATATGATTGCACATTCTTCGCCTAACTCTTCTTTTGTGATTTATGAGATAAGCTTTGCTTTAAGCAAAAGGAGATTGTTATTATCCTATTCCATTCTTGATTGCTAAGAGTGTCTAATAGCTTATGAAAATCTGTTATTTTTAAATCGAATTAATTAAAAAATGAATCTTGATTAGATCACTCAATCAGCAAATAAAAAAAGAAGCTGCTTATATAAAGATATGACAACTGCATTCAGCTAATTCATCCTCTTTATTTTAATTCAATCATTTGAAATTTCCTGTTAAAGCCTAAATGGTCAATAATTATTTTATTACTTAATTTCAAGATAATTAGGATTTTAGATTAATTAATTTTTTTTACCTAATTGCGAGATAACTCCAAACATAAGGAAACACAAAAAAACAATGAACAGCACTTGTTCTTAGCAATTTGATAAGACACAAATAGACTGTGGATGCTTAGGCTGCCTTACACTTATTGTAGGCTTTATAAACTATGCTGAATCTAAGTGTGTAAGGCCTGAAAAAAGCCTGAATTGCTCTTCTGACAAAATATAGATTCTCAAATAGGCTCTCCTTAAAGCTAATTTCAATAATCACAAATTCGTTCCTTACACTGGATACAAGATCTACAACATTGTTGTTGATTCAGATTCTTCTAACTCTGAACTATCTGATCAGCTAAAAGAAGACACAGACACAGAAGAAGAGGAGTCAATAGAAGACTCAAATTCTAATTCTTCTGACCTTTCAGACGATTCATTAGTAATTCCTTCAAGTCCGAACTAGAAATTAATGTAAGATACGTCAGTAGAAGAAGTATCAAATGAAGAATTAAAATAACTAATAAATACTTCAAATAACTAAGAAACAATTGAAACAACAATTGAGAGCAGCAAAGACAATTAAATAGAGTCAATGTAAAAATAGGAAGAAACTAATAAAGTTCTAGGTGACAGTTAACCCTATTTAGAGGCCAATTAATAAAGCAGAGAAAGCGAGAGAATGAGATAATAAAGAAACTAAGAATACTGTAAAGAAGAGGAATTATAAAAAGAAGGCAGTAGTTATCAGATCTTTCAGAAATTGATGGATCTACAAGACTTGCTCTAAGACCTTTTGGATAAATTTATTAGCCAAAAAAGAATAAAAAAATAAGATTTTTGGAATGATTTCGAACAGTATTTAAAATACGACAATTTGAATTATCTCAAAATCCTTGATCCATCTCATAAGTAAGTGTCTATGGAGCTAATGACTTTAATGATAGAAGACTTTTATCAAGCTTTTATTAGAAAAGAAAAGAATGGTGACTCCCAAGAAATCGATTATTAGCTCAGAAGACTAGATTAGCTTGGCGCTTATTTTATTAGTTAAAATGCTATCTTACAAAACGAAGCAGAGGCACAAGATTTCAATTCAGATGAATTCTAGGAGATTTTAAATCAGTTTTATTAAGGAATTCAGCTAGAGATGAGTTCATATTAAAATGGATTACCCATATATTTAGTGAAGCAAGTACTAAAAGACACTTCCTTATCAAACAAAGTAACTCTTTTAGTTGGAGAACCAGGAAGTGGAAAAACAACTTAAGTACCTCAAATCTTGTATTAACTCAATAACTTTGATCTTTCCACTCCTAAAAATCATTAGAAGAAGAAGATCATTTGCGTTTAGCCTAGAAAAATTACATGCGCTTCTCTTTGCTAAAGAGTAAATTAAGAATTAAATGAGACAAGATTAGTTTGCTGCCACTACAAGGATTTAAGCAGTTTTTAATACGGATCAAACATAGTTTTCATGGAAGAATCAAGTTTTGTTGAATTATTCTTAGCTTTTCTTCAAGGAATAATAGGCCAACACGGATCCTAAAGTAATCAACATAATATGCTCTATTAAGTCTCTCATGTTCTCATTGATGAAGTTGATGAGCGAAATTAATAGACAGACCTTATTATTGGGTTAATCTATTAATACATTACAGTTGTTAAAGACCTTGGATCCACTAAGAAAGATACTGAGATTCCTTTAAAGTTTATCGTGGCATCCTCTCCTTGTTATTAAGATATGATTTAATAATATTTTGCCAGCGTAGAAGAAGTACCAACAATCAAAATAGAAGAAAGGAAATATCCTGTAAATGTGAAGTATCAAGAGAGTGACTAATAGGATGATATTAAATCTAAAGTAGTTTGCTTGCTTTAAAGAATCCTATCTGAAACAAACTCCTTTAAAAAGCAGCGAAACTAATTCGATGGAAATATCCTTGTTTTTCTCTAAGATTTGGCTAATATTTAAGAAACAATCAACTTCGCATCGCTGAAACTGAATTTACGTCCATTCGACGTGCTCTATCTTCACCAAAAGCAAGAGTAATATCACCAAGTATATTAACAATCAGGCAATAAGAAAAAGATCATCTTCGCAACAAATATTGCAGAAACCTCAGTCACGATTGAAGGGGTAAGTTTTGTAATTGATTGTGGAGTAGAAAAAGTAATGATATTTGATCACAATAAACAATCTACTGCTCTCGTGGCCTAATAAATATCCAAAGCTCAAGCAGAGTAAAGGAAAGAATGTGCTGGAAGAACAAATCCGGGAGTTTGTTTCAGGTTATATACAGAGGAGGAATTTAATTGTTTTCCCGATTAAAAGTAACCAGAAATACAAAGAAGCAATTTAAACTTAATGGTACTTTAAATGATTCATGCTGGTATTTCAAAACCTGATAATTTTAGATTCCTTGAGAAACTCGGAAAAGAAATAATAAAAGATAGTCTGGAGCAGTTGGAATAGATTAATGCTGTTAAACAGAAATTAGATGTCTATTGTTTAACTCAAATCGGTGAATTTATTGTCAAGACACAATTTCAGTTTCCTTTGGCTGCTATTCTACTAAAAGCTCATTCCTTGAATGTTCTCGACCAAACGATTTAAGCTCAAGCGATTTTTTAAGAGTATAATTCAATATTCCTCAAACTAAAGCACAGTATGATAAGGAAGGAGTTCCTAGATTAACTGAACGAAGCAAAGGATAAAGGGGAATTAGAAAGTGATTTTGTTTTTTTCTGGAAAACATTTTAGCTTTTAGAAAAATATGAGAAAGAAAGGCGATTTGGTAATTAAAATCAAGAAGACACTCTTGGCATTATGAAAGCTTTCAGCAAGGCAAAATAGGCTTATAATGAGATGAAAAAGAGATTTAAGAAACACATTTAAGAACTAAATCTTGATGATGAATGTACACAAAGAAATAGAGAAAATACAAAGAACTACAGCGAAAAGGAAACATAAGACAATATTATCAGAGCTTACTTGGCTGGATACGAAAGACAAATTGCTGTCTTTACAGGAATAAATAAGCTTGGGTATTACAACAAAACCTCTAATTCAATGTTTGATATTCACCCAACTTCTTAGTTATGCTGTTAATAAGAAACAAAAAATAGCAAATTCGATAAGGGAGATTTCTTGTTTTATGCCTATCTTGAAGAGCAAGAGATTAACAGCTATGCTAAAGGAGTATCGCAGTTCAGAAAAGAATGGCTGACCAATAGTATCATCATAGAAGAGCTGGAAGAAAACATTAACTTCCAGCCATTTTTTTATTTTGAAGGGGAGAAAGGTTTTTTGGAGTATTTTTTTGAAAGAGAAAAAGCTAAATTGGAGGCTAAATTCGAGGCCATGCAAAAACAGTAGGGAAAACTTATTAAAAAAGGAAAATATTACATTATTTATGAAAAGAAGTATGGCCGTATTTCATTCTACTGTAACCAATACTTTGTACCAATATTCGAGCAAATGAACTTGAGTCAGCTAATTGAAGAGATCAAGCTGAAGTATGTATCATAAATGAATAAAAAATACTAAGTAGTTCGATTTAAGGATACCCTTAACTTTGCAGTGGTCGGAAACGGATTGAAAATAAGGGAAATACTTCTCCCAAATTAATACTTGAAAGTGAGAGCTTCTAACTTGCCCACATCCTGCACTGAGAAGCAGCTTAGTAAAATAGTAGAAATGGTGGAGTCTCAAGGTTAGGGTGCATCAAAACACAACAATAAATCAATGCCAGCTGACATAAAGGTAAAGTGTGATTATGAAAATATGACAGCAGTTGGTGAATTTAGATTTCGCAAGACAAGACATGCTAAACTGTTTTATTAAACTGTAAGTGAACTGCCTCAAAAGCAAGTCAATTCACTTCTTTAGATTAAATATCAGCCAACTGATAGTCCAAATCAAAAGAACTCGTTTTCACAAGAAAAGGAAAACAACAATAAAATTATCTTTTCATCAGTGCCTGAATGCGAATTTCTTATGGAATACTCTAGAGATCTCTCAAAAAGTGCAGTAAAAGCATAATGGAGTATTTCTCCTTCTCTTGGAATGGGTTAACTCATATTTACCAATGAACTAGATGCCTTCGCTACTCTCGATTAACTCAAAAAAAAATTCAAGTCGAGCCTTTAAGAGAGAATCGATCCTTCATCTGGAAATCCTCTTTTTCATGTACTTGTCGAAAGGTTAGGACCAAAATTCGATGAAATAGACTTAGAGGCATACGCCATTAATCATCACAATAGTCTTGTATCGGTTGAGATCAGGAGAGAGAAGCTGAATTTATCATATTCAAAAAATAGCTATTATCTGGAAAAGGAAGAAAGACAAAAGTTTACAGAGTTAGTCCTCTAAATACTTCCGAACATTTCATTGAGCCAAAGTTACAATTCAAAGCAAACAGTTAATAATAAAGATAGAATCACTATTAAAATTAGCTAAGGTGTCTGCACTGCATTAATGGAGCTAGACTCTTTGAGTGAGGTATAGCAACTCGTCGATAAACTAGATGGTAAAGATTTTGGAAAGCAAAAGCTTCGATTGCAAATTCAGAATCGTCTTAATGTCCCTGTTTCAGGCTATGTTTATTTGCTAAGTTACAATGCAATTTAGAAATGTATTAATTCTGCTGCTCCTCTTGTCAAAGTTAAAGCTCCTTAAAAAGAAGATGTATTCTATCCTTCTCGTATGGTCTTCATTAAGCTGTAGCAAGACACATCTGGGTCTTCTCAAGCACTAAACTAAATAATGATTTCACTGCATAATATTCTAAAATTTCATAGTCTATTCCTAGAGTTTGATCCCTACGAGCTTGAGAGGATAATGGAGAAACAGACAGAAGAAATCAATTATATTGAAAGATAATTCGCTTGTGTGATTCGATAGGCTTGCAGAGGCAGAGCTGAAATCAAAATTTGGTTTGGGTCAACACACTCTTAAGAGTTTGTAGAGGATTGCAAATAAACCATCATTGACTTTCTGTCTTAGTATGTATCCTCAAACTGCAAGCTAAACAAAGAAGCTTACGATCTAAAGAAGTTGGAAGTGTTTCTGATTTAAGCTAAGAAGAACAACAGTATTATCAGCTATGATTTCAGTGATTAGAATATTCTTATCACTGGCTACAAATAGAAACTGCAAGATATAGCTATCCACATAGGATCTTCCAAACAATTTGAATCCAGCTAGAGATAGGCACAAGATGTATGTCTTATTTGCTACTAAGCTAAGCAACTTGAACGCCTTTCTTGCTCTTGTCTTTTTTGCAAAGATTGCCTTTTCTCGTATGTAAAAACGGATACTATTACTTTCTAAACAAAATCTGTTTTTAAGCCTGTAACATGTCCTAACCATCCCTAAGAGGCAATTAGCCTTAAATCTTTATCTTCTGCCTTCAATCAGTCTTAATCCCAGCTCTAAGACCTTATTTAATTGAGAATAGACAGAGCAGTTGATGATACGCTTGATCTTCAATCTCAATTGCCTTAGTACATTCGGTGTCCTTCTGTTAACTGCAACGAATTCTTCCCTCGTTATTATCCTACTGAAGCGAAAGAAGGGAATATGATTTCTGAAAACAATTAAAAGTCTTTCCCTTTTTTTGTCAAATGCAAAAGCTGCTATCAAGAGTATTGCTTGGCAAACTCGAGTAAAAAACTTGAAACAGATCTTCCTATTCATCCAACCCATCCAGGATTATCTTGCATTTAATACATTAAGCAAAGAGACATTGAATAACAAAATATGAAGGGAATTGTGCTTCTCGCGTGTCCGAAGTGTGCATTTAAAGCAACTAAAGGAGATGGCTGCAATCATATTTCCTGTAAATGTGGTGCACACTATTGCGCCACCTGCTT
>Ga0302284_1001413_pt1 | contig 10866 bp, 17 predicted proteins | sample III_Fen_E2_1_FD_198760 | JGI IMG/M metagenome (GOLD analysis project Ga0302284, IMG submission 198760) | Peat permafrost microbial communities from Stordalen Mire near Abisko, Sweden - III_Fen_E2_1 | ecosystem: Environmental > Terrestrial > Soil > Wetlands > Permafrost | place: Sweden: Abisko...
ATTACCCAAAATGGTTTCGAATCAGTAGAAAAAACATTGCGAACAGTATAAAAATGTAAAATAATGCTATCAGGGATGTTTCCTAAAAACAAGCAGGCCGATTCTCACGAACCGACCTGCTTTAAAATTACCTAACTACTAAAAAAAGGATTATGGCAATCCCCAAATATGTGTTTTTGTTTTTTGTTGTAATCTTTAAACAGTTTCTGATTCAAAAAAGTTTATTTCTCCTCAATACTTTTTCAACATATCATACGTTAGCAGCTGATTGGCTTTTATTTACACAAGATATATTTCTCAACATAAGTCGTGAAAACTGAGTATAACGATAACTCTTCTTCAAACTTTTCGATGAGTTGCTTCGAGTAAATAGTCTGCACATTTTCGTTCTGTCTCAATAGATTTTTAAATCCCCAAAGGTGAATGACACTGCTGTTCAACAAAGAGAATGGGTCGGATAAAAGGTAAGTGATTGGTAGATGTTGGCGGTCAGCACATATCGACAATAATCGTTGTTCTGCAAAAACCATTTGCGAAACCAATTCGGTTGGCTTTTCCATATTCTGAAACATAAACCGTTTCGACTCATTAAGATAGAGATTTCTAAATGATTCGTCTCTGATGTATAAAAAAGCTGTATTGGAAGGCTGCACGTTCCAATTATAATCTTTGGGAAAGTGGAACCCTGATGGTTTTTTCAATAATGAAGAGGATAGATAAACTTCGGGGTTCAATGACTCGGAATGTAGGGCGGTAATAGTAGTAGGCTCCAATAGTTGTTGAATGGGCTGTGTGATGATAAGATCGGTGTCGAGCATCACGCACGGACAGGCTTCTGCTTCCAGGGCAATCAGTTTACCTGCTGCCCAGAATATTTCGGGGTCAATGGGATAATCATTGTTTTCAAGCAGCTCTGTGTCGATACCTCCGTCCCAAAGCGCTGACAACTTCATGCTTCTGATAAACTCTAATCCGCCGTTATCGGTGTACAATTTGATGCTTCCGTTGTGCTTTTGCCACATCAATGCCGAAACCACCATAGTGAGCATTTCGGCTGTATTCATTATAAAAGGCTTTCCGGCTGCCGTAGCAGGCTTTGTCCATAAAACGTGAAAGGCTGGGATAGCAGGCTGTTGCATCTTGATTTTATAACCCGATGATGTGTCCACCAACAATACCACCATTATGAGATGAGGAGATGGTACTATTACCGCAACTGCTTACACACAAATCAGGGATTTCATCTAAAACGTCCTGTTTAGCAGGACTAATCTTTAATAGTTCAAATCGCTCTTCATCAATAAAACAAGCTTGTGCCTGGAGCTTAAGGAAACGGTATAGAACAAATGTGTTTGTTTTGCGATACTCTTCGAGCAATTGAAAGAATGAATTCAACTGTTGCCTCAATTCAGAATAATTCATTTTCTCTTTTTCACAATACTCCATTAGCCAATTGATACTTCTTTCTAAATTATCAGGCTGATTGATGACATCCTGCACAAAAGCAAAAATATAATGTTGCATGGCTATGGAAGCGGTTGGATTATTCGCTTTCCTGAATTCTGAATTGATACTCATTGCCCGGTTTTTAAGTGAGGAATATGAAGCGTCTATTTAAGTTCCACAAATATACAGAATAGTTATTTATTCACAACGTAATGCCTGAATTATTCTTGAAGATGGCTGTTGGTTTTGCTTTAGATTTACTGATTGGATGAGTTGAAGTCATCCAATCAGCATTGTACACGCACATTCTTTGGAGCGCAAGCATAACTTAAAGTCGTACTTTCACGAAATACAGGAATAAAAAAAAACGCAATTGCCAACAAGTTGACAATTGCGTTTTCAATAAGTGACCCCGATGGGATTACTTTGTTTGTTTAAGACAAAAATAAAACTGTTTAAAATAGCTACATAAACATACTGAATAAAAGACACTTACTAATTTACTGTTTAATCAAAAATAAACATGATTTAATTTGGTTAGCTCAATAACTGTCAGTACTTTTGCCAGTATTAATTCACAAAGCTATGAAATACAGTTGTACCTTTTATTTGGATAAAGAGAAAAACGGATTTTGCCCTATCAATGCAGCGGTTACTTATGCGGGCACAAGATTACGATATTATATTGGATATAGAATTAAGAAAGAAAATTTTATTTCTATTCGTGATGAGTATGGAGCTAATCAACAGGTAAAAAAAAATTCAATTGGACTAGAAGGTAAAACAGCAGTTAAATACAATGCGATTAATGACCGCATACAGGCAATTAATGTAGAATTGTCAAGCCTACTTCAAAGCGCAAAGGAAGCCCCAGGCAAACAATTGATAATAGAAAAGTTGAATGCAGTTTGCAATAAAGTAGAAAACGCAAAGGAAATCGTTGTTGACACTTTCTGGACAAGCTTTGACCGGTACAAGGAAACAGCAGATGTTACCCCTTTGAGCCGTAAGCAAATTAAATCAAGCTACAATCAATTTAAAGCCTTTGAGGACACTTTGCAGAATAAACTTACATTTGAGAGTATCAAAGGTGAAACCATCGCAGCGTTTGAACAATGGCTTAAAGATGGTACACGTGGGCGTAATTCAATAGCATCAATTCTAAAACGTTTGCAACGGTTTTTCTCTTGGGCCATTACCGACCAAAAACAACATAACATCGAAGTAACAATAAAAAATCCATTCACTGACTTTAAAATTACACCGGAGCTTTACGGCACACCAATAGTCCTACAAAAGAAAGAGCGTGATCTACTTTTTAATTTCGTCTTCAAAAATGACAGGCTGGAAAAAGTTCGTGATATTTTTATATTCCAATGCTATTGTGGTGCACGTGTGAGTGATTTAATGAGACTCACAACAAACAACCTACACGGTGACACTTTGCGTTACGTTCCGCAAAAGACAGCCAAAGAGAACATGAAAACAGTTGAAATACCTTTGAATAAAAAAGCCCTTCAAATACTTAAACGCTACAAAGACCCCGAAGGCTATCTGCTCCCTCGTATGAGTGACACAGAGATTAACAGAACATTGAAAACTGTTTTTGAAACTGCAGAGCTTGACAGACTAGTTGAACATCTCAACCCAAAGACTGAAACAATTGAATTTTTACCCCTTCACAAAGTAGCGACAACACATTTAGCCCGGCGAACCTTTGCCGGATTAATGTATAGTGCAGGCGTGAAAGATGACATAATTGGGTCTATGACAGGTCACTCCGAAAATTCAAAAGCATTTACACGTTACAGGGCTATTGATATGGATTTAAAAAAGAAAGCAACTAAAAATCAATAACAAACCTAAACTTTAGAATAAAATGGAAGTGAACAATTTTAGCATGCCAAATGAAATATACAATGAAATGTACTTTCTTTTTCTCAACATCAAAAATATAAGTAATGATGATTTGAATAATACTTTAGATAGTTTCTTAAAGGAAAATATCAACGATGGAATAAGTCAAGAGTATATTTTGAATACTCTAAGAGATGCCTTTGAACGTGGCGAGGTGATGGGTGTTACAATTACAGATACTGTAACTTTAAGACATTGTAATGAATGGTTGAAAAAACAAGCAACTAAATTGGAACCTGAATTATTTATTAATTATTTAAGACATCCCAAAAAAGAAAAACTTTTAAAAATACTACATGAATTATTAGATAATAAGAAAGGCAAAATTTATGCTAGGACTATTTTAGCGTTGCAAAAATCTGATTTTTTAAAAATGCCTGAACGAAGAGCAATATTATATAGAGCAATGCAAATAGAATTTGGCGACATTGGGAATCACAAAGGAATCAATACGTTTTTAGCACCGAACGCATTAACAGATTTAGAAATCAATGAAACTATAAGATTGATAAATAAAGAGCTATTATAATAAAATTTATTATAATGGTTAAAAAGGCACAACAAACGTTGTGCCTTTTTTTGTCCTGCTAGTCATTGCTAGTCGACTAGCAACGACTAGATTAAGTGTTTGTATTACAATCATATAATGCATAATTTTGCACCACATTAAACAACCAAATGAAGTGTCAGTCTTTTGGGGAAAGATGAAAATAAACTATCAAAAACAATGAATACATCAATCGACATCCGCCCATTGTACCAATTAACTGTGTCGGAATTCAACAACTTACTTAAATCAGCATTTCCAATCAATGCGATTAACGAACCTCAACCGATTGCAACGCCAAGACAAAAAATAAATGGCATTCGCGGACTTGCAACATTTTTAGAGGTAAGCATTCCTACAGCGCAAAGAATTAAAAACTCTAAGAAATTTGCATTCTATGCAAGTGGAAACAAAGTGTATTTCTTTTCAGATGAAATTAACGCAGGTTTAAAAGTAGACACTAAAGTAACTAAAAAATAAGTTATGGAAGGTTGGATAAAACTACACAGGCAAATAATAGAGAACCCGCTTTATTTTTCAGAACCGTTTACAAGGTGCCAGGCGTGGATTGATATGCTATTGTTGGCAAATACAAAGGATGGTTTTTTCTACAAAAGAGGAATAAGAGTCGAAGTTATTCGTGGACAAGTTGGATATGATATCGAAAGTTTGGCGAAACGGTGGAAGTGGTCAAGAGGGAAGGCGGAACGTTTTTTAAATGTACTTGAAATAGATAAGCAGGTAATAAGGCAAAAATCGAATGTAACTACTTTGATATCAATTTGTAATTATAATACATATCAGTCAAGTAATAAACCAAATGACAACCCAAACAGCAACGCAAACGAACACCAAACGATAACCCAAACAGTAACGCAAACGGAAGCTAACAAGAATAATAAGAATAATAAAGAATTAAAAGAAGTGAATACAAGCGTTTTAGAATTGTATTCATTTGAGAGTTTTTGGAATTTATATAATAAGAAAGTTGATACATCGAAATGTAAAACCAAATTCGTAAAACTTGCATCTAAGGATAAAAGAAGAATCTTGGAAACTCTACCTAGTTACTTGAATTCTATTATAGATAAAACCTACTTAAAAAATCCTCTTACATACCTTAACGGGCAATGTTGGAACGATGAAATAATTGAATCAACCATTAAACACCCATTTGTCAATAACACTACAAACATTGCCAACGGGATTGCCAACAACATTGAACGACTTATAGCAGCTGACGCTGCAAATCATAGTTGATTGTGATTTTTTTTAAGAGCTTAGAATTAAACCAATTTAAAAATAAGAATGTTTTATGAGTAATAAAATAACTCAAGGAATTGAATTCCTTCCAGTAAAATTTGATATTGATCCGGTTGATAAAATAATGGTTTACCGATACAATATTGATGGAAAATCACCATTCCATATGGATTCACCACACGCCCATACGGTTTGGGATTGCACAGCTAAATCTTTTAAAACTGCAAATAAATGGGGTATTTATGGTTGTACTGTTGAACAGGCAGATAACGATAGGTGCTATAATCTACATAGCATTTTTATTGATGTCAACCTAAACTCAGGTGCGGTCACTCCATTAAGTTTTATTGAAATGGAAATTGACAGAAACGATATTATATATAGTACCGATGTAGAAATAGCATTTACAAAAGGAAATATTGTTAGAGAACTGAATGTTGCTGAGTTTGCAATTATTTTCCCACAATTTAAAGAAGTTGCATATTGGTATGATAAGACTGTTCAAACAGGAGATATTCTATTTTTTAATTCTCTTCGACGTTCAGCCCACAAAGTAATGTCGATTAATGATGCAAATCGTAATTGGGATGATTATAATAAAAGTTCATCAATTCACGGTTTATCTCATTCGATTAGGGTTGAAAGGAATGGGCGTCTTATTTCTGAGAAAACAGGTGCCAATCCGAAAGTGTTGAGAATGTTTGCTTACTACCACGATTTACGAAGATTGAATAATGGACACGATCCTGAGCATGGTTTAAGGGCTGCAAGGCTATTGGAAAGCCTACGAGACTATCCAATGCTTGAATTAAACACTAAAGAACTCGATGAATTATGTTTCGCTTGTGAGCATCACACAAAAATGCTTAGGACAGGAAATGTTACTATAGATGCTTGCTTTGATGCTGATAGACTAGATTTAAACCGTGTTGGAATAGTACCGTTACCCGAAAGAATGGCTACTGAAATAGGGGCTTACTTTGCAAATAATCCTGATGTTTTTTCTGCAGAGAAAATATGTGTTATGTTCTGATATTGATAGTTTGATTGTAAATAACATTTAAAAAGACCATGACAATAGAAGAATTGAAAAATCACTTTAAAGAGTTAGGCAGGGTTAAACGATTAAAAAAGACTCTACAAACTTTAAAAATTGATTGGGAAACAGATTTGAACCGAATGATTTTTTCGGATTTGCGTAGTCAAGGCTTCTTGAATTTTGACATAAAAGATGAATGTCAAAGAATTAGGCTTGACACAATTGATATAAGTAACGAGTATGTGTATTTCAAAAAGGAAAACCTCGATATTTATTTTCAGGATGAGGGGACGCATGATTTAATAAACTTTATTGGTAAGAAAAATATAATAATTCCACCTTTATACGAAATGCCATTAGAGTACTTTGGAGAAACTTTTGAAACCCGACAACTATCCCCTATTCGTAGACTTGACGGTTCACACAGAGTATTTGTTTCTTTCTTCTCTGGATTAAGAAAAATTCCTATTGTTGTGACAGAGCGTGTAACTAAGTTCAGTTTTCCAATTGACAAATGGGATTTAGAACGTACTGACGAAAGTTTCACAGCTAAAAGTAAAAATGGTGAGCATAGAATCGAGTTAAACAATAGACGTACTCAGATAGACAATTATATGTTTTGTGGAAACACTTTACTTATATCTATTTCATATAACCAAAAAACGACTTTATAAACTATTGTGTAAAGGAAGTGGATTAAATGATTTGATTGAAAATGACATTAACAAAAGATAAACTAATGATAACCCAAAAACAAGCCAATTTCTGCGATTTATATATTGAAACAGGCAATGCATCAGAAGCGTACAGGCGTTCGTATTCCTGCGATAACTCGAAAGATAGTACAATTACCCGTCAAGCACACGAACTGCTTAAGAACCCCAATATCACCGCAAGGTTAAAAACGATACAAGATGACTTAAAAACACACAGTGACATTAAGAAAAAAGAAATTTTAGAGGAACTATCTGCAATAGCGTTTTCTGATATCCGGGATTACCTTGTATTCAATGGCAAAAGGATCACTTTTAAACCATTTGACAAGCTGACTAACAGGCAGTCAAAAGCGATTGAATCCATAAAGAAAGGGCGAAATGGGATTGAATTGAGGTTACACGGCAAGAGTTGGACAATTGACCGAATTTGTAAAATGCTTGGCTTTGATACTCCGACCCAAATAAATATCAATGAACTGAGTGAGGAACAGATTGATGGAATCGTTTTAAAACTTAAAAATCAAACAGAATTATGATTATAAAATTAACGAAATCGGAGAAAAAAATATTGCTGCAATGCTTGACAGATGGAGAAATTGACACAGACAATTTAAGTGATGAATTACTTAAAACTTTGGGGTTGGAATTCGGGCATTTCATGTCAAAACTTTGTGAAGAAGGTAACGAAACTATTGCCTTGCAAAGAGAAGATAAGGTTGCATTGATTCAGGCTATACTGAAAGGAACATTGGACACGTCCTTACTATCTGAAAATTTAATTGAGATGGGACGCTTTAATTTTCTTGAATTAATGAAGCGGGCATCTAGAGTCGATACTGAGAATTATAAAAAAGAGTAACTAATAAATAAATAACCAATAATGAAAAAAGAAATTGAAAAAATCCTTTTGAGGGAAAACAAACAAACGGCTCAACTCAACATTTCAAGAGTAAAGTCTTTGAAATTGGAAATTGAAAAAAATGTAGTTCCGGCTTTTGATAATCTAAACATTGGAGAGCTAAACACGGAGTTGCTGAATGATGCATTAATTGGCGATTGCAATGAGATTAAAGCGATGGTAAGACAACAGGGTCAAAAAGATATTGAGAGCCTTAAAAGCACTGCAATTCGGGTAACCCTCACAAAAGGAATTGACACCGTATTGTCTGAATTTGCACAAACGTGCAATGCTGTTCAGAAATTGAAAAGTCTTGAAATGCTGAATTTTATTTTTGTTGATAAAAATGAAGTAAAAATTTTGCCGGACGCTGAAAGTGTAATCATTGCAGAATGCAAGGAGTATATCGATGATGAAAAAGAATTGGCTATTTATAACGCCCTACTTGCTACAATTAAAGGAATTAATGAGTTTACCAATGCATTGGGTAAAAACGCAGCTGATAGACTTGGAAGTAACCCCTTCTCACAAATTTTCAGTTATATCACATCTGAAAATGGTAAGTTATCGATTGATGCTCAAAACGATTATAAAAGCCTAACAAAATGACAAGCGAAGAAAAAGAAATGCTACAGTTTGCTAAAATGCAACGGTTCGCCAATGGATCACATGACGAAACAGATTTGCTTGAGATTTTTAGAGAAGAACCGCCCATTGTAGCGCCGGACAAACTATCTAAATTCGACCCCGAAACACGAAGTTTTTTAATTGAATCGATTACAGAAATAACAAAACCTCTTATTTCTGAGATTACAAGGCTCACAAATTTAGGAAAATCAGAAAAAGAAGTCGAAACGGACAATAAGAAGTTAGAAGAAGAAGAAGAAGAAGCGGAACTAACTGAATTTGCAAAAATGCAAGCAGAGATAAATCGGGTTGATTAAATAATTAAGGGCTATTTGAAATTAATTTCAAATAGCCCTTTTTTGCTTCAATCCCCCTCTGGGTCACAAACAAAAAGACTAATCAGCAAGCTATCTAACAGTTAGCGTTTTCTACGTTCTGTTTTTGTCCACTAAACGTCCATTTGTTGTAATCCTAGCATCAAAAAACAAAAGGTGTTTGTGTCGCAATCACTTAATAAAGATACACTTATCTTTTCAAATACACAATAGTTCAAGTTAGAAATTATAACATCACCTTTGCAAAACAAATAATTTAAAACAAATAAAAATGAAAGTAAAGAACACACTATCTCAGAGATTAGAGAATAAGGCAATTGCCATTTTTGCTCTTTTTAATTCAAACAAAATTAATATTGCAACCTTAAAAAAGTGTCTGATAGTTTTATGCACGGAATTTGTGGAAGCGGGTCTTTGGAACGCTACATTAGTTAAGACAGAGTTTTTGCCTTATATTAGAACTAATTTCAGAGACTATAAACATGGAAACCTAAGTCTGTTAAGCAACTCAAGCGAAGCGAGTTTATTGAATAACTTCAAAAGAAATTTGAGATGATAGATGGAAGCACCCCGGTATGGCAATTAACCGTTACTCAGTTAACAGAACTGATTCAATCAATAATTGCAGTCCCAACAGAAGCCAAGAAAGTTGTAGATGATCCTTATCTAAATTCAAAAGAAGCAAAGGAATATCTAAAAGTGAGTATTTCGACCATTCTTAGGTGGAAAAAGGAAAAATATCTAAAAGCTGAAAAGTTTGGTGGTATTTTGAGGTTCCGAAAAAGCGAGTGCGACAAAATACTAAATCAAGAAGCATAAACACGATTGTAAATCAAAACGGCTAGATTTTGGGTGACTTTTGAAGCGTTACTAATCAAAGTACCAGGGAAACTCCCCCTTGCACAATTAATTGAACAAACTAAAACTAAAAATTATGATTGACGGCAAAAGTCCTCTATGGACGTTAACGATAGATGAATTCAAAGAATTGATTCAATCCATGGCTATAATTCCAACAGAAAAACCGGAAGTGATAGAAGATATCTATCTTACTTCAAAAGAAGCGCAGGTGTACTTAAAAGTGAGTGTTACCACTCTTTACAGGTGGAGAAAAGACAAATATATTAGGGTTGAGAAGTTGGGCGGTATTATTCGCTTTAAAAAATCAGAGTGTGACAGGGTACTAAATCAAACGACATAGACCAAATCGCAAATAAAACCATCTAATTAATTTAAGATGGTTTTATTAAAATAATAATGCCTAGATTTGTGAAAATAACAATTAAAGAAAAATTCTTATGAAAAAAGTATTATTGCCAATTATTTTTATGATTATGTGTGTAAGTTCATTTGCCCAAAATTTCGAGTTCTCGAAAACAGATTCAATCCCAATGAAAAAGGATGAAATCTATTCAAAAACAAAAATGTTTATTACAGACACTTGGAAATCATCAAAGGCCGTAATAGAGAATGACGATAAAGAGGGTGGAATAATTCAACTAAAAGGGATATACAAAACTAAGGGGGTGTTTACACTTGCCGGAAATTATTATTATATTTACGGTTATACCGTTAGAATAAGAATGAAGGACAATAAATATAAGGTTGAGATATACGATGTAATTTGCAAAGATGTTGCTTGTACTGCTTCAGGAAGGACCGGTATTTTAATACAGCCATTTGAAGGGGATGGCAAAGATGTGAAAACAAGTAATTTCTTTGGCGGAATATCAAAAAAGAAAGCAATTGAAATGATGGCTGAATTAAAGGGTGATCTAAATTCAATTATTATCGCTTATTCTGACTGTATTTCAAAACAAACTAAGACAGACAATTTTTAATACTATTTACAGTCAAACAAATTTGACTATAGTATTTTTGACAGTACTTTTGCCAGTCGCACAAATAATAAACCCGCTATAATATTGATTTATAGCGGGTTTACTGTTTTAATAAGTGACCCCGATGGGATTCTAACCCATGACCTTCAGAACCGGAATCTGATATTCTATACAGCTGAACTACGGAGCCTTTTTTGCGCCTGCAAAGGTAGCAAATTATTCGAATTATGAAAAGCC
>Ga0302284_1001414_pt1 | contig 10862 bp, 10 predicted proteins | sample III_Fen_E2_1_FD_198760 | JGI IMG/M metagenome (GOLD analysis project Ga0302284, IMG submission 198760) | Peat permafrost microbial communities from Stordalen Mire near Abisko, Sweden - III_Fen_E2_1 | ecosystem: Environmental > Terrestrial > Soil > Wetlands > Permafrost | place: Sweden: Abisko...
AAAATATTAATATTCCATTTATACGTAAAAAATTTAAATAATTTCAATATTTTAAGATATAATCTAATTTTAATTTAATTATTTTTTTCATTATATATATAGGTAGTAGTAAGTATTATCCTCATATTCAATTATTTTATATTTACTTTTTTTAGCCATTTTTAAAATATTTTTAAATAAATATTTTATATTTACTAAATTATATTCTTTATTTTTAATTAATGTTATTAAAAATATGTCATATAAAGAGATTCCTCTATGATTACGAAAGTTATTATTTATTTGTAAAATTTTGCCTGATAATTCTAATAAAAAAAATAAAGGTGAATCTTTTATTTGATATTCAAAAGTACCATCTTTATATAAAGTTAAAGATACTTTTAATAATACACCTTTATCAAAATCTTTAGTCTCATTATTAAACATATTACAAAAATTTTTAACGTCCATAGGAAATTGACCTAACATTGGACCAATAGGTGGAGTTGTATTTACTTCCCCAGCTTTGGCATAAAAATTTACAAAACGAAGTATTTTTTTCTTTTTCAATATTAAATAGTTAATAAAAGTTTTAATACTAATAAATCTAAACTTATACTGCTATAAAAATTTAACTCAATAGATTTTAATATTGAATAATATAAGCTTGAAGTTTTTTTAATTTCTAATAATTTTTTTTCAAAAACTGAAATTAAGTTTAAACTAATATTTCGTAGTAAATTTTTAACACCTGCATATAACATTACAACTTCATCTTCTAAGCTTAATGGTCTATTTTGAGGTTGTATTAAAATTTCAGTTAATATTTTACCTCTTCTTAATAATTTTTTAGTAGCTTCTTCTAAATTTTCACCAAATTGCTCTAAACTTTGCATTTCTCTATATTGAGCTAATTCTAATTTTAAAGGACCTGATATAGTTTTCATAATTTTATTTTGTGCAGCTGATCCTATACGACTAACAGAAAGTCCAGTATTTACCGCAGGTCTTATACCTTTATTAAATAATTGACTTTCTAAGAAAATTTGACCATCTGTAATAGAAATAACATTTGTTGGTATATATGCTGAAACATCTCCTAATTGAGTTTCAATTACAGGTAAAGATGTTAATGATCCTCCAAAATTTGTAGTATCATTAAATTTTGTTGATCTTTCTAATAATCTTGAATGTAAATAAAAAACATCTGCAGGATATGCTTCTCTTGAAGGAAAACGTCTTAATAATAAAGATAATTGTCTATAAGCTACTGCATGTTTACTTAAATCATCATAAATAATTAAGCACCCTGCTCCTCTTGTCATTAAATATTCACCTAAACTAGTTGCACAATATGGTATTAAATACTGTAATGCACAAGATTCAGACGCGGTTGCTGCTAAAATTACGCTAAAATTTAAAGCATCTTTTTTTTTAATAAATGTGCTAATTTTGCAACATTTGCTCTACGTTGACCTATAGAAACATAAATACAGTGAACGTGTGTAGCTGGTGTTCAATTATTATTTTTTTGATTTAAAATAGTATCAACACCTATTGTAGTTTTACCTGTTGATTTATCACCAATAACTAATTCACGTTGTCCTCTTCCTATTGGAATTAAACCATCAACTGATTTTATACCAGTTTGTAAAGGCTCATTAACTTTATAACGTGAAATTATACCTGGAGCTTTAATTTCAACTTTTAATTTAGAAGTTTCATATTTAAAAGTATCATTAGAATCTATAGGTTCTCCATAAGCATTAACAACTCTACCTAATAATTGAGTTGTAACAGGGAATTGAAATAATTCTTTTGTTCTAATTATTTTAAAGCCGGGTTTTACAATATCTTCACCTTTTAATATAATAGCTTTAATACCTTCTTCTTCAATATTAATAACTATTGCTTTTATATCTAGGCCAGAAACTTGTAAAATTTCACCCATTAATACATTTTCCATATTACTAATAAATGCAATACCATCAATTAAAGTTTTAATAATACCTGGTATTGAAGTTTGGTTAACATTTATATAGCTATCTCAACCTTTATAAATTTTTAAATTAAATTCCATTTATTAGTAAATAGAGTTTTCTTTATTTTTTTTATAGATTAGTTGAATGATAACTTCCATAAAAATAAGTATGCTTATTATTGTAATAGCAGATCCTGCACTACATACTGCATTTAAAAAATAATATGCATCTGGATAATCTGGTATACGTCTTGGCATTCCAGACATCCCTAAAAAATGCATTGGGAAAAAAGTTAAATTAACTCCTATAAATGTAGTTCAATAGTGTAATTGACCTAATTCTTTGTTAAAATTTTTACCAAATAATTTAACTGATCAAAAATAAAAACCACCAAAAACTCCAAAAACAGCTCCCATTGATAAAACATAATGAAAATGCGCAACAACATAATAGGTATCATGTAATATTTGATCTATACCAGCACTTGACAATATAACACCAGTAAAACCACCTATAGTAAATAATATTAAAAAACCTATTGCAAATAACATTGGTACTGTTATTGTTAAAATACCTCGTCATAATGTTGCTATTCAACTAAATATTTTAATACCTGTTGGAACTGCTATTACCATAGTAGCTGCAGTAAAATATGCTCTAGTATCAATATCCATACCTATAGTATACATATGATGTGCTCAAACAATAAAACCTAAGACTCCAATAGATAACATAGCATAAACCATACCATTATAACCAAATATTCGTTTATAAGATGATTGACCTATGATTTGACTAACTATTCCAAAAGCAGGTATAATTAATATATAAACTTCAGGATGACCAAAAAATCAAAATAAATGTTGAAATAAAACAGGATCTCCTCCTCCACTAACTTCAAAAAAAGCTGTATTAAAATTTCTATCTGTTAATAACATTGTAATACCAGCCCCTAATACAGGTAAAGATAATAATAATAATCATGCTGTTATAAATACAGCTCATACGAATAAAGGTAATCTAAACATTATCATACCTTTTATTCTCATATTTAATATTGTAACAATAAAATTTATAGCACCTAATATTGAAGATATTCCTGCTAAATGTAAACTAAAAATACCAAAATCTACAGCACTACCGGAATGTGAAAAAATTCCTGATAATGGTGGATAAACAGTTCATCCAGTACCAACACCCATTTCTATAACAGAAGATCAAACTAATAAAAAAAAAGATGGTATTAATAATCAAAAACTTATATTATTTAAACGAGGAAATGCCATATCTGGAGCACCTATTAACATAGGTACTATAAAATTACCAAAACCTCCTATCATAGCTGGCATAACCATAAAAAAGATCATTACAAATGCATGTGCTGTTATTATAACATTAAATACTTGGTGATTACCTTCTAATATTGCAAAAGCAATATCACTTAACTCAATTCTTATTAATACTGAAAGCATTGTTCCTATAAGTCCGGCGATAAACGCAAATATTAAATATAAGCTTCCAATATCTTTATGATTAGTTGAAAATAGTCATCGTCGCAACATTCTTATTTATTAAAATTATTATAATAATTTTCCATTTCTAACTTTTGAAAGATAATTTTGGAATCATTCTTTATCTTGTATATCACTATATCAAACATCATGTAAAACATCATATCATTTACCATCAATTTTTTGTAAACCTGCTTCAAGAAGCCTTTGTTCCATTATGACACTTATAAGATAATTTTGAAATCATTCTTTATCTTGTATCTTATCATATCAGACGTCATATCAAACATCATATCACTTACCATCAATTTTTTGTAAACCTACTTCTAAAAATTCAGCTTTTCAAGCTTCATAATCATAGGCTACAATATCTAATACAGTTTGTAAATAATTCTCATAACATATATATATATTAGGATGACTTGTTCATATTACAGCGTATTCAGCATTATTAACATCAATTTTATTATATCAAAAATTTCATCAATAACTATTATATAAATTTTTATAAAAAATTGTATATAAATCTTTATATGCTTCACTTAAGTAAGGTGTTTTTGGTGAAATAGGGTCAATTATGGATACGATGGAGGCCACCCTTTTTAAACTATATTTTGAATCTAAAAAATCAAGTTGTTCTTTTACTCAAAAATTACGTATTTTATAATATTCAATATTGGTAAAAGTTTTATTACCTCTAACTTTTCAATAATATTTATCTATTTTTCTTATGAGATCTACTTCTCCGAAAATTTCGGCAGCATTTCTTACTTTCAATCAAGTCTCTAATAAAATATTTTGATAAAAATATAGGCTATGAAACTCTAAAGAAATTTTTTTTTGTTTAAATATCATAAATTCTATAAATGAATTATATAAATTAGAAAATATTTCACACTCAAATATTAATTTTTTTTCAGTTTTTAACAATCTGCGTACAGGTTCATCAAATTCTGGAGATAAAAAATAATAAAAAGCGCCTGAATATAAAATTACGAAACCTAAGGATATTGGTAATAAAATTTTTCAACCTAATCTCATTAATTGATCATATCGGTATCTTGGTAAAGATCCACGTACTCAAATAAAAGTAATTACAAGAGCAATTACTTTTAAACTAAATATATATATACTTGGGTAATTAAATATAATTAAATACCCTCCTCAAAATAATATTATATTTAAGCAACATACTGTTCAAATTGATACATATTCACCTAAAAAAAAAAATCCAAAAGCCATTGCTGAATACTCAACATTATAACCTGAGACTAATTCTGCTTCTGCTTCTGGTAAATCAAAAGGTGGACGATTTGTTTCTGCTAAAGTTGAAATAAAAAATAAAATAAAAAATATAAAACAAGGTACTATATTTCAAACATCCATTTGATTATATATAATTTTTAAATAATTTAAATCATTTGATTGGAATAAGACATAAATTAAGGTTAAACCTATAGATACTTCATATGCAATAACTTGAGCAGCAGCACGTAATGCACCTAAAAAAGCATATTTTGAATTACTAGATCAACCTGACATAATAATACCATATACACCTAATGAAGAGATTGCAAAAAACATTAAAATACTAACTCGTATATTTGCTAATATTGCAAAATTTGAAAAAGGTATTATACTTCAATTTAATAAACTTAATATTAAAGTTAATAAAGGTGCTATTATAAATACAACTCTATTTGATGATACAGGTATAATAGTTTCTTTTACAATTAATTTTAAAGCATCTGCAATTGGTTGTAATAATCCAAAAAATCCGACCAAATTAGGCCCTCTTCTTTTTTGTATACTTCCTAAAACCTTTCTTTCTAAAAGAATAGCATATGCAACTAATAATAATAAGCTTAGTACTATTATTAATGCTATTATAGCAGTTATTACTGAATGTATTCAATTAATATTTATATTATAAATTGCTATTATTTCTTTATTTTCTTTTGTTAAAGACAATGAACTCATACTGAAAATTAGACAAAAAATATCTAATTTTAATTTATTTAAAAGATTTTTTAATTTTTGAATCATTTTAATAATTTGTTATTAACATTTTAAATTGTATTGTACAGTTATTTAAAATGTTACTATATTCATTTATAATATTTGTATTATAAGGATTATAATATTTATTATTTAATAAATAATTATATACTTTATTAATATTACTAATACTAAAATTAATAATATTATCATTTAAGTTATAGGCATATAATTTATATTTACTTAAATATTCGTAATATAAGTTCATTGAAATTTTTTTTAAAAAATAAAAACCTTTTTTGAAGTTATTAAATAAATAATAAAATCTTTTTATATTTAAAAATTTTACAGTATATAGATTAAAAATTTTAGCTGTAAAATTTAATATATATATATATACGGCATTTAATATGCTTCAATCATTTCTAGAAAAAACTGGAGGATATAATATAAAATTTGTTTGTAAAATATTACCTTCAATATCTAAATAATTGCTAGATTTTTCTAAAAAAGTAACATTTGGAAAAATTAAATCAATATTTAAATATGCTAAATTTAGATGATGACCTTGAAAAATACAAAATTTAGATTTTTTTTGTAAAAAATGATCAATACCAAACATATAAATAACATCATTATTATTAATATGTTTAATATTATGAATATTATTAAACATATTTAATTCGTCATATAAAAGATTACTTAAATTTAAATTTAAAATATTTAAATTAGTTTTTATATCTATATATTTTTTAAAATATATATATGTGTTTTTAAAAAATGATGCAGTAATATACATATTATGTTTATTAGTATTTTTTAAGCTTATTAGATTAATAAAATTGTATTTTTTTTTAATAATATTTATTATACTTTTACGATCTTCTCTTAATATTATATTATTCCCTAATAGGAATATATTTAAATCTAAAATATTATTATAATCTATATTTAATTTTTTTATTTTCTTAATAATTGAATTATTAATTCTTAATTTACCTTGTAAATAATTTATTAGATTTACTATATTTAAGCCTAAATGTTTACAATTTAAATTATCATTAAAATTACTACCTACAAAAATAAAAAAAATATCTTCTTTTATTTGTTTTTTTCGTAATTTTATATTTAAAATTGGTGATTCTAAACGTAAATTATAACCTATAAAAATAAAAATTTTTTTATTTATTATATTTTGATAAAAATTAGGATTTAAATAATATAAATAATAGTCATTTATATTTATATTTATTTTTTTATCAAATGATAAAAATCCTAATTTTTTAATTAAAATTTTACTTGTTATAATTAATTCGTAGTCAAGGAACATACTATTTAAAAAAATTAAATTATAATTTTTTTTATTTATACTAAGAAATCAAATTTTAATTAAAAAATAATAAAAAGCTTGTATTCAACTAATATATATCATTGTGTTTAATTTTTTCATTAATGGTATATTAATACGTCATTTTGTTAAACCTTCAAAAAAATATCTAGTTTTATTAGATATTCATTCTTCATTCACTAAATCATTTTTTAAAGGTAAAATACGTTTTATTTCTGAACCATATACATGAATTTTTATATTACTACCTAATGAATCATATATATCAACATTATTTATAATTTCTAGTTCTCAAGGCCTATTTTTAAAAGCATATTGTTGATCAGTCAATGCTCCTATTTTTAGTTTTGTTTTAATTATTTTTACGTTTTATTTATTAAATAAACATAAAATAATATATTTTGATATTATTTTTTTATTTTTGTTTCTTATTTTTGATTAAATTTTTTATATCAAAAGCATCGTTTGAGAAAATAAATTTATGAATAGTTAATACTTGTTTATATTTTAAATAAAAAGTAAAATTTTGAAATTTTAATGTTATTTTTTTTAAACTTTCTTTTAAAATTTTATAGATTTGTTTTTTCTCTAAAAAAAATTTTAATTTACGAACACGTAAAAGTAAATTTATAATAATTAAAATATTGCTTATATTTAAAATGTATATTATTATGAATACTATAATTACACTGTATAGCATATTACATATAATATATATATCTAATTGCGGCATGTGTTTAAATTAAAGAGGTTGATGCCCATCAGTAAACACAGACATATAAAAATAATCATACTACATCTACAAAATGTCAATATCAAATTGCAAACTCTAAACCTAAATGATGTTTTATACTAAAATGACCTTTTAATAATCTAATTAAACAAACAAATAAAAATAAAGTACCGACTAAAACATGGAAACCATGAAAACCAGTTGCCATAAAAAAAATACTTCCATATACTGAATCTGAAATATTAAAACTTGCTTCTGTATATTCTAATATTTGATAACCTGTAAAATGTATTGCTAATAATATAGTTAAAATTAGAGCAATAATGGTATCTTCTACTAAATATTTATCTACACTTTCATTTTTAGTTAAAATTAAGTTATGATGACATCATGTTACACAAACACCTGAAACTAATAAAATAAAAGTATTATATAAAGGTATATGTAAATAATCAAATATTTGTATACTATAGGGAGGTCATAAACAACCAATTTCAATAGCAGGAGATAATGAAAAATGAAAATAAGCTCAAAAAAATCCAAAAAAAAACATAACTTCAGAAACAATAAAAAGTATCATTCCCAATTTTAAACCTTTTTGGACAAAGATAGAATGTTTACCTTCAAAAGAACCTTCTCTTATAATATCTGTAAATCAAAACTGTACAAATAATACTAATATTATAAAACTAATTATAAAAATATTACCTCCTATTATATATTTATTTACTCATAAAATTACACCTGTTAAAACATTAAATAATGTTATTGATACGAAAAAAGGTCATGGTGATGGATCTATAATATGAAATAAATGGCTTCTTTTACTTTGCATTTATCAATAAACTTTTCGATTATAATTTTTTAATTTTTTTTTTTTTATATTAATAATATTTTCGCTAATTTTTTTTTGTATTTCTTTTTTTAGTATGGAATATTTAAATTTAACTTTTTTATTTTTTTTTTTTGGAACAGCCATTTTAATTAAGTATTAATGTGCGTGTAAAGAATCGTTTAAATAAACACAAAATAATATTATAAAAACATAAGCTTGTAAAAACATTATTAATAATTCTAAGGTCATAATAAAAAATAATAATAATATTGGAAAAATTAATAATAATAATTTAATTATTATTAATTTTTTTTCTACAATTACTATAACAAAACTTATAATAACAAATAATAATACATGACCAGAGAACATATTAGCAAATAAACGAATTCCTAATGTAAAAGGTCTTATTATATAAGATATAGTTTCAATTACTACTAATAATGGGAATAATAATTTGGGTGCGTCTTTAGGTATAAATTGATTTAAAAATTTAATTTTTAAATTGTATATACCTATAATTATTACACCAATAAATAAACTTATTGATATAGTAAAAGTTACAAATATATGACTTGTTAATTGTAAATTATAACCTATTAGGCCACCTAAATTAACAAAATAAATAAAATAAAAAACATTAAAAACAACCGGAAAATATTTTATTCCTAAATTTCCTATATTTTGTTTTATTACATTTAACACAAACATATATAATTCTTCAAATAATATTTGAATAAAATTTTGTGTTAAAAACATTATATTTTTTAAATTTAACATAAAAGTTATTAAAATAAAAAAAAAAATTAAAACACATAAAGATATTATATAATTTGGAATATTATATGAAAAAATTTGATAATTAATTACTTTAAATTGTTCTAAAGCTTGAAACATTTTAATTTTTTAATTTTTTATTTCAAAAAATATTAAAATAAATAATATAAATAATATTTTATATATAATTAAAAAATTTGACAAAAATAAAAAAAAAATTAAAATTATACCAATTATCATAATAAAAACAAAATAATCAATTCTACCTGAATTTTTTTTTGAAAATAAGTATAAAATTTTTTTTATGTTATTTACTATAAATAAATGACCTAAATATTCAATAAGACCTCTATCTAAATTTTTCATTAAATTATAACTTAGTTTTTTATTACTATATAAATAATAGTTATAAATTTCGTTAAAATAATAACCATTAAATACCAAGTTTTTAATATTAAAAATAGTAGTTATATAATTTTTAAAATTATTTTTTTTATAATAATAATAATATAATATATAGGCATATTCTATAAAAAAAATGTAAAATTTAAAAAATAAAAAACTAAATATTGCAGAGACCAATGTAAATATTATTGGCACCAGTTTTATATGTATAGGTAAGAATTCAACTTCAAATATTTTTAAACTATTTTTATAAGATTCAGTATCTAAAGTATTTGTTCATATATCTGTACCCATACCTATGAATAAATCTTTAAATATATAACCTACGAATAAGCTACCTAAAAATAATATTGTTAAGGCTATTAAAATTAAATATTTACTTTCATGTATTGAAATAAACTTATTTTTATTATTATATAATATATTAAAATAACTGTTATGTACATTATAAAATGCTAAGAATAGTAATTTTATAGAGTAAAATGATGTTAAGGCTGCTGAAATTATACCTAATGAATATAAAAAAAAATTTAAAAAAATATTTGAAGAATATACATATTCTAATACAAAATCTTTAGAATAAAAACCTGTTAAAAAAGGTATACCCATTATTGTTAAAGATCCTATTAATATCATTATATAACTAACTGGTAAATATCTTAATAACATACCCATTCGACGTACATCTTGTTGGTCTAACATTGAATGTATAATAGCACCTGCACTTAAAAACAATAAAGCTTTAAAAAAAGCATGATTCATTAAATGGAATAAACTACCTGAATAATTATTTAATCCACACGATAATACCATATAACCTAATTGACTACATGTAGAATAAGCTATAATTTTTTTTATATCATTTTGAAAAACACCTATAGTAGCTGCAATAAATGATGTTATTCCTCCTACAAAACTGATTATTAATAAACTATTTGTATCATATTTTAACATATGAACAAAACGTAATAATAAAAATACACCGGCTGTAACCATTGTTGCAGCATGTATTAAAGCAGAGACTGGTGTAGGACCTTCCATAGCATCTGGAAGTCAAGTATGTAAGCCTATTTGTGCTGATTTAGCACAAACACCTATTATAAATAAAAGTAATATTATTGTACTGTAATCTATATTTATTCAAAAAATAAACATATCTAAAAAAATTGTTTTTTGAATTAAAATTCAGGTTGTACAATTAATTAGTAAAAAATCTAATGATAAATATATTTGAAACATTAAAATAAAAGCTAATAACACACAAACATCACCAATTTTATTTATTATTAAAGCT
>Ga0302284_1001416_pt1 | contig 10858 bp, 10 predicted proteins | sample III_Fen_E2_1_FD_198760 | JGI IMG/M metagenome (GOLD analysis project Ga0302284, IMG submission 198760) | Peat permafrost microbial communities from Stordalen Mire near Abisko, Sweden - III_Fen_E2_1 | ecosystem: Environmental > Terrestrial > Soil > Wetlands > Permafrost | place: Sweden: Abisko...
AGGAGATAAACAATTTACAGCTTCCTTCTACCTGATCTAAAAAAGTGCCTCTCTATGTTTAAATAATTAACTTAAATTATCTGTTAAAGATGATGGAATTTAATAATAGTAGAAAAATAATTGATTAGATGGATTGAAACAGCATTTCTGGATAATAGGGGTGGGGGGATATGCAAGTTAATTTGAAGAAAATAATCAAATTGCTCATAAAGGACAAAACTAAGTGAAATTAGGAATTTAGAAAAGAATTATTGGTACAGAGGTCTCGACTTGCTTAGGGATAAAGGTTACAAGTTATTATTTTTTAGCTTTTCAAAACATTTTTGACTTTTTTATTAATCTTTGAATTTGATTAGCATTGCTTGGATTAATTTTAATCTAAATAAATTACTATTCTATAAGACTGGTTAGTTGTGATCTTTGACCTTTTAGGTTTATTCTAAACACCTTATTCCACTTCTCTCCCTCTTTTTGGGTTTCATATTTTCATTCGAAATATTATTTTCTAAAAAAGAAATATTAATTCTATTGAATTCTGTAATCTTTGAGAATAATCTGAGATTTATTTGTATAAAAGAATGATGAGTCTCACTTAAAGTTTTATGTATTTAAGGCACTATTAGACCACGTAGATATCTTAATATCAATTAACTCTCCAGTCTGCAATAAAATTTTCTTCAAGATGATAAATTAATACTTTGGATTTTTGAGGGGAATTAAAATTTTTAGCTTCTTTGTCAGTACTTAAATTGGCCAAATTTTAGTCTGGGGGAAGAGTAAAGATTAAACAATTTATTAAAAATTATCCAAATAGTTAGAAAAAGAATAAACGAAGAATATGGAATTCGATAATATCCTGTTAGGTGCGGGAGTAGCAATTATTCTGATTGCCGTAGTCATGAAGCTCTTGAAACCCAAGATCAAGAAAGACATGTAAAAAATGATCATTTTTTGGGGAGAGATAATTAACCTTGCTTTAGTGTAATCTAGGCGGAAGAGAAGATCATTGTTGTGAAGAAGAAAGAGAGCGACATAACTTACGGAAAGATTTATTTGTTCTTTGGGTCACAAAGTGGCACAGCAAATAAATTCTGCAACATTCTGTCATAGGAGGCTACTGAAAATGACTTCGAGCCTTAAGTGGAAGATTTGAAGGACTTCACACCTGAATTCTTTACAACCACCAATTCACTATGCATTTTCTGCATGGCGACACATGGTGAAGGAGATCCTACTGATAATGCTAGAGAATTCTACACTTGGCTTAAGGCTTTTGATGAAAAAGACGCATTCTCCAAAATCACATTTAGCGTTTTTGGACTTGGAAATACTCAATACGAGCATTACAACTCAATGGGCAGAGAGACAAATAAAAATTTCGAACGACTTGGCGCTAAAAGGTAAAAAATATTCTTTGAGAAAAATAGACAAATATTAAATTATTTCTTGAAATAGATTGTATCGTTATGGTGAAGGCGATGATAATAGCTCTCTTGAAGATGATTTCAATGAATGGAAGGAAAACATCTGGACTGAACTCAAGAAAGTTGTCCCCGCTGTGAATGTGAAGGAACAAGTAGGTGGAGAAGTTCCTCGCAAGAAGGGAGGAAGCGCTTTTAGTTTTGTGAAAACTGCACAAGCTGAAAAGGATTTCAGTGAAGCAAAGGATGACGGAAAGAAGTATGAGTTCCTTACTTAAGGGTTCATCCACGCAGCTGTCGCATAAGTCAAGAGCATTAAGGAAATTAGGCAAAACACTAATGATGGGTCTACTTTGCATGTTGAAATCGATTTATCAGGCACTAATCTCAAGTACAAAACAGCTTAGAATCTTGGAATTTACGTCGATAATGATCCAGCTCAAGTTGAACGACTTGGAAGCTATCTGAAGTTAGACCTAAATGAGAGGGTTGAATTTGTTGTGGATGAAGATAAGCAATCTAAATTCAAATACCCCTTCCCATCTCCAATCTCTGTTAGGAATGTCTTATCGAAATTCTGCGATTTCGAAGGACCCGTTATGAAAAAAACCCTCAAGGATCTTGCGAAGATCACCTCGAATGAGCAATACAAGCAACAGTAATATTTAAACTCAGATATTATTTGAGTATTTATGATAAAACTAATATTATTTTATAAAATTAGGTTAGAATAGTTAGCTTCTGCTGCTGGAAAGAAAGAATTTGAAACTGAGATTCATCAAAAACAGAAAGGTATCTTTGTTCTCCTGAAGGAGTATGAGATTGTCCCAACTTTGGAGCAGTTTGTCGAGCTGTGCCCAAGAATCAATCCTAGACTTTTCACCATTTCCTCATCAGATTTGAAGAACCCAGAGATTGTGACAATCACTGATAGTCTTGTAGTAGATAAGCTTTATGATGGTAGTTTAAAGCATGGACTTTGCTCTAAATAATTGACTAACATTAACAATAAGCTTATGAACGGAATGATTGGCAATCGCATCAGGATTGATTTCAGAAATTCTACATTCGTTCTTCCTTCTGACTCTAAGACTCCAGTGATTATGGTTGGGCCTGGAACTGGAATAGCTCCATTTATTGCTTTTTGCTAAGAAAAAGAAGCCCTCCTTGAAAAAGGTATTTTAGTCTTTCCAAGCTATTAACTGTGTTAACCAATCTTTTGTTGTAAATTAGGAATCAACATTGTCCCAGGTGAGTTCACCCTGTATTTCGGATGCAAACACAAAGAAGGTGATTATCTTTTTAGGGAAGAAATTCAAGAGTTCGTCTCCAAAAAAATACTAAACAAATTGTATGTGGCCTTCTCTCGTGATCAAGTAATATTTGATCTTTTCCTTTTTTCAGATTAAATTTAATGCTTATTTTTCTTGAATAGGGCAACAAAGTCTACGTTTAAGACCTCCTTAAGCAGAACGGATAGGAAGTATTCGAAACTTTCTTCGAAAAATAAGGCATCATCTACATTTGTGGGTAAGAAATATCAAAAATAAAATCATTTAAACTAATTTTATTTATTTTAAAGAGCAACAGCTATGGGTCACAGTGTTGTAGGAGCCCTTGCTTCGATTGCATAAACCTTCAAAGGAATCTCTCAAGAAGAGTCACTAAAGTTAATGGAGACTTTAGAAAAGGAGAAGAGAATCATTAAAGAGTTGTGGTGATTGCAATAATACTCTAACTTTATTTTAATGTCTTATCATCATGTTTTCAGATTTCCTTTGTTTTATTGTCTCATTTATTATCATAATTATCAACGCTATTGTTAAATTATTTCTTTTACAGTCTTATATTAGTTGGCTTTAGTATTTGATTTTTCCTTGCCATTGCGCTTCGTTTGAGGGGGAAATAAGCTTTTAGTAATGGGAAATTGTGTAATACTTGAAAGAATAAGTTTAAATTTACAAAATTCTCTGGGCAACGTATATTGTTGGAGTTATTCAAATTTAATCTGAGATAAGATTTCTTGTAAAATTAGAAGTTGATATAATAAGACTCTAAAAGACATTGTGCTGATGGGTAAGATAATGTATTTTACAAGTAATAAATGACCATTTTTGTTTTAAAAAAGATCTTGAAGAACTGCTAGCTGAGCTACAATAGCAGCCTGATACTAAAAAAATTGACAAAAAGTAAGGAAATATGAAAAGATGATTGATTGATATTGATTCTGAATTGTCAATATCAGGAATGAAGTTACTTCTAAAAACTAAGAATCCATGCTAGGTGGTTATTTTCCAAGCAGTGGATTATAGCAGAAGACTGGCAGACCCAATTCATCAAGTGGTTTGGGAAAGACCAACAAATAATCAAGTAGCATCGATGATGTTCTTTAGCTATTTGAGGAAGAAAAAGCTTAAGATGCCCAAAAAAAGCGTGTAAATAGCTTTAGTGTTGGAGAAAAAGTGCAAGGAACTACATAACCTGCAAAAAGTTAGACTAAAAATTTCTTTGAAGAACTTGATTTCGAGGATGTGTTTGATAAGCCATCAGTGCAGTAAAATAATGTCAACAATCAAAACAAATTCTCAAACAAAAATAACGAATCAAATGAGAATAAGAAGGGACTGTTCAGCTAATTTGAAAGTAAAGAAGGGATGTTTAAGGATAAGAGAGATTCTCTGTTTGGGATACCTCAACCTGAAAGATAAGATTTAAGCATGCCTGCCTTTGAAAAGAAACCACCAGGGATTTTTACCCATTCAGATGGATTTAGTGCTGCCAGTCGAGACAGGGAGATATCACCTCTTCCTGATCCGATTGATGATATAACAAAGACAAAATCATAATAATTTTTTTAGAAAACTAATTCTCAATAATAGCCATTTTAGCAGCCATTGCTAGCAAGCAATCAAAAGAGCATTTTAGATGACAGCGACGAGTTTCCAACTATTGAGTTTCAGCACAGTAGAAGAGCTAGAAGCACTTAAAGAAGAGCAAGCGCTCTAGCAAATAAAGAGGAAAAGAGCAATTCCCCTCCTTTAGGTGCGAAGACATCTGTTAATTTAAATCTAGAAGACGAAGAAGAAGTAGGATTTTCATATAATCCTTCATCTTCTTCAAAATTACCTGCCAAAGCACGAGTCTCTGCTGCTAGGGAATAAATATGTAAACTATTTGTTAGATTTTAATGCATTTTAGAATAATTCAATTTTTATCTTTGAATAGAAGTACAAAGACCACCTCGGTTGATGAAAACGCATGAAGAGTCATAACCTTAAATTATGTCTGGAGGACAACCAGAAAAAAATGATATTTAAGGGAAGTGGAATGATAATGAGTTCTAAAACAAACAAACTGAAAATAATGAATATTCTCGGCTTGGAAAAAGAGAAAGAGGAAACATTTTTTAAGACTAAAACGACAACTCTGATCCTAACTCTCATGTCTTTGCTAATCCACGGAATGCCTCCAAACCTCCTTTGGATGCGCCTATTAAATAAATTATTTATGACAGCCAAGGAGTATCCGCCTTTTAACAGTAAACAAGCAGTAAATTTCCTAGATATTAATCTGAATAGGAGTTGAGTGCAACGAATAGTATTAAAAACAATATTTAAAATAATCAAGACGATTTAATGTTCAGAAATACCGAAATATTCAATAAAGAAACTGTAAGTGCAGATTTCTTTAGGAGCTCTAAAAACATAGAGGATATTCGAGTGGTAGCTTAGCAAGAAGCAAAGAGATTAGCACAAGAAGAAGTGTCATCGCAAATTACACATTTAAAAGATAACTTTGAAAAACAAATCAAAATGATTAAAGATAGCTGTTAAGAGTAAATCCTATTAGAGAAGAAAATGAGATAAGACATTATTGGAGATATGCAAGGATTGTAGAAAGCTGAAAAGGAGAGAATGTAGATAATATATGAATCAGATTTAAAAGCAAAAGAGTAAGCTTTTGAATATGAAAGGCAGTAGTTATAAAGAACATTTTAGTAAGAATCAGAAATGCTTTAAAGATAGATTTAGCAACAAGCAAAGATGATTAATCTAACTGACGATATTCGATTGAATGCGGATAAGTTAAATTCTCTTCAAAATAAGATTCAGGATTCTGCTTAAAGTAAAATGAGTTATTTTAAATCAAGAATTATTTTTAATTACTCAAGAACTATTCGTTGGTTTTTAGATAGAGGGTATGGGAATGCTGAAGACTTGAGAAGGAGAGAAGAGAAACTAGCTGAAGATGAGAGAAGACTTAAAGTTGAATTGGAATTTGTTGAAAACGAACGAAATCGCATTTAGAGATAAAAAGAAGAATTTGATGTGAGGGAAGCGTAGTTGAGAGTTGAAATTGAAACTGAAAAGACCACTATGCGACGTGAGTATGGGAGACTAAGTGAGTTGCAAGAATAGATGGCAGCTTAAGATTAAGAAAAAAGAAGATAACTTATTTTTGAGAAACAATCTTTTTTGAGCGAAAAAGCAGATCTTTAAGAAGAAAAGTAAGCATTAGATATATCTCATTTACCACAATTACACTGTAGATAACAGCTAACTATTATATTTATCATAATAATAATGATTTCATGATAATATTCGCTTAGATTAAAGATGAAAGAAGAGTTTGAGTTGAAATACCGTGATTTCGAGACAGAAGTGATTCTATTCAAAAACCAGAGAAAATCTGAATGCGATCAAGCAGCGAAGTTAGAAGCTATGTATCGTGAAAAGATACAAGAAGCAGAGCTGCTAAGAAATAGACTTATCGAATAAGAAGCATTAGTTGCTAAAAAAATAAAGGTAATATTATTGATATTAATTGAGATATTGGTGGATTTGTAATTAATCATTTCTGGGTAACAGAGCGTGGAGGTTCAGATGTTAGAACTAAGAAGAAGAGAGACTGAGTGTGTCAAGATCGAAGGTGTTTCAGGTAAAGAGAGAAGAGAATTTGAAGCATAAGAGAAACGACAACAAGAACAGAATAACAAAATAGATATGGAATGGGAAGAAATCATGCATGCAAGGAAAGAATTAGAGAATGATAGAATCAGCTTATAGAATCAAAGATATGAGCTTAGCTCAAAATAACAGCAACTTAACTAAGATAACAGAAATGTCTAAAAAGAAAAGAGTGAGCTTATCACAATGTAAAGAACTCTTTAATCTATCAAGCATGGGGTTATTAACTAAATATAAAATGAGAGTCATAAATCTAAACAGTTATCTTCATCAGTGAATGCTGAGGTATTGTACCAACACACTGATTAAGAGAATCTTAATACTAATAATTATCAAAATGTTCTTCGCTAAACTCGCTCAAATAGTTTAAGTTCATAAAGAATAGAACATTCTAAATACTTATAGAATGCTTCACTGCATCCTCGGAACGGGAGACCTAATATTGATCTACCAACATCGAAGATTTCTCTGAATAAGCATACAAACTAATAGAAGTTCGAAGGTGCGTCTAGTATGGGTGTTGGTAATCTAAATACAGCATATGATTAGAACGCAACAGGCTTCAACTTGACTGATTTTATGAGTTAACTGAAGATGATAGACTAAAATAGCAATTTTAATCAAGCATACATAACAAAAGAACGAGAAAACCTCTTTATTAAAGCATAATTTGCAGCTGATCAAAGCAATAACCATAATGGTCGCTCAGGTTCTTACACATAATCATAATTCTGTGATTCGTCTCCTTATCTTAATAAGCCATCTTCTTCTTCAGGAGATTCCCGCTATAGGTGAAAGTGTTTCTCCTTAATTTTTCTACCCTTTAAATATGTTGATACTTTCTATGTTAATATGATACTTTTCCTCTCATAATAATAAGAGAAAAATATGAACTAAAAATTCAAATTTCCCGCGGTATTTTTTCTGACTTTTAACTTATTTTAAAAGATTAACAAACCTTCAACACATTCATTGCTAACTTCACATATAATATATCCAAATTGCTATTACGGAATAGTTGTTGTCATATGTAATTTTTTTGTATGTTTATTTAGTTTATTGGTGAATTTTCAATGAATTTGGGTAGATTTTAAAGCATGCAGGTTATATCTTGTAGCCCTCCTTTTCATACCCAAGCAAAATCCTTGCGAATTTTTTCTTCCGTCTCAATAGTTAGATCTTCTTTGATGTCAAGTCGCTTTTTGAGATCATCAAAGCTGTTTTGGTCACTTCCGAAATAGTATTCTGTGGCAATGCGGCAGATACATACATCATATAATGTTGGAATTTGAAAGTAGTATGCAGCATTCATTAAATCTTTGAGTCTGTTGTCTTTGTAGATTGGATAGTCTTTAATGAAAAGATAATCTTGCTCGCTCAGATTAGCTTGCAGCTAAAGTGACTAAATGGGTTTCTTAACTTTGGGGGGATTCCAATTGTGTCTCTTGCAGTAGTCCAAAACGATGTTCAGCATATCTAATGAAATCTGCTTGATAGGAATATCCTCCCCACCATTTTATTCAGACAACATTTTGACTAGGTTAGATAGATTTCTAAATCTTCCATCTACTTCGACGCGTTAATTGGAATCAAGAATCAATCCTTAAGGTGCATTGTCTGTCTTTGTAGTGTCTTCTACGTCCATCAAATGGAATTATTTACTTATCTTCTATTGATTTAAACTCGATAATTTTTCTTTTTTTGATTTCTTAGGTTTAAATAGCTATTTTAAAATAAAGTGCATCTAAAACTTGTTTTTAAAATGAAAAAGAAGACAACACAACCTAATAATTTCCAAAGGAAACTAAAGAGAAAAGAGAGATTATTTTGCTGATTTATCTCTGAAAAATTAAATAGTTGAATATGATCTGAAGTGTGATAAATAATGTAAGTCAAGAATCATTTTTTTAATTATTTTTGTATTATTAATAAATTCCAATATTAATAATTAATGATAGCCCCAGTTTGTGTCATATCATTCACAGAGAGTATCTTACTAAAAATCTAAATAAGTATTATTACTATCCTTAGCTGAATTTTAATTACAAAAATAGTAAAGATAAATAGAAATTACTTCTGGAGAAATTTATCATTTTCAAATCAAAGACCAGCTAAGGTGTAATAATCAAAATGAAGAACACTTTACAGCTTTAGAGGTTTCTATCAATCGTTGTGTGGTTGTTCTTAATAGAATAATCGACTTGCAAGGAAGATCTGGAGTAGATACTTATCTAAGAAGCTGAATGGACTCCTGAAATATCCATTCTCTTTGCAAAGGATGGGTAGCAAGCAATACAAGATCAGACAATGGTCTTCTCAGATAATAATTTAAGTAGCGATTTTGATAAAGCACAGTGGAATCAAGCATGCTGCTCAAGTCCTGATTTTTTTACTTACACTTACAATTCGAAGGAGCACCCTTTTTTCATTGTCAAAAATGATAATCCATCTGAGGCAATCTATCTCACGAGTTATTTGATTTAATCGCATTTTACTCATGGATTGAATCCTGTTTTAGCTCCTTAAGACAAACAATTTAAGTCTAACTAACCAATTCCTATTTAGACTGCTTAGAGTACTTCCTTAAATCTCAAAATTCTTTGCAGCTAACCTTACCACTATGATAATTACTGGACTGCTCTATCTGTGAATTTTGTCTTTTCAGAAACAGAGGACAGTCAATCTAACATTTATCAAGTAGAAACATATTTCATGTATGTCTGTGATTAAGAGTTTCGTCCTGTAAAATATGCAGTGAGTCTGACATTACTGACACTGATATTAGTTGTGATGGTGTTTTTCTTAGCAATCTACTCGTAACCAATGAGCATCAAATGGAAAGAAAACTTTATGCGATACGAAATACAATGGTATCACGCTTGGGTATATGCTGCTTTGGTAGCCTTAATAGCTTTGCTAAATCAAGTTATGAATAAGCAAGTCCTCGAAAAATCTATGACTGTAGTGATGGGTGTGATTTCTGGGGCAGCAGCATGGTTCTTCTTTTCGGAACTTCAATGCCACTCTAAGACGATTCATTCGAAAGTTTCGAGGACTCTTTTCAAGATAAATATATTTAGCTTTTAGATTATGGACATAATTAGTGCTTCATTTGCTGCTTTGCTTCTTGTGATCTGGATTGTTTCAGGAAAAGCATGGTGGGCAAGTGATTTCCTTGCAATCTGCTTGTTAGGGTCGATGATGAAGCTACTGAAGTTTAAGGCATTTAAACAAGCATCTATTTTCCTAACTATTTGCTTGCTTGTTGATTCAATTGGAGGCTTCATTGTCTACATAACCTAAGCTCTGAGTTACGATACTATTTTTATTAACGACTACAATGAGCCATTTATAATTGCTTTTCCAAGCATCAATGTTATCTTTGACAAATGGTGTAATTGGCTACCAGTTTCTGGCACAGCTTTTCTTGGAATTCTCATAAATTTATGCTACCGTTTTGATAAAAGTCAAAGGAACCTAAACACAAAGGCTTTCACTTACATTGGTTCCTTCGGTTATATTCTCGGGTCAGTCGTATACATGATCATAACAACTTTTAACGTGCATACATGGCCGTATTCTCTGATCAACTATCCAATTATGGGGATATTTGTTTTTCTGTTTGCATACAAAAGAGGAGATCATCTCATCCTTTGGAATGGTAGTTTCTATGATTTTGACAACATCCGGCAGACTCTCAATCTCCCAGAAGATAACCACGAAGATACCAGAAATAGCCCCAAACGTCTGTATGATGGACTAACTCTGGATGAAAATAACGATGTCACTTGCAAATCTTCAAACAAATCTTCAAGAGACTAAACCTTGCCTTATGAATTTGACATGCAAGAACATAACTTAGTTGATGATAATGCCCAAGAACCTTTGTGTCCTAGCATTAACAGTAGCTCACATTGAAGGCAAAACGAGAGATAAATGGAATTATTCAATACTCCAATGGCATTTTGTAACATTTTTGAAATAAATCTGTATTTGTCATGGTCATGAAAAGTGAAGTTTTGCCAGAGTAAAACATATTTATAAAATGTTATTTCCTACATAATTGACTGTTTTTTGCAAGAAAATACAGAATTAGTGTTCTATTTTTTTGAAATAAAGCTAAAAAATATGCTAGAGTTTTAAATAACTTCAAAGATCATGCGCACATAAAAAGGATATTCACAAGATTTTGCATAGCATACAACTTGGCAATCAAAACTCAAGCCTCTCCTGCAAAATTTATTTTAAAATCAAGCTCTCTTGGTGGCAGCCTTTTTAACGTTCTTGCTCTTAATTTCGACCTTGGAGAAGGCTTTTAAGAAAAATATATTATTAACATTCCAAATCTCTTTATTGCTTTCAAAATATTTTACCAGGAGGAATAGCATCTCTAATACCCTTGGCAATCTTGGCATCAGCAGTCTTGAAGGTGTAGAGATACTTCTTGCCTCTAATCTTGAACTTGGTGAT
>Ga0302284_1001419_pt1 | contig 10835 bp, 4 predicted proteins | sample III_Fen_E2_1_FD_198760 | JGI IMG/M metagenome (GOLD analysis project Ga0302284, IMG submission 198760) | Peat permafrost microbial communities from Stordalen Mire near Abisko, Sweden - III_Fen_E2_1 | ecosystem: Environmental > Terrestrial > Soil > Wetlands > Permafrost | place: Sweden: Abisko...
TGTATGCAATAACTATAAAAAAACGTACCTTGGTTTTAACGAATACGAAGACGTCACACATGATAAAACCAATAAGACCATTAAACTTCGGTCTAAATATCATGATTATATTCTCTCATTGAATAGTTTGATGGACAATCCAAATGCTTGCATCTCAGGATAGCTGATTTTGAATCTTATGTTAGAACTTGTGAAACATTTCTCGAGCAACAAAGATAAAGCAGCATTCAAAGTCTACTTCTTCAATGCAGATTGTGTGCAGTTTATTTAACAATCTAATAGCTATGGAACTCCTTTTAAGGTTTAAATATAGTGTTTTTCTAAACCAGATATCGACAGCTACTGTCAAATTAGCCCATTTGCTCAATGCGCATATGAGAAGCCTCTCAAGGAAGCAGAGATTGTCAGTGCGCTTCTAGAACTCGTTAAAAAATTCTCAAAGTAAATTATTATTTTAAGTGATTTATTTGTAACGTTTATTTTATTATTTATTATTTGTAAAATTGAAGTATTTTTTTAAAAAATGATTAGTTTAACCAATGTGACTTTACTTGAAGACTAATTTAGCGATGATACCAGAGTGACATAGTTCAAGTCAAGCCTCGCTAATTTGGCAAAATAAACATTGATGACATTTACTGAGTTGAGTGATCAATTGGAGAAGATAGTTAGTTAATAAAAATTTACAGTCGATGATAACGAATTATCTAAGCTGATAGAAATAGCCTTTGATATGTTTCCTCAATAATCTCACAATGCTGACGATCACGTCGCTTAGGATCCTAATCAATCCCCCCCTTTAATTTAAACCATGAAAATAAAGTAATTTGTATCGGAGCTGGAAGTTATTTTCCGCGGACACAATAATTAATTTGGTTCCTAAGTGGATTAGAACAATTGCAATGGGTCAGATATTTCTACTAAAAAATATAAACCCATTAAAAATTTAAATGGTAATATTTTAGAGCTAGAACCTGATTAATTCTACTGCGAGGTGATGCACATGGTGATTTTGAACAGTTTCTTAGAAAGTAACAATCTTGAAAAAAGCCAACAAACCAATTCCAGTATATCTCTTCGAAACATCTCGTATTAGAGAGGGTAGTAGTCTTTTCTTCGTAGGAATCTCAGTATTTGCTATGATTAAGGACGATAGAAAGACAAACTCTACTGGGTTTACATTGGTCTCCTCATTCATTTCATTAATTTTCCACTCATTAGTGAGGACTTAACGACATCCCTCTTAATTGTGCTTAAATGCCTTAAAGATGCGTATGAAAAACCACAAGATAAAGAAGATGATTTCATGGTACAATATCTATCTCAGTCATTCAGATACCATCTCGCAAATGTAGCGAGGAATCTCAATGATAAATACCTCGAGAAAACCTCGAAATACTTCCAATTATCGAAAGGAATCACAAACAACAAGAATTCAAGAATGATTGAATTTGACGAGAATGAATTTAAGATATCGCTACCAGAGAGCCTCTTAAAGTCATTGGTGAGAAATGAAAATGGGGAGATTTATTTCACAGTGCCTGTCAAGGAGGAAAACTCTTCTTCTTGAGATATGAGTTAGGACAAACGAGGACAAATAAGAATACAGAATACAAATCAAATAAACTGCAAATCATGTTTGCATGATCATCTTTATTCTTTCTTTTCCTTTTTTTTGTTTCTTGTTTTTCTTTTGTTCTTCAATTAATTAGTTCTATTCTTTATTTAAATCTTAAGGAAGGATACACTTTGTTGTGGGCGAAGAAGAGTCTTTCAATCTGCCAAATAAATCATAAATACTCCTTCTTTGAGAGTAATCTCTTCCCTCTCCTCCCTCGCAGACTCGCAAAGCTTTTTCTCGAGGTAAAATCAAATAAAAACAAAAAAGGAGAAAAACAAAAAATATCCAGATTCTTTTTCAACTTCAAAATGAAACTAATTTTTAATGAACCAGAACTCATCTCTTAAACAGTCGATCAGTTTGAAAATAAGGATTGCTTGCTTCAAAAGATCAAATACCAAGCAAGTACATAAATTCTATTTTTAAAACTCATTCCAAAGCTAAATAACATTTTTCAAACCCTTTTGGTTTTTTTTTTTGCTACAGATCAAGAGAAGATAGCAGAACGATTTATAACTGTTTGCAGGAGCTATTAAGAGCCGTTCCCTGGTTTTATCTAATACCTCGAAGTCGAACATGATGAAGACAATATGACCATTCATCTTCGGTTGAATTATCTTGATCATTTCATCCCATTGAATTCTTTGCTGGACAATCCAAAGTCTTGCATCTCAGTACAGCTGATTTTGAATGTTCTGTTCCGACTTGTGGATTATTTCTCCCAAAACATACAAAATAAGATGTTCAACACCTATTTCTTCAATGCAGATTGCGTGCTGTTTACTTAAGCCTCCGAAAGTTATTAAACTCTTTTTCTGGTTTAGATATCTTGCTTTCCTATGCCAGATACCGGCAATAACTATCAAGATTAATGGTTTAATCTATGCGTATATGAAAATGCACTCAATGAATCATAGATTGTCAGTGCGCTTTTAGAACTTGTTAATAAATTCTCTCAGTAAATGATTATTTTTAAATGATTTATTTGTAAAATTTATTTTATTATTTATTACTATTTTATTATTTTGGAAGTTTTCTTGCTATTATTTGTAAAAATGAAGTAATTATTTTAAAATGATTAGGCTAACCAATGTGATTTTACTTGAAGAGTAAATAATCTTTAAGGATACCAGAGTGACAAAGTTCTAGTAAAAGCTCACTAATTTGGCAAAGGAAAAATTGAAGACGTTTAATGATTTGAGTGATAAATTGGAGAAGATAAGATAAGATTTGTATTTTCAGGTAAATGTTATCTAATTATCTGAGCTGATAGGAAAGTGCCTTAATAATTCTCATAAATAATAAAAAAATGCTGCCGATCAGTCCTCGTAAGATTATGGTACAATACCCTATTGTACCACCAAAGTACAGTAATTTGTATCATTGCTGGCAAATAATTTTCACAAACTCATTACAGATTAATTTGGTTCCAAAGCGAATTAGAACAATAGGAATGAGCCAATTACTTTCACTAAAAAATATCAACCCGTTTTAGAAGTAAATGGTAATATTTTAAAGTTGGAGCGTGAAAATTTCTACTGCGAGGTTCTACATATGGTGATTTTGAATAGTTTTTTAGAAAGTACCAATTAAGGATAAACCCAACTAACCAATTCCACTATGTATATTCGAAACAGTTCGTATTTCGGGTAGTCTTTTTTTCGTAAGAATCTCAGTATGTACTATGATTACGGACGATAAAAAAACAAACTCTACTGGGTTTACGTTGGTATCCTCATTCATTTCGTGAATTATGCTTTAATAAGTGAGGACTTAATGACATCCCTCTTAATTGTGCTTAATTTCCTTGAGGATGCGTATGAATAACCACAAGATAAAGAAGATGATTTCATGCTACAGTATCTAACTCAGTCATTCAGATACCATCTCGCAAATGTAGCAAAGTATCTCAATGACAAATACCTCGAGAAAACCTCGAAATACTTCCAATTATCGAAAGGAATCTAAAATGACGAGAATTCAAAAATGATTGGGTTTGATGAGGCCTAATCGAAGATATCGCTACCAAAGAAGCTCTTAGATTTCTTGCCGAGAAATGAAAAAGGAGAAATTTGTTTCACAGTGCCTGTCAAGGAGGAAAACTTTATTTTTTTATGAATGAGTTAGGACAAAGGAGGACAAATAAAAAATACAAGAAATTTATATGAATAAAGAGAAAGAAGATTATTTTTAGTTGCATAGTCCCTGAATAGTTGAATATTAAGAACATTTATGATACAAAAAGCATTTAATCTTACAAAAATCACATGAAAAGAATTAGCATAAACGAATTTAGAGCAATATTACCAGAAAAATTTATCTAAAAGTATTGCAGCAGAGGGTGAGCCAAACGAAAGGACTTAAATTAAATACATTTAATCACAATTATCAGACAGACAAAAAGTAGAGAGAGAAAGAAGGCTAAAAAACAAACATGATAAATTCTAGTTATGCAACAGCGACTTCTTCAACAGGAGGTCTTTAAATCGTTCGTGCTACAGGAGAGTATTTCTGCGCACAATGTCTTCTTCCTTTCGAGAATGACAAGGAATATAAAGTGCATTATAAGAGCGAAATCCACTTGTATAACATCAAGAGAAGATTGCTTGATCTGATTCCAGCTACACCAGAGCAGTTCGATTTAAAGAAGAAACGTGAGAAAAAATATTTGTTTTTAGGGAGTAAACTGATTTTGAATCATTGTTTGATAATCTACAGAGATCCTTGACCAACAAAAGAGCAAGGTATCTGCTGCTTAAGCATCTAAGACAGGTGCACCAGCTACAGTAGTCTCAACAAAAGCTACAGGATATGTTGAAGAATATAAATGCATCCCTTGCAAGTAATGAAAAGATATATTTGCTTTATGACAGCTTATTGACAATATTGCTTTTGGAAAAAACAGCAAGTCTTTTGCTTCAGACAACACATACAGAACACATGTGATTTCAAAAAAACATAAAGAATGTGTTTTAGCTGCAGAAAATAAAGAAACTAAGAAGGAAACTGAAGAAACTGTAGCACCAGCTCCCAAACCAGAAGTAATAACTACAGATAAGGATTAATCTGTGTGTCTCTTCTGTGACTACAAATCAAAGGATATCGAAACGTAAGGAATTTGAAACCATTTAAGGAATTATTATCAGGGTTGTTTTTGTTTTAACTAAAATCTTTTATGGATAAACTTAGGAATCTTGTCCATATGAGGAAATCTCACAGCTTCTTCGTGAGTGAAGAGAAATATTGTGTGAATGTGAAGGGTTTATTGAAGCATTTAGGAAAGAAAATCAACTCTGTGTAGCTATGTATCTAATGTGAAAACAAAGGATGCAAGTAATTTGTCACAGCTGATGCAGTGAAGAGACATATGGCTGATAAGAATCATTTCTTCATGCAAACTGAGGTATTCGATGAGTATGCTAAGTACTATGATTTCTCAGCGTAAATTGAAGAAGAATTGGAGTATCAAAAGACACTGAAAAATAGAGAAAACTTGTTCGAGAAAGAAATATAGTTTGTCCAAAATAAGAAAGAAGGTGATGCTGAAGAAGATGGTGAAGAATGGGAAAGTGATGCTGAAGGAGAAGATGAAGAAGAAGGAGATAAGGAAAGTGATAATAAGAAAGAAACCATAACAGAAGAGAAAGAAGAAGATGAGATGAATCTCGAAAAAGAATCTAAGCAACCCAAGAAACAAAAGAAAGCAACTGAAGGTGATTGGGAAGATGAGACTGATGAAGAAGAGGGAGCAGGAACTCAAAAGAAACACAAGAAATATAGAATCTAACGAATTAAGATAGCCAAAGCAAAAGTAAACGAAAGAGGGGAGTTAGAATTACCAAATGGCAAAACACTTGGTCACAGATCACTCAAGCACATTTACAACCAATATTATCGACCAATTAGCAATTACTCATCTCGTATGCGATCTATCCTTGGAGAGGCTTCCTTCAGAGAAAGACAACTAGTCCTAACATCCAACAATTTCCAAGTCGTAATAAAATATCCTTGAAAATAATTATAATTTTGCTATCATTAGCTTAACTCTCTTTGCTATTTTTCCTAAGAACCTTGTTCTCAAGTACAATGCCATGCAGAAACACAAAGAAGAAAGAAATCTCCTTGCTACACAGTTCCATCGCAACAAAATCGATTATGTTAAGTAAAAAAAATCATTAATTCATTTTTCTTTTTTTCTTCTTCCATTTTTATCTTTTTTCTTACATTTTGTTTTTGATTCTTTTCAGCATTGGTCTGTCACATAATAAGCTGCAGCATCATTTCAGAGATGCCAATCCTCTATGAGATTACATTCTACGAATATTATTAATATCTAGTATGTTTATGTTTTATTTATTAGCAAAAAGAGTTAAAAAAAACAATTTCAGCTCTTTTTGTTAGTAATAATTTTATTTTAAACTTCAAACCATCATTTACATGTGGTGTTGGGAGGGTTTTTGAAGGAGATAGTAGAACCACAAGAAAGTAGGAGTTGTATTTGATTGGCGGAGTTGAGTTAAATAATTATTATTAAATAGTCTAATTATTGCACATTAAGAAGAATTTACAAAGGAGGAGAAATGAACAAGAGACTAGATCATCTGAAAGGCAGTATTATCAAGCAGTATGCATAATGCTTCTTTTCGTATGAGAATTTAAAGTTCTTTGGGCCTTATTTCATCGAAAAATTCAAAAATCCATAATGGTACTTAACAATATCTCCTTATTTTTATGTTAAACTTTCTCTTTTGTCTCTGAATCACTATTGTTCTACAAAAACTGAAGTTCTTTCGATCATAAGAAGCTGTCAGATGAAATACATGAAGCAATATTCAATAAAAACGCTTCTGCTTCATACAGATGTAATGCTGTATTGGTAAAGAAATGGCATGCAAATTCTTCTTCTTTTTCTTTTTTAAAAAATTTAATTCTAACACAACTTCCCCTGTTTTAAGCTTTTAAGGCAATGCATGCAGACAAACAATCGATTCTTGATTAACTATGTCGAGCAGAACATTATCGAGAAATATGGCAAGATTGCGTTGCTCACGAAAAGGCCTAATTTTGAAGCAACTTACTTTGGAGAAAAATTAGGTTATTTTTCTTATTATTTTTAATTATTCTACACAATTTCTATTTTTTTTATCATATTTTAGAACAACCTTGGGGTAGTCTCTATTTTTAGGAGATTATGGGATGTCTTATATCCTGGTAACGCAAATCTCTTTATTACGAAACAATCGTTAAGAATCTCCTCAAAGGGAATGTCGATCTCAAAGCAATACTTGTGAGTAAAAATATCAAACCTAACCATGCGTTAGTCGGCAAGCGTCTGTCAATCAAAGAGAGAATTAAAATCAAAGTTAAGTTCTTCAATGATGTTCTGTACTTCATGTATTCATGCTTTGCACTTCATAAAATGGAAGACGGTAAACAGATCATTGTTTGAGACAATATTTCTAATGAATACCTTGATTATTTCTTCGATTTAGATCTTTCATACGTGTTAGAGTTACTGAAGGATCTGGCTGCTTCGATCGAATTAGAAAAAGAACCTTTAAGGCATATTGAAGACTCCAAAGATTTAATTGAATAACTCAATTAGCTAGATGGCCTTCTCTACCGCATGACAAGTGATTACACAAAAGGAGAGAATATCTCCATTTATACAGAAAAATACAAGAAAGTCCTTGTGGAATTCTTAGATGTGTAAATGATTTCTGAGTTTTTCAGCATTAGTTGTTCAAAATTTTCTGTTATTTGTTTTATACAGCGAAGAAAACCAAGAAGATGCTAAAATCATCCTAGATTACGAGAAGGAATTTTGTGGGATAAACTCTGAGAATTGCATACTTTCATTTACTTCATTATCTAATTTAGATTTTGACTAAATCCCCAAAAGATCTTGCCCAAATAAGAGTTGCATTTTCAGTGATAAAAAAGGGAATTCTCCTTAAATGAGTAAATCAACTACCAGCAAATAACCTCCGTTAATTTATAAGAAACTAAAAGAATTCTCTGCAGCTGCAACTCCAACACATCTTGATATGGGCACTCCAGAAACAAAATGTGAATCTATCTCATAAGAATCTCCAATATTCAGCAATCCTAATTCTGTTTAGAATTCTCAGAAACAGACAACTGTTCCGAATTCCCCACTGCCGTTCACCCATGCAGTGAATCTTAGTAGTTCATTCTATTCTTCTAGGAGCAACAGTCCATAGATGTTTTCAACTTCACAGCCTTTGCTGTTTGAGAGAGTCGTGTAATACCCTGATTACGCTGATTCCGTAATGGATGAAGAAGTATCCGCTTCACCTTCTCCGATGTCAAATAAATCACTTCAAAAGGTATCTTCTGCGATGCTAACTGTCTCATCATAAGGAAGTTTCATTTCTCATAGTTCTTCGAATTCTCGGTTTTTCAAGATTAAAACGGATGCATCTAGTCATCAATAAACTAACAACAATAATATTCTCCCATCGTAATCATAAATATATTTCAGCTAACAGCAATACTCATAACTTTAGCAATAACCGTACCAATAATAATTCTAACCTAATGGTATTACTACATCCATACCTGTTCCTCAAAATAAAGGCGATGAACCTGCATTATCTTACTCTTATAGACATTCTAATGAAGGTTCGAATAATATATTTTACCATCATCAACCTACTCAGTAAAGTAGCTATCCAACCCAGCTAGGAATCTCGTAATACAGAAAATCAGTTAATTCGATGTCCCCTGAAATTCCATTAGATAATTAGCTAAAATATTAGCATCATTTGAATGTCCTAAAGAACCAAGCCAATCCTGTGAAATAGCTGTTGATGAATACTTCAGCAGCTTAAGGAGTTATCCCTGTTGGACATAGTCGTGTTCTCATGGCGAATAAAATACCTACGAACATTGCAGGGAATATTTTCTCTCAATAATAGTAATAAAGACCTTCTCATTTAGCTTCAGGAATAGGGAATCCTTTCCATTAGCAGTAATAGCCATAGTAGATCTTTATCTAGAATATTCCACAATAGCAACAATAACAACAATAATAATAGTAACTATATTAGTAGATTGGACACATTTAGAGCCATTAGAAAATTGGAAAATTAGCAAGTTTACCGTAGTTTTAATCTCCACTGAAAATAAACTAAGGAAACAGCATTCATAGGAGAATCATCAGTTGAGTTAAGAAGGTGTCTTGCCGGACATTCAGGTCAAATAAAAAGAATATTTTTATTCAGAAGAATGGAATATTAATATGTGTATGTTTTAATAAACTGCTGTGAAATAAAAAAATATTAATGAAAGAATATCTAAATAATAATAAAAATATTTGATCATAAAGTTGTGTGTGTTTAGGGGGCTATTTTCTCTTCCTTTTTGATGGATTAAAATGATATTTTGTTTTTCCTTAAATCACTTGAGGATTACCCCCTTCATGAAGAATTAACTAATCCACTAATCAAAGTTCAATTACAAGATTCATAATTCCAAATAATTATCAAGGTTTTTTAAATTATTTATTGTTGACCCAACTGAATGAAATAGATTGAAAATTATTGATAAATTGTTCTGTGATGAAAAAAAAGATTATTTTAAGGTGAAACATATTTTAGACAAGTAGATTAAAGTATTTCGCTAATAGTGTTGTTTAAGAAACAAGTATCTTATGCATATCTTCTCTATTCCAATACTACTTCTATTGAAATGAAAGAATAATTTGTGCAAATATTTTTGAAAATATACTTGTAATAATCAATAAAACAACAATCATTAATCTGATTTCTTGAAAAGACTTTGATTTAATTTGATGTTGAGACGAGAGAAAGAGGGGGAGGTAGCTTATGTAATCTACAAGTCAGTTAAATTTCAAGAACGAATTAAGAGAATCAATTCAGAGAATATATTAACCAATGGGCAACGAGTGCACAACTGCTTGCAATACAAACCATTTCAAAGAACGCCAAATCGAATACAACTTAGTGAGTGCTTTAGAATCTTCATATTTTTTTGATTTTTCAGTTAACAAAATAATTCTTTTAACAAACTTTGCAGCAATAAGAAGATATTCTTGGAAAAGCTGAATCTTTGCGCAGCTCTCGAGATACATTTGAAGAAGTGTTTGCTTAAGAAGGTGGAGCAGGGATGATTGGGAATGGAATCCTTGGGAATGTAATCAGAAAAGATGGGAATAATCTGAATGCTTAGCCTGATGGAAGTGGATAAATGAATGTAATTACGAATTTAAACTTGAGTTGAGTTGATAATCTGCAGACTCATTTTTGAATTCTGATTGGTTTTTCTATTTCTCTAGAATGGCAGCTATTTCATGGGGAACACAAGCATTGGAATAGGAAGAGAATTCATAGAACCATCTCGTTAAGTGGCTAACTTGAATAATTTAATGTTCACATACAACAATAGTTAGCCTTCTGGATATGGCAGTGGAAATGCTAGCTTCTCGAAAAGTTACTCTAGAGCGAGTCTTGGAGAAACAAGAAAATTAGGTCAGAGAGAATTTGAGAAAAAGAAAGAGAAGAATTTATATAATAAATTTAGGAATTGAGCATCTTCTTTTTCTAACTTTTTCATGGTTTTTCTCAAAACAACTCATCACAGTCAAAGAAAAGAGACCACCTCAAGAATTAAGTAATGGTGCAGTGTACACTGGAGAATGGGTCGGAAATAAAAAGGAAGGATAAGGAATTCAAAAATGGTAATAATATTTATATAATTCGTTGATTTTCTCAAATATGTATTTGTTCTTTTTACATTGATGGAATTGGAGATAGGCCTGATGGTGCATGCTATGATGGATAATGGAAGAATGGTAGAGCAAATGGAGAAGGAACATTTAAGCATGCAGATGGAGATGTGTTTCAAGGTAAAAGTTGTTAAACTTGGATTTGAATCTATGTTTATTCTCAATCTGATTATTATGAATAAATACACTTAATAACACAGGAACTTGGATGGACGATAAGGCTAACGGATATGGTGTGTTCACTAGAGTAAATGGCTCTAAATATTGGTAAAACTAATTATTCTAGTGAATAAAAGTTCTTGCTATTTTTGAAAAATTGAAAAATAACCTATTCCGTATGTGCTTTTTACAGTGGCTATTGGAAGGATGATATTTAAAATGGTCACGGGATTGAAGAGTGGTAAGATATTATTTGTTTTCACAACAATAACAGTGCGTTTGCCA
>Ga0302284_1001420_pt1 | contig 10830 bp, 7 predicted proteins | sample III_Fen_E2_1_FD_198760 | JGI IMG/M metagenome (GOLD analysis project Ga0302284, IMG submission 198760) | Peat permafrost microbial communities from Stordalen Mire near Abisko, Sweden - III_Fen_E2_1 | ecosystem: Environmental > Terrestrial > Soil > Wetlands > Permafrost | place: Sweden: Abisko...
AAGAAGTATTTTCTCTAAATGCAAATCCTTCGAATCCAGGAGGTGGTGGTGGTAATCTTCCCTATGACCCCCTGGCGATTAGATCTTAAGCGAGTGGCGTAGAAGTCATGCTACTGGTGTGGACGCTTTGTGGACTCAATGGAAAATAATTATTGTTGTAGGAGTTCTACACCATCAATTTTGGAGACAGATATGAGTGCAGATTGGGTATTTGCTGTTCTTGTAAATCAGAGGACAAATCAAATTTGTTATTGCTTTTTTAGGTTTAGAAAGGAGCAGCAGCAGGAGGAGGAGGATACTGCTGATGCTACTACTGTTACTACTGTTAGCCACCGTTCCAAGTGAGATTTCTAATGTTCGTTTATGATCTAGTTGGGATAAACCCATTGGAGAGTGGCATAAGTGTATTTGTATTGGATGCAGCTTGGAATGCAGCTGCAGCAGCTGCTTAAGCAGCCTACGCCGCTGAGTTAATGATATTTAAATTAGAATGGAACTACGAAGGCAACGAAGATAAGTTCGTGTTATCCATTCCAGATCGTTCTTCAACAATATTCGTGAGATTCCTTCTTTAAATTCTATTACTGTGCTCTCTACTTTTCTACCTCATGACCTTCAAAAACGACCTTGAATTATTATTGCTGTTATTTTGAGCATTCAAGTTAATAGTCGGCCTGTCGTCCAGCATAGTCTCTGAGTTTAGTGTTGAGGAGACATTATTTCCTATGGGATTGTAGCTGTTCGAATTATTATTGTAGTTATTATTGGATTACTAGAGATCGATTCCCTCCATGAGAATCAATGATGGATTGTTCGTTGCTTGCATTTTAATCGATGTTTATGGGTTATTTACAATATTTAAAGTGCTGTTGTTGCTCATTTTGTTGTTATTGTTGTTAGTAGGTGTTTCCACAGTATGCCTATTTCTCCTAGCTATGTTTTTCTGTGAAGCCAGAGCATAACTGAAACTTGATGCATTTCTACCTCTCATTTCGATCGTTTCTTCAGTGAGACCATCTGTTCCTCTATTGTTATCATCTAGTTTTCCATAATGCAAGAAATAATTGATACTCTTTTCGAGAAACTATCTATCTTGCATAGCGTTGATCTTAGGAAGAACAGTTCTGGTTCGAGTTGTTCGAGTTAGTTAAACTTAACTGAAATTGTATTTCGCAAGGCATAACGGTTTATTTCGAGAAAGCATGACATTCGGACAGTTTGTGTAGCTGTGATCGAAGCTCTAGCAGTAGAAACACTAAACACCAAGGCCTTTGGTGGTTTTGGAGAATTTCACTAAATCACGAAGCATTTAGAATTTTTCCTGAATAATACAAAAAAAGTTAATTTTTAAAACGAAAATGGCGAAAAACAAAAAATAATTAAGGAACTGACTAGATCAAACTGCGAGGAGAGAGATAGGGCTAGGTAGAAGTTTTTCGAGGAGATCTCGATGACTTAGGACAACATCGTTGCTTTTGCTTAGGTTTATCTTACTTGCTGCCCGAAAAACTCCTCAACACCGAAAATATGTCCTTTTTCAACAAATGCAATCGAATGCTCAATTTCTTCATTACCCTTGCTTGCCATCATCAAAGAAAGCTCGATTCGGCCTGTTAACACGATGAACATTTTATCTGATTTTTCACCAGATTTAAAGATGACTTCCCCTGGTCCGAACGATATTTCATTGAGTCTCAACGCAAGATTGTTAATTGCTTCAGTGGAAAAATTCAACTTAAACAGCTTAATATTGCTGATGATTCTCCCGTAGATGTCAATTTGTACTTCTTCTTTGATGGACTTCGGTATCATCTCTAAGTCCTTCACAGCTTAACCTTCGCTTTCTTCACTGTATTAGAGGTACTCGATGTACTTCCTGACCTTCATTTAAAGGTGCATTTCTAACCCACGAGTCTGCAGGAAACGATTTAGATTAGCTATGCGTTCTTTAAGTTTTTTCTGCTTCATCTTCAGATCTGTGATGATCTAGCTGACTGTATTTGCAACAAAAAGCAATCAGTCGATATTATTCTCAGTTCGCACTACATTTTTTGAAATTGATCAAATATCCAAACACTTTTTACTTGTATTGATGCAATAAGCGAAGACTGCACAAGACACCAGTGAAACTATGAACAAACGAACCCACAAAATATTTCGATAAAAACTTGCTGCTTTTCCTCAAGATCCCCTTACTTGTGATTGTATAGAGTTTCTCTTAGGTTGTCACAGGAGTTATGTCACCATATCCGATAGTGATCCTAGCGCAATTGAAGAAAAAAAGCTATTTTATCAATGCCGAGTGGAGAAAAAAGTAATTTTTACATTGAAATGATAGCCCAATAGAGTCCATTAACATAGATCACTGCCCATTCTTCGTTGAGTAGATTTTCTTTTGAGAGCCATGTTTGAATTGTATGTCGATCTTATATCGTGGAGTATTATCTCATTGCAATCCATACAAACCCCGAGGATGTCATATGAGCGATGAACAACACGAGACTGAAAACATTTATGATCCTAATGATTATCAAGATCTTCTCAGATGGCTGCAATACCTCTATTAGATGCTTTCTTGTCTAAGAAAGCTAAGGAATTTACACCAAATAAAAACAAATTGATTTTTAATGTAAAATATATTTGTGTGTTTGTGATTCTAGAAGTTCATTACTCGAATTGCTTTGAACAGAATCGGAAGCAAGAAGTAGTTGCTCACTCCAAAGGATCCAAGAATATATGGGACGAGTGTTATGATATCCAAAAAGAAATCCTCTTTTCAAATGGCAAAGATTAGAATCAGCAAAACAGCATTTTCTCTTGTAATTATTTTCTGTTACAGTTGATGTATCTGGAGATGATTTATCTTCTACTTTCTTGGATAACACCTTGCTAAAAGAAAGCAGTGTTGATGTTTACAAAGATATCCGCCAAGAAACCGATGCAAGAAATGTAGAAACTAACCAAACCAAATTACACAACAAACATAAAACATCAAATAAAAATACTTTTGCCAAACTGTATTTTCTATTTTGAAAGTTGAATCTTACAACGTACTCCATGAAGATGCACTGAGAAACGCTTCGAAGAAACAAATCACTGGACTTCATTGGGGAAAAATAAAATTAAAAGTAATTTCAATAGAAATAGATTTTCTAATATTTGATTGTTTGTATGCTGTGTTGTGTTACATTACTGCGAGATTAAAAATAGTCATGAGAAGAATGAGCACATCCCAAGATACTTTGACTGCTTGATATGGTTTGAGCACACTGATACTCCCAATTTTTTTAAGAGCTCCAATATTCCCTGTTAAAAAAAGTAATTTAAACTCATTTCCTCTTCCCCTAACCTTACGTTTGAGAGTCTACGATAAGTTAAACATGATCTTCTGGTATCTCGATGGTCTCTGAAATTGTATGTAACAAAGAGTCAATTAATTGAAAGCAGAAAAAGCAATTCGAACCAATGATCAAAATCCTAAGTTCTTTTACATTAACAGCGAAGTAATCTCTGTAGAGGAAGAATTCATAGTTCGAGGCGATATCCCCTATGATTTTAAAGTCTTCTCTCCTAAGCATAGAAAAATTCTTTGAACTACTGTGAACCAGCATGATATTCATAAATCTAGCTACGTTTTAGATAATAGCAAAGAATCTCTTTTTCCATATATCCGCTATTCCCACTGTCTTATTTGTATTCATAATAGTCCCTTAATACTCTGAAAAATCATCTTTAAAACTCTTGGAACCTAAATTCACTGAGTCCTACATGTACGATCCATTTTGTTAAGAACTATTAAGCTTCCATTACACCGTGCTGCTACCACAATTATTGTTGCTACGTCGATGTTTCTGACTAGCTTAATCAGGATGCGCTACATACAGATACTTCGAATCCTTCCTCATTTCAATACCTTCATCTTCATCCGTGAGCATCAAACCCATGAATTCAGTACCATTTTTTTTTATCGACCTTACAACTTCTAGAGTCTTCGCTTCATGTAAATCAAGAGAATTACGTTCTTTAGGGACGCTATCTCTATAAGAAGACGACTCTCTATCATGTAGTGTATCAGCTTTTCGAGATAATGTATTTTGATTTTCTACTTCCTCATCATCACCTGGTCTCTCCTAAGCTGGAATTTAAGTGCGAAAATGAAAGTTCTGTCTATTTGAATTCTCCTTGAGATTCTCCTTTATTTTGACTTAATCCATCGACTAAATCAGTAGGTTAGAGGAAGTACAGTTGACTTTCTCGTTAAGAGCATTAGAACTTTATATTTAACTACTGAAAATATTGTGGTTATTATGCTCCCAATGAGATATATTATTCCTAGCACTTGCATTAACTGGTGTCTAAATATGTGGATTATACTATCTTGAACCTGTTCCAACCTGCGGTGATCCTTCAGGTATGTCATAGATTTTACCTGGACTCAAACCGGTTTGTATATGCGAATCCATTTCAGAAACTAGAAAAAGGATTATTATTAGTATTACTATTCCCCTTAATCCTTTTTCTTCAAATAATTTAATCGCTTATCTCTCCTCCCCCCAAATAGACTATCCTATCCATCTGTCATTCGTACGTATCTCCTTATTTCTGAACTTAGTTGTCATAACTCTTTCTTCTTCATCCCTTGTTAAAACTTTTGACAAGTCAACTCCAAAAGGTTTGATAAGATTGTAACATTGTGCTTTCAGTTTAGTAGCGATGCCCTAAGCTTTTGTATGGAAAAAATACAAAAAAAGTAAGAGATAATTAATTAGCTGTTTTCTTCGCCCATACACATCTCAGATTACTCTGTTATTTTTGGATTGAAATTAACTTTTTTTCAAGAAACAAATTTAAACTTAAATTAAGTAACAACAAATTAAGTATTTTCCAGAGATGAAAATATGAATATGTTATCTACAATGCAGATGATCTTTGAGCTTGCTGATTGAAAGGGATCTTTTTCTTAAGGATACATTAAAAAACAAGGAAATATGTATTAATGAAGAAGATAAAATAAATCAAAAGAAGAACATTAACTGAATGTTAAAATAAATGAAAAAAATTCTTAAATTCAAAATTAAGGAACAACTTAACCAATTCAAATTCTCTCTTGATTCTACACAAGGAAAATACTTAAATATATACTAGATTCTAGAACCATTCATTAGGATGGAATGACTATCAACTGTTTGAAGAAATAGATTTTTTTAAAATTCCCATTTACATTATTATTAGTTACATAAAATGATTAGATTATGAGAAAGTTGAGTTTTATTTTTTAAGATCAACTGTAACTCAGTAAGTATTAGATATTCCTATTGATATTCGAATATCTGTTCTAACAATTAGAGTATTTTTCAAAGGAAAATATTTAATATTCGCTTTAGAAATAAAGATTTAGACATAGCCGCAGCTTGAATTGTGTAATAAAGCTGACTAAAACCCTGACCGACCAAAAAATCAATAAAACTGAAATGATAATTTTACAGTTTTACTTGAAAATGTTCCACGAAAAATAATTGTAAGCAAGATGATGTTAGAATAATCCTTTAGAGAAAGTATCAAGTTCCTAAAACAACAATAATGTCCTTCGAGCTTTTATTTTGATATTTCTTCATTTGAACATTTGAACAAGATGTCTATTTTGTTTATTGGGTTACTATCTTAAAGCAAATAGTTTCTCCCTTTAGAAATCTTTTGTTTTTTATTCTTTTACACCTCCTCTAGCCAAATATGCAATCCCCTCAATTCAATCTTTTAACGCTCTCCAAAAAAAAGAATGTTTGTCACTAGTACATGTTAGAAACATTTAATGAATTTGGAATAATTCAAGAGTTGATAAGAGTAATCTAGTAAGAAAACTAAGGATAACAAATGAATTAGCAGACATCCCCCTCCCCTCCTCAATGCTTTTAAGTTGTATTAGTATTTCTGATAATGATTAGAATTTTATCGATTAACCAGCATAATGCGTAGTGGTTTTAGAATAATTAAACAATTATGAATACTTATTTGATTTCATGTTCATTTAAGAATTTAAGAAGAAATAATAGTCTAATAAATCAATAGTGTGTGAGTGTAATCTCAACTAATAAAAAGATACTCAAAATAGAACTGTCAATAGAAGATTATTATTAAATAAATTAAGCGAACTAAGTGGTTCTTAAAGGATTTCTCTTTGTTGTAAGCAGTTACTGCTTGATACAATGCATTATCTAGTTTCCACATAATATTTCACTTTCCCAAAGCAAAAACCTATCAAGATTGATTATTTCCTTTTTAAAAAAAATATAAAACTACACAAAAATCAAAAATGTAAAACTTGGTAATACCTTGCTTAACTCGCTTACAAATCAATCATATTGATCCAATTATTTTAGTGAGTTTAATCTCCAACTGATACAGATTATTCTTTAAAAATAAATCAATTTTAAAGACTTTAATTACATGTTTTTATTAAATCTAAGAAGCAATCTTCATGTTTTTGGTTGTTATCTGATAATTAAGTTGAAAAGTGTAAATACTGTAAACAAATTTTTATTTTCGAAGTAAGAGACATGTCAGAAACAAAAAAAGAATGTTAACAAAAATGCAAAAAAAAAATAATTTAAGTTGCTTGATTCGACAGATCTTTTATCTCATCTGGGTTTACGGCGTTAATTTACAAATCCTTTTTTTTTTGATTTTTTTGAGTGAAGATTAAGTAGGGTTGGTTCAGTTTAATTTGTGAATTCTTTTTGTGGGCGAAAAGAAAAATTAATAACACACAGCAGATGATCTGGTTCAAGACTGGATTAAAATACTTAAGAGAATGTGACATGTTCGGTACTCCCGTGAGTCTCAAACTCGATAATCGCAGCCACTACAAATCCAAACTAGGTGCGATAGTCAGTATTATGAGCATATTCTTGATCACAACGCTATGTTGGAGCAGTAAGAAAACTAATAAAGACATGGCTAAAAAAATAATGGGAAAGAGATAAAAAGAGGAGATGATGATGAAATTGTAGAGGATAGAAGCTTCTTTATTCTAAAATGATTTCCTTTTTGATATAGTTGTGCTGACTTACTTGAACCAAGAGAACATCGCAGTGAATACCACACAGGAATTCAACCCCGATGCTAGGCTCATTTAGGTCACAAGAGATCAATTCATGTTTGCTATTAACATTGATCAGGATCAAAGTGATTTCGCAGATAATCCTTTCTTTGGGATCACTGTTTAGCAAGTGTAAGAATGAAAAATAAATTTAGAAAAAGAAAAAATCATGGGAATGTGCCATAAGAGGTATCAAGGGATCTCGTGGCTGATTTAGAAACCTGAAATGCTAAATAGTCATCAAAAGGAAACCAAATTGATACAGTATTCTTACAGATTTTCAATTATTTTAGGCATCAAACTAGAGTTGGAAACAAGATCTCCAGCATCACATACACTGATATTCCAATGGAGAAATGCACAGAGAGTAGTTTCAGTTAACTTGAACCATTGATAAAATAACAATTTCTTAAAGTCGGAGTTGAAAAACTCATCTGCCCAATGTAAGGGTTTCATTTGAATCTTCTATTGCATCTTTCTAAATCCCTGTGAATTTACACTGACATATTAAGAGGAATGCTTATTTTAAACAATTACAATAAAAACTCTGAGGAAAACCCCTTTCCTTAGCAAATAATAGCTGTTTACAGTACTCCACACAGCTTCTTTTGCAACTGAATTACTTGAATCCCAAGCGATTTATTTGAACTTTTTTTCATTGGCTGAGATTCACCCTCCCAAAACAAGCATACTAGTTATATAATTATTAATCTTTTGGGGGATTTATGCCTTTGGATAAGATTGATTTTGCCTGGTTAACTTTATTATTCACATAATTATTTTTGCTAACTTCCTTTAGGAGCTAATACACAATATAAATGGCAGGATAGTACTCCAGTGAGACATTTTCCTTCTTGAAGATTACTGCCTTAGAATGCTCGAATTCAGTTAAATTATGGAATTACAGCAGCTGTGCTGGATCTACTGAGTTGGCTACTTTCTTATCAACATTCAAAACCTACAGAATCACTTTACTTATTAATAACTACACATTCAATCCATCCGTTCCTGATGCTTACTACAATTAATTCCTCGATGAAGATATATCCTTTACATTCATCCCAGGTGTACTCTCTCGCTCTGTGGATGTGTTCATGAAGCCATTGGAACTCAAAAGTGATTCAAATCCATTTTTTTATTCTTCCTACAACACCTAGAATTTTATATTCCATGGATATCAAGACTTCAAGGAATCCAGTGGGGTAGAAGGCATAAACGGTGCTTATATTACATTAAGTCTTCGAAGAAGCCCACAAACGATCTCGATCAAGAGAGATTTTTAGAAACTAACAGCGATTATGGTATAGTTTGGTGGGCTCATAAAATTCATGGTTATTGTCGGGGGATTAGCAGTGAGAAAATACAATGCGTTTCTATTTTCCGTTGAGCTAGCTAATAAGCTGTACGATTTCAACTTTGAGGAGACATAAACACCTGAGAAAACGAAATTCGATGAGGTGAGCTTACCACCATTGACGAAGGAGAATAACTTAGAAATATCCTCACCGAACAGAAATAATACATAGCAACAAATCCCCAATCCTGCAGAATAATTGTCACAAAGTTGCTTTGTGAAAGATGGTTAAGCTGAATAGTCGTTGTAGTTCAATGTACAGTAATAGTTTAAATCAAGTAATAATCTCAAAGGAGGAAGTAACAGTGTATCTGGATAACAAAATGGAGAAATCAACATACAATTAGCTGAAAATAATAACAATAACACTACTAGCAACCCTCCTCTGACCCCATCTGACTAAAACTTTCGCAGTATTGATTATTAGAAAATGTAAAATATCCAAGCTATCAGGAAAGATTCAGTGCGAAACATTCGTTATTTTCAGGAATGCATACAAAACTAATATCTTTTCTAAAAAAGTTAAAAAAAGAAATCTCTGAAGCTCAATGGACTCCGTTCAATCGATGCTAGAGCAGGTTCAGTAGCGTTTGATAGTAGCAACAAACCAAGCAACAATGGTTTGCAAATGCCAACTCTTAATGATCTCGATAAAGGTGACCAAGATGGACTGCAATCTTAATATAATTTCTTCCATAAATCGAAGATCATCCATAACCTCGTGAATTTCCGAGAAATGGGATACAAGAAAAAGAAGGATTTCTTAGTCGATTAATTCAAGAACATCATAGGTCGAAGCAAAAAGATTAGGATTAAGTTCTGGTATTTCATAAAGCTCTTGACATTTGGAAAGTGTTTCAAAACAGAAGAGAATATTCTCATCGATAAAGCTAGTTCCTTTGCGCAGAAAGATCTTGATATTTATATTATTCTCGATAAACTGCAGGAAATAGAGAAGATCAAGAAGATATTACTCGATTAGAATCAGCTCATTTTGTTTAATTTCAGTAGGAAACCTATTATTGAGAAAGATGATTCCATTTATAAAGCAATATCACTAAGGAATCTACAAATCAAACACAGAAAATAAGAGAACATGTAGAATAAATCAAAACTCTCAGTTGGAGGAGCTGGAGATGTAGCTGTGATGTAAAAGAATTAATAGAAATCACTTTTTTCCAAAAAACTACAGTTTGACAATATTGATGCTTACGAGGTAAGGAAATATGGACTGATTTATGAAAAAAATAGTAAATAATATTGCATTTTTGTTTCAAAGCAACTACACAAAGCCTATGAAGACATCCAGCCGTTTCACATCCAAGATAAGTAAAAACACCATACAAACTCCTCTGATGTTTCTTTTTTTAATAATAACTTCACACATTTTCCTTTCTTCCTTTAAAATTTTCATACTTTTTGCAGAATGAGCAGATCACTAATCAAAGAGTTGGGCACAGAGTTAAGAGAGATCTTTGAACTTTCTAAATTAATAGAAAGTAACCAAGATAACACACCTAAAGCACCATTTGACAGTGGGAACTTGCAGGACAAATCCAAGCAGTAACCTTATTTTAATAATATCTCAACGACGAACAACAACTAAGACACGCAGTCTTTGGATACCTAAGGTCTCATATCACCAACTCCTTCAAGACATTCAATACATAACTTACAGCCAGGTGTGTTGACCTTCAATTTCAACCATCCTTATCCTGTAAATGCTGATGGAACTGCATGTCCTCCACCTAGTGTATCTTCTTCCACTAGACCTTCTCTTTTCAAGACTCTCAATATGTCGCATTAATTAGAGTAAAAAGAATCAGATGTGCAAGAAAAGAGTGATGAAGACGATGATTCTTCAGATTCTTCATCGTCATCTTCATCTTCGTCGTCTAGCAGCAGTGGCTCTGCATCTTAGAATTTGTAATCACCTAAGAAAAAGATTTTTTAATCAGTTAAAAAAGAGTTCTCAGCTGAGTAGAAGGTACTGTTTGAGAGGCAGATATCTCAGATTACCAATCATTCTGAGGCATTCTGCAATAAAATCCCCAGCGATTTACAGGATATCAGCTAAATTCAGTAGGCTCCGTAATTGAAAGCTGTAAATATGTCTGAATCTGTGTTTTCGTAATCCAGTGGGGAGGACTAGATTCCAGTGGAAGGTTTAGATTTATAAAATCCTACGAGCGCTCCTTATCTCTCAAAGAAGACATGTGAAACATCTTTTCATAAGTAGGAATTCAATTAATATAACACTAAAAGAGACGGATCAAACAAATAAGCAGATGAGAACTCCAAAAACATAATCTTAGGAGATTTTTCTAAGAATTTCAAGATAACTAACTAATTTTCACTGAATTAATCTCTTATTCTGAAT
>Ga0302284_1001421_pt1 | contig 10824 bp, 9 predicted proteins | sample III_Fen_E2_1_FD_198760 | JGI IMG/M metagenome (GOLD analysis project Ga0302284, IMG submission 198760) | Peat permafrost microbial communities from Stordalen Mire near Abisko, Sweden - III_Fen_E2_1 | ecosystem: Environmental > Terrestrial > Soil > Wetlands > Permafrost | place: Sweden: Abisko...
CGGATATGAATCCTAATTTCCAGTATAATGCAAAAAATGATGATCCCGATGCGTTGAAACGTAAAGTTGTAAAAGGAGGATCATGGAAGGACATTGCTTATTATTTGCAATGTGGCGTAGAAACGTATGAATATCAAAATGAGAGTCGCCCATATATCGGTTTCCGATGTGTGCGATCTTATAATGGGGAATAAAAAAAATAACCCCGAAAATTAAATCAAAAAGAAATGGCTGAGAATAAATCTAAATTTGACATTTGGTGGAATTCACCAAGTGTAAAGCAAAAATTAGGAGCTGCATATAGTTTAGGAGCTTCGGTTGTTATTATTGGAGCAATGTTCAAAATTTTACACCTGCAGGGAGCTGGGTATATGTTGGGTATTGGCATGTCCGTGGAAGCTTTTTTGTTTGCATTAGGTGTTTTTGATCAACCACATGTTGATTATGAATGGGACAAGATTTACGATTTTGAAGGTGGCTTAAAGGTTACCGACTCAGGAAATGAGCCGACTCAAGTTCAAAATGTAACTCAGGGTCAAAATACCGGTATTCAGTCTGCTTCACGATCGGTTGGTCTTAACTACTCGGAAACCATAAATGACGAAGATGTTAAGAAACTATCGGAAGGAATAAAGAACTTAACTATCACAGCACAACAGTTTAGTAGCTTGTCGGATGTAGTAGGTGCAACTGGTCAGTTTGTAAAAAATATAGATGGTGCTACTCAGGCAACAGGCAACTTTATTAAAAACCAGGATGCGTTAAATACAGCTACGGGGCTTTTAGCTAATTCATACCAAGGTATTTCAGATGGCATGGAAGCAGTTGAAAAGAACACTAAACTTTATGCAGGTAAAGTGGATACTATAAATAAGAATCTTTCTTCAATAAATTCGATTTATGAAATACAGTTGAAGAACATTCAGGCGCAATCTGAAGGTCTTACCCAGCAAACTGAACGTTTAAGTACGGTTAATGAAGAATTAAGTTTTATTGTAACTGATGTTCAAAAAATGAAATCAGCTACTTCAAGTGCAGCAGTTGAAGCGGAAAATTATAAAGTTGGTACTACTAAGTTGGCAAAACAGATTGCTGATTTAAACCAGGTTTATGGAAATATGCTCAATGCTTTAAGCTAATTCTTAAAGGAATTTTAGATATTATAAATTTTAAAGGAAATTCCAATGAGTGGAGCTAGAAATTGTCCGGAAACCCCCAGGCAGAAGATGATCGGAATGATGTATTTAGTGCTGACCGCAATGTTGGCATTGAACGTTTCGAGCGAGATTTTGAACGGGTTTACCATGGTGGATAATAGTTTGCATAAAACAATCGAATCGGCTGAATTAAGAAACCAATCATTATATGCTGATTTTCAATCATTATATGATAAAAATCCTAAGAAGACGAAGGAATGGTTGGAAAAGGCATTAACTGTCAAGAAAAGATCCGATGAACTTTTTAAATTTATTGAAAACTTTAAAGTCCAGATTGTACGATTAGCAGATAAAAAAGAGGCTAATGACAGTGCTTACGTAAAGCAAATCAATGCTAAAGATAATCTCGATAAAGCAGCAATATACGGGAAGATAGATGGGCATGGACGGAAATTAAAGCAAGAGATAGATATTTATCGCAACTTCCTGATTAATTTGTCGGATAAAAACCCTTCAAAACAGAGAATGTATGCATCCATATTTTCCACCGGAAAGACTCATGATGGAAAACCCTGGGAGGAAGCATTGTTTGAAGGAATGCCGGTATCGGCTGTTATCACTATCCTGACTAAATACCAAAGTGATGTACGATCCTCGGAAGCTGAAATAATTCAGTATTTAAAGAGTCAGACAGATGTTATGGATTTCAGGGTTAACAAAATAACGGCTGTAGTAGTGCCCAATACTCCTTATGTGCTTCGTGGTGAGAAATACAGTGCACAGATTGTTTTAGCGGCAGTTGATTCTACGAAAGCGCCAGATTATTTTGTAAATGGACAGCTTATAAATAAAAAAGGAATATATGAGGTTATTACCAATAAAACCGGAATAATGACCTATAGTGGTCAAATAAGGTTGGTCGGAACTGATGGTAATATATTAGTGCGGCCTTTTAAGAGTACTTATACAGTTGGAGAGCCCTCAGCTACATTATCAAATGAAGACTTAAATGTTGTCTATCGTGGAATTGATAACCGATTCAGTGTTTCTGTACCTGGTGTTGCTACTGAAAATGTATCCGTTCGTGTAATTGGAGGTACCGCCAGAAAGGACGGCGGAAGATATTTGATTCAGCCTACACGTGATGAGGAAATAACCATTGAAGTATGGGCAAAAATTGAAGGGAAAGTAAAGAAAATGGGAGGTGGTGCCTATCGGGTAAAATATCTGCCTGACCCAAAAGCTTTCATTCAACCTAATGATGCAGGAGCTAAACCTGTGAGAGGTGGCTATTTATCTCCCGGCATATTAAGAGCTTCGACACTTATTGCCAGCTATGGAAAGGATGAATTAGTAAAAGCCAAGTTTAGAGTAACTTCATTTACAATGTTAGCTAAGGGAATATCGCCACTTCAGGTTTCAGGTTCACGTTTAAGTGCTGGATTTCTTGAAAAGTTGATAAAAGGTGATATCTTAATGATTAATAATATAAAAGCTGAAGGTCCTGATAGGTTACAACGGGATTTAGGTTCAATTGCAATACAACTCTAAGCTTTAAACAAAAAGAACGTATAAATAAAATGATAATATGAAAAAATATTGGATTGTCTTATTGGTTATTACCATTTCATTCTTTTATAATTATGTTGAAGCTCAAGAGAAGCAAATGTCATTTTTTGAAAAAAATGGTACTGTGGCTATTCAAACAACAGAACTCAATTCGCTGGCAGATACTATCTCTATTATAAATCATAGATCTGATGATATAGTATGGTCACGTATTGTATATAGGGTGATTGATATGCGTGATAAACAGAATTATCAACTTTATTTTCCGGTTATCCCGAATGAACAATATAAAAGCTTGTTTCGGGTAATGCTCGATGCTGCTGTAAATGATTCTCTGAAGGCATATGATAAGATAGAACGTGACATTCAGCCATTATATAAACGAGTTTTGTCAAAGGATAGCCTTAAAAACTATTTCCAAATTTGCGAAAAAGATACTGTTAATAATACTGTGCGTAAAACTCCACTTATTGTAGGTGACTCTATTACGCAACAACCTGTAGTTTCAAATTATGCTTATCAAGATTATGTTAAAAACCAATTGAAATTTTTAATACAAGAGATTGTGTTCTTTGACAAACACACTTCACGTATGTATTCTAAAATTATTGCTATTGCTCCGTTATATGCATTGACTGAGACAAATGTTACTTTGGGTACAACTGTTGATTCCTGGAGCTATTTCCAAAGTTCAGTGTTGTGCTGGTTCCTGTTTGATGAATTACGTCCTTATTTGGCCAGACAATATGTAATACCAAACGGAAATAATACTCAACGTCTGACATATGATGCGTTTTTTGCTCAAAAATTCTATTCTGATTATTTGTTAGGTGATAGTAACCTGAATAACCGCATGTTGTTACAATATCTTTCTGATCCTTCTAAAATCAGAAAAGAACAAAAGAGAATTGAAACAGAGCTTTTAAATTTTGAACAAGACCTTTGGGAGTATTAAAACAATTAAGCTGGTATTTACCTCCAAATAATATTTATAAAATATAAAAAAAGACGGCTTATGTCGTTTTTTTTTTGTTTTTGACTGTTTAACGTTTTAAAACAGTAATTTTGCAGCAGAATTTAATTCTTGCTTATCTATAACAAATAGTAATGAAAAATGAGAAATATAATTATTGCTGATAATCAGGATATCTCAAATGCAGGATGGCATTATTTATTGAAAGATGAAGTAGATATTTCTGAGATTTTTGATGTTTCTGAAAAAAAAGAACTGATTACTTTGTTGATCGAATCTCCCTCTGCTATAGTGATACTCGATTATACTCTGTTTAATTTTGAAAGTGTAAATGAATTACTTATTTTACAAAGTAGATTTGAACAAGTGGATTGGATACTGTTTTCGGATGAATTGAGTGATGAATTTCTAAGAACATTATTGTATAATACACATTCTTTTAGTGTTGTTTTGAAGGATTGTACAAAAGAAGAGATTGGCAGTGCTATCAAAGAAGCATTTAAAGGATACCGGTATATATGTAATCACGTAAGTAATCTGTTGCTGGACAATACTAAAAATACACATAGCCTGAATGTCCGTCAAACGCTTACTTCAACAGAACAGGAGATTCTTAAAGAGATGGCCTTAGGGAAAACAACGAAAGAAATAGCCGCACAGAGAAATGTTAGTGCTCATACAATAATGACTCATCGTAAAAATATATTCCGAAAGATTGAAGTTAACAACGTTCATGAAGCGACTAAATATGCTATGCGTTCAGGTATTGTTGATTTGGCTGAGTATTATATATAATTTAGCATTAAGCATCGAGCATTGAGCGTCGAAAGATAAAGATTGACTAATTGAAAACTAATTAATGAATATAGCAACATTATTGTCGGGGGGAGTGGATAGTTCAGTAGTAGTTCACCTGTTGAAGGAAGCAGGGTATACCCCGACATTATTCTATATCAAAATAGGTATGGATGATGATGAATTATTGCATTGTTCTTCGGAGGAAGATATTGAAATGGCATCACTTATTGCCCGTAAATATGGATGTAAGTTGGAAATTGTTGATTTGCATAAAGATTATTGGGATAATGTAGTTTCATATACTATCGACAAGGTAAAACTCGGATTAACACCGAATCCGGATGTCATGTGTAACAAATTAATTAAGTTTGGGGTCTTTGAACAAAGGGTGGGTAAAGATTATGACAAGACAGCTACCGGACATTATGCCAATACAATAGAAGAAAATGGTAAAGTTTATCTTGCCACTGCTAAGGATCCTGTGAAAGACCAGACCGACTTTCTGGCACAAATTGATTCACTACAGGTTTCTAAGCTAATGTTTCCAATAGGCAATCTTATGAAAAGTGAAGTGCGTGAAATAGCCTTAAAAGCAGAGCTTCCAAGTGCAAAGCGTCAGGATAGCCAAGGGATTTGTTTTTTGGGAAAGGTGAATTATAATGATTTTATCAAACGCTATCTAGGTGAGAAAGTTGGTCCTGTGGTGGAATTAGAAACCGGTAAGATACTGGGTAAGCATAATGGATATTGGTTTCATACTGTTGGCCAACGCAAAGGATTAGGTCTGTCGGGAGGACCGTGGTATGTGATTAAAAAAGATATTGAAGCAAACATTGTTTATGCTTCAAAAGGTTTTGACGTTGCAGCACAGTACGGTCACGAGTTCTCCATGCGTGATTTCCATTTTATAACTGATAATCCATGGGTAAATAACTCAAATGAAATAGATGTTACTTTTAAAATAAGGCATACTCCTGATTTTACTGCCGGTAAGATTATTTCGTCTCCACATGGTGTTCATTTATGGTCAAGCCAAAGACTGCAAGGCATTGCTCCCGGTCAATTCGGTGTGATATATGATGCAGAATCCCGAATATGTATCGGAAGTGGAGAGATACTATGATAGTTAATAGTGATAACATGATGTAATAATGACGGGTATACATAATACGTTGCCCGTTTTTTATATATGTAAATGATGAAATTCCTTGTCGTTTAGTTCATAGTATAAATATGACGAGTGAGGTAGACTTTATACCTCTATTATGGTGTTCCTATATAGGAATATAAGATAAAGGTAATTATTAGTTGGGGTCATACCCACTTTTCGCATCTTTAGAAAAATGAAGAAGTACTTTTACATATGGACGATGAAATACCAAGAAGCGGATCTAACGAAAAAAGTCGTAAATTTGTCATTTAATAAAGTATGCGATTTTGCTTAGAAAGTCTGGTGGATGAATTACGCTTTATCCACAAAACATTAGTCATTAATAGGGTTGCTTTAAACGAATCGCTAAAAGGAAAATACGGACACTCTGTAGCTCAAACAGCACATTGTGTTAGTCAGTAAAACGTGTTGTGAAATTTCATCTTTAGCCATAGACGTCGGTTACGGCTGCAGTTTGAGATATGTGTGTGGGCGAACCTGTGTTTTCGGTAATGAGCAATTCTGATATTGTTAATCAGGGTGTTGCACACATATTACAGGTATAGGTATTTGTCGAAAAACTGGTTACTCGGAAGAATAACTTACTCGAGCATTGACTCTGAACCATTTGATGACTGCTTTTATTAAGCAAAGTATAATGTCTTTCTGGCTTGTTAGGTGCTATTGTTGCAGTTGCCGGATCAGATTCCGGCATTACTTACCTGATGAAAAGCTACACATGAACAGATTGCCTATTCAATTAAAAATATGATTAGTAATATCCCCGGGATGATTTACGATGGAACAAAACCAAGTTGTGCACTCAAAGTGTTCAATTTGGTTTTTAATGCTACCTTATCTGTGCTAATGGCAATTGATAATAAATAGTTGCTTTTATTGAAGATGTGGATAAAACCATTCATAATCTGATTTAAGTAGGATCGGAAGAATGAACGAAATATACCGTGTGGTGTTAGAAGTCATGACCACAGAAGAAGAATAAAAAATAAAATATCAGATATTCATTATGACAAAAAAAGTATTTCTATCTTTTCTGCTCTTATGTTGCGTACTCGGCATGTCGGCCGAGATACAGAAACCCGTAACCTGGAGCTTTTCAAACAAACAGGTTTCAGACACAGAGTTTGATCTGATTCTAACAGCTAGTATTGATAACAACTGGCACTTGTACTCCCAGTTTATTGGCGTAGGTGGTCCGGTGCCCACATCGTTCAAGTTTAAACCATCGCCCGACTATGTGTTGGTTGGTAAAGTAAACGAATCGCCAAAACCTCATAAAGTATTTGAAAAAGCATTTGGAATGGATGTGGCTTTTTTCGAAAAGAAAGCCGTTTTCACACAGAAAGTCAAGCTCAAAGCAGTTGCTGCAAAAATTAGTGGCTCCCTTGAGTTTATGGTGTGCGACGATAGTCAGTGCCTGCCTCCGGAAGATATCGACTTCTCATTTGATCTGAAAGGTGCTAAAGTGGCTGCTGCCGTGGTTCCTACTGTAACTTCTGCTTCTGCCGATACTGCTAAAGTTGCTGTAGCTCCTGCTTCAGCTGTTGTCAAAGATTCGGCCGATTCAGTAGCTAAAGCACAGCCTCTTGCTGCAGCTCCAACGTCTACCGGCAAACAGTCATTGTGGACAATCTTTATATTGGGTGTGTTAGGTGGTTTCGCAGCATTTCTGATGCCTTGCATATTCCCCATGGTACCTATGACGGTGAGTTATTTCACGAAAAAAGAAGTTACCAAACGTAAGGGAGTAATCAATGCACTGATTTACGGTTTATCCATAGTAGTTATTTATGTGGTGTTGGGATTATTAATTACCGTGATTTTTGGTGCCGATGCTTTGAATGTCCTTTCAACCAACGGCATTTTCAATTTCTTCTTTTTCCTGTTGCTGGTTGCTTTTGCACTATCGTTTTTGGGAGCTTTCGAACTTGTATTGCCTTCATCGTGGGTCAATAAAATAGATAGCAAGTCGGACAAAGGAGGTTTGGGAGGACTGTTTTTTATGGCCGGAACCTTAGCGCTTGTTTCATTCTCGTGTACAGGACCCATCGTTGGAACATTGCTTGTACAGGCAGCCACTATGGGGCAGTTATTAGGACCTGCTATAGGTATGTTTGGGTTTGCACTGGCATTGGCCATTCCGTTTGTGCTGTTTGCCATGTTCCCTGCCTGGATGAAAGCCATGCCCAAATCAGGTGGATGGTTGAATAGTGTGAAAGTGGTGTTAGGATTCCTGGAACTGGCATTCTCCTTTAAATTTCTTTCGAATGTCGACTTAGCATATCACTGGAATTTGTTCGATCGCGAAATATTCCTTTCGTTGTGGATTGTGATTTCTGCATTGCTGGGTATTTATTTACTGGGCAAACTCAGGTTGCCTAACGATAGCGAGGTGAAGTACGTTTCTACTCCACGATTGATTCTGGCTGTCATCACCTTGTCGTTTACCGTGTATATGATTCCCGGGCTTTGGGGTGCACCGCTTAAGTCAATCTCTGCTTTTTTGCCTCCAATGAGCACTCAGGACTTTGTCCTGTCAGGCAATAGTGCACCGGCAGCAACTCACAATACAGGTAGTCATAAATATGGAGATATTTTCCATGCCCCACTCGGATTGGATGCTTTCTTCGACTATGATGAAGGGCTTGCTTACGCAAAGAAAATGAATAAGCCGGTTTTTATCGATTTTACCGGTCATGCCTGTGTAAACTGTCGCAAAATGGAAGCATCTGTCTGGCCCGATAAAGAAGTGCTCTCGCGCTTGTCCAATGACTATATAGTGATTCAACTTTATGTAGATGATAAAACCGATTTAGCTACAGCCGAACAAACTGTATCCAAATACAGTGGAAAGAAAATTGAGACTATCGGCAATAAATGGAGTGACTTACAGGCTTCACGCTTCAATGCCAACTCTCAGCCGTTTTATGTATTGCTGGATACAAAAGGAAACTTGCTGGTTCAACCTCAGGGTGCTGATTATGACCCGCATTCTTTTACCAGGTATCTGGACAGCGGGCTGGAAGTTTTCAAAAAGAGCATTCGCTAGTTTTCTTCTTTCATCTCATATATTTCCCCTGTTGAAATTTAGTTTTCAGCAGGGGATTTTCTTTTATTTAAAAACAATACTTTCCTATTGTGGAAAAAAAGATTATAGATTCCTGAGAATAAAATACCTTGTTATTTCAATTTGTAAACCGAAACGACTAAAATTCACTAAATTATACCACAAACAAGGTATGAAAATGCCCGATAAATGGTATTTTATAACATCCTGTGATTGACTAACTTTGCCAATATCTGTTTGTAATATTGAGAAGAAGATGGGACGTGTAAGTAATACCTGGAATTAAACAGGTGCGTTCAATACAGAAAGAGACTTCTTCGACCGACTATAACTTAAAAATAATTGATTATGAAACCTGAAACTGTAGAAGTTATTCAAAAAAACATTTTGCTGTTAACTAAAAATGATTTGAAGGAATATGAATATATTCCACAACATAATAAACCTCTTCCCTCATTACTTACCTTACGGGAAATAGTGGAATTACTTCGTGCCATTATTTTCCCCGGGTATTTTGGTTCTGGAATTGTAAACCCGAATACATTGGAGTTTCACTTAGGTGTGAAAATAGAACGATTATACATTTTATTGAAAGAACAAATTCTCAATGGGCTTCGGTTTAATTCTATAGATAGTGAAATCGACTACTTTGATGAGAAAGCTTCAGAAACGGCACTCTTTTTTATTAATAAAATACCTGAATTAAAAAGATTATTATCTACCGACATTAAAGCCACTTTTGATGGCGACCCCTCCGCAAATACCTATGGAGAAGTAATCTTTAGTTATCCGTCCATACGGGCTGTGTTCAATCACAGAATAGCACATGAATTATTGAATCTTGGTGTACCTGTTATTCCACGGGTTATTTCGGAGTTAGCACATTCTGAAACAGGGATAGATATTCATCCCGGAGCCCAAATAGGAGAGTATTTCAGTATTGATCATGGAACGGGTGTAGTGATTGGCGAAACCTGTATTATCGGAAATCATGTAAGGTTATATCAAGGGGTAACATTGGGAGCGGTACGATTCCGAATTGATGAAAATGGTAAGCCGCTAAGCCTCCCTCGTCATCCAATACTCGAAGATAACGTTGTGGTGTATGCTAATGCCAATATATTAGGGCGAATAACTATTGGCAGGGATTCGACCATCGGAGGCAATGTGTGGCTTACAACTGACGTGCCACCGGGTTCCAGTATTCTACAACAAAAGGCTGTCATCAGTTCGTTTTATGACGGATTAGGAATTTGAACGGTTAGAGGTATTCAAAAAACGTGTTCAATAATTTGTTTAACTCTATTCAATATATCCATTCATTTAAATTTGACTGCAAATGAACATAATAATAGATATCAGATCTCATTCCATGGCGTTTGGGACTGACTTTAAAAGGTTAAATGAGGAATGGATATCAACTTATTTTTGTCTGGAAGAATCTGATATTCTGGTACTCAACGACCCTCAAAAGCATATACTGAATAAAGGTGGAAATGTTTTCATTGCCTTACATAATAATATAACGGTTGGAACCTGTTCTTTAATGGTTATAGATGGCTTGACTTGTGAATTTGCTAACATGGTGGTTGATCCTAAGTTTCAAAGGCAAGGGGTTGGATATGAGTTAGGTGCCGCATTCATTGAAAAAGCAAGAGAACGAGGGTTCTCCCGCATCGTTCTTGAAAGTAATACAAGGCTGAAAGCTTCTATTGCCTTATACCGAAAACTCGGTTTCCATGAAATTTCATTAGAGTCAGATGTTCGAAACTCAACGATTCTTAAACGCTACAATGTTCTAATGGAATTGATATTAAATCCAAATTTCCAGCCTGAATACTTTATATAGGTTGTCGAAACTATATAATGTCTTGTCTTATTCCTTTATATAATATGGCTTCTCCCAACCTAACAATCACGCTATCAAAGTGGAAGGGAGTAAAAGTGAGTGATAGAGCTGAGGGTTAATGATGTTTTATTTAGAATAGAAGAACACTTTTCTAAGTCATAAAAACAATTAAATACCCTGTTTTAAATTGTCCGCTCTTCTCTTTTGTTACCTCACAAACAGCTCATTTAGGCCAAAGGT
>Ga0302284_1001423_pt1 | contig 10816 bp, 10 predicted proteins | sample III_Fen_E2_1_FD_198760 | JGI IMG/M metagenome (GOLD analysis project Ga0302284, IMG submission 198760) | Peat permafrost microbial communities from Stordalen Mire near Abisko, Sweden - III_Fen_E2_1 | ecosystem: Environmental > Terrestrial > Soil > Wetlands > Permafrost | place: Sweden: Abisko...
CCTCACCCAGGCATTCTGCAGTTATCCGGTACAGCTTTAAACGCGTATAATACATCCCTTCAATCAGTCCGTTATTTACCGAATCGGCATACGAAGTCTCGAAACGGATCAACTCTGGTAGGTTTATTTCCTGATACCGTTTATTCCAGTTTTCAAATCCATCCTGACTGAAACAGGAGGTTGATATAATCAAAAGAAGTATGAAGTGATAGTATTTTTTCATCTTCTAACCTTTCATTATCTGTTTTCCGGCTGCATATCCAACATAGAAAACAATTCATGATCCTTCAGGAATTGATCCAGATGCTGGGGCATCTTAAAATCGGAAGCCTTCAATAAATTATAATATTCTTTTATCACCCGGGTTGATTTGAGTGAATCATGGCGTGAAATTATTTTCAGATACAATTTATTGATTTCCGGAAACAACGTACCGGTATCATAATCAAAGAGGGGCGAATTATCCATCCCGGTTATTAATGTCGACAAATAGGTCGCATAGTTGATTTGAGAATCCCGTTTATTGAAGAAATCAGGATATTTCGCATTAAAGTTTTCCCAGGTAATCACGCGTTTATACAATTCATGGAAGGTGATAATTAATTCGGCATCTTCCGAAAAGCCCTGACGTAGCTCTTTCTTTCTGATCTTTAGATAATCAGTTAAAGCCGGAGATACTCTGCCTTTAAATAATTTATAATAATAGTCGTAGTTTACATCCACATAATTATCACCTTCAGTGCGTAACAGAATCAACCCACACATATCCAGGCATCTCTTGAATCGGGTGATTTCAAGATCAACTATTTTCCGGTTGGCCCGATGAATCAGGGTTGAATAGTTCAGTTCCAGGGAATCGTTAAAGTCGTTTATTGCCGTGTATACCACGTTGTCAAACAAAACATAGACCGAATCCCGGTCCGCACTCCTGAACGTGCTTAAATACTTATTGACAAGATTTTCAGTGACCGGTATGGAGAGTATTCCCAGATCATGAAAGCCGGCGATCTGTCTCTTAAAAACATTAAAGTCACCTTTCGGCGGAATAAATTTACTTTCGCATTCCTTGATTTTGCTGCGAATTGTTACGTAATCAAATTCTTCGTTATCATTACATCCGGACGTATTCTCTGCAGAAACGGAGGCAATCATCGAAATAAGGAATAGTAAACCGATTAATTTTTTCATGAGCTGTAGGTTTTTGTGGTAGATTTTCAGAGTACAGTCGCAAACCGTGTACCTATTAAAACTACTTTTTTCTCTTTTTGTTTACGTGGATTCAAAGTATAAATTATCGGTTTTTCGTTCAGCATTATTTTATTTCGGACAATGGAAAACAGGCACTTTTAAATCGGATTTCTAATCCATGCAATGGATTAAATTCCATAGCTTTTAAAGGGGATTCAGTCCTGTAAGTTTCGTTCTCCAAAAATACGAAATTATTTATCTCCTTAACACATATTAGGCAAATAGTTTCAAACATTCTAAAAGATTGGTCTATTTATACAGAAAAGCAACCGTCCGATCGAATAGACCGGACGGTTGCTTGTTAAAACTGATACGTAATGCTCGAATGAATCGGAATGAATTCCATGCCAATCATTATCGTTATCGTTCGTTCCATGCAACGGAATAAATTCCGTTGCTACAATATCGGTCGTTCCTACGGAACTGGCTACTTGCACGAATGAATGCCGTAATATGAATAGTACTATTTAATCCTGTGAGAATTCGCAGCACTATTTCAAAAAATCTCCTGCTAAAAAAGCAATCGCCGCAACCGGAATACATACGATAATCAACAATACCCCCGGCAATATCAGATTCACGATCGATTTCCCGATCGACAGTTTCTGGACTTCCGATATCCCGATCACCAGAACGACCAATGTCCAGATACCGGCGACTATTTCTACAAATAAAGAAAAAGAAAAGAGTGTGGTTATCAAAAATTCGTTATCTAAGACATCCACATTTCGTTGGAATTCGTCATTTCCTATCAGCACAATTCTCAGTATAAAAGTGAACAATACCAACAGTGAAGGTATCAAAGCATACGATATCATTCTGAACAACGATTTAGTATTTCCTGTCCCCTTCAGCCATTTACCCGTCCAGCTCAACAAAGCGGCATAGATATAAAAATAAAGCCATCCAAAAACCCCACCCCCAATCATACATACGATCAGCACACTCCACAACGGCATAATGTCGCCCATAGACCGGGTCGATGCACTGTTCAACGCACTGGTTATTCCGCCAAGAATCAACAGGATCGTGCTGAATTTTGTGTAGCCTTTCTCATCGATAAATTTAAATACCTGCCGGGGTGACATCCATATCTTGGTAAAGATTTCTTTATCGCTCAAATGTATTTCGTCAGCTTTGTTTTCTTCAAATATAATTTCCATGGGATTTTACTTTGATTCTATAATTATCTAATGTTGCAATGGGATAAATATAAACGACATACAAACGTTCGTTCTATACAACGGAATGAATTCCGTTGCTACAACATCGGTCGTTCCTACGGAACTGACTACTTGCACAGATAAATGCCGTAGGCATGATTTATATTGTAACCCGGCGGTTTTAACCCCGGGATATAAAAGCCGGATTCTTATAAATTCAGAGCAGTAGGCACGACAGATATTTCAAGTACCGCGAAAGCTTTATACTTTCTACACCACGTTTTGCACCTTTTCCCAATTCGATAATATCGAGGATGTCCTCGAAATGATCGGATACTGATAAACCACTGTTTTTACAGGCTTCTTTCGCCCTGTCGATCACAGGTACAAAGTGCCGGAATTCTGAATATTCCAGTACTTTTCCCAAATCACGGGCACTCCAGAACTCATTCCCATTTTCATCTACCTGACGAATCTGTTCAAACATATTCTGTGCTCTTTTAGATAGTTTGTTTTCCATAATTTCAATTTTAAGAAATTACTAATTAATTTGTATAGAACTCTGAATCCGAATCATTGTTTGAAATGGAATACTTTTTCTTGCTACAACATCATTGGATCTTTGCAACGGAATAAATCATCACATTACAACAATTATCCTTAATTTTGAAACGGAATAAATTCCATTGCTTCAAGATCGGCCGTTCCTACGGAACTGTATTTTCAAATTTTACCAAGTCTTTTCAATTCCCAAAAGCATCTTGCCGTTGCCTCAATATCAGCAGCAGCATTATGTGCTTCTTCAAAATTAGTTCTGAATAATTTATAATGTAATTCCGAAAGCTTCGGCCATTTATAGCCATAAGGTCCACTGATCGCACAAAAGTTTGTCGTACTTTGCATGGTACAGATTTTTCTCTTTGACGCTGTGTAATCGGACATTTTGTTTCGTAAGAATTCAGCCCCTATAATTTTCTCATCAAAGCTCATGTTGTGTGCAACAAGAAATTCAGTTTCTAAAATCATAGATTGGAAATCATTTAAGACTGAAAGTATTGGTTTGCCTTCCTGATTTGCCCTTTCAGTTGATATCCCATGAATTCGCGAGGCTTCAACAGGAATGGTAAAGCCTTCCGGTTTTATGATATAATCTCCACCGGCTATTTTATTTCCATTACTGTCGAAATACAAATAAGCCAACTGTACCAACCGTGGCCAGTTATTTAAATCACTTACCGGTGCTTTCCAATTTCTGGGTAGACCGGTGGTTTCTGTATCGAAAAATAAATACATAAAATTGGTTTTTAAAAGGATTTAAGTCCTGTAAGTTTCGTCCTCCAAAAATACAAAATTATTTATTCTCTTAACACATATCAGCCAAATTGTTTCACACAATCTAAAAGACGGGCCTATTTAAACAGAAGAGCAACTATCCGGGCGAATGGACAGGAGGGTTGCTTTTTAGAATTTAGACTTAATGCTCAAATGCAACGGAATGAATTCCGTTGCTACAAAATAGATCGTTCCTACGGAACTGGATTATTTAGTAGCAAAAATTAAGTAATCTGATTGATGTTGTAAAACAAAGGTAATAATCCTATGATTTGAAAACTTTACCCCATGTGTCCAATCTTTTAAGTAAATCCGATATCATACATATGGTGTATTTCATTCTATCTTTTAAATAATCTTTAATATTATTTTGTATTGTCGATTTGTACATAAATTTTCACATTGCCATAAATGCTATATTTTAATTTAATGGAGAGAATTGAAACAACTTCTTATATGAAATCTTCTTCATATTCCTATAAAACATCCTATTGAAATAAACAAATTAAACCAATTTCTCTTTTTCAATATCCAAGTAACCGCTAACTTTACCAAATGACCCATAACTACCAGGATTCCCATAATTTCCAACATTACCGCATTTACCATATCTTCCAAAGTTTGTATGTTGAAAGCTGTTGTTGGTTTTATACATTAATCGATTTTCAAAAATTATTTCTCAAAGATAATTTCCATTCATATCTATGAAGAAATTATAATTAGGTAGAAAGTGTCCAATATTCTGTCCAGTTGTTGAGTGTAACTGTCCGTTTACTTCGTTCGCAATATGTAGACCGTCACTGTTAAATAAATTTTTCATTTTATATAAATTAAGTTGGTTTTTTCTTCAATCTTGGGGTGTTAGATTCAGGTTTTTTATTGGGCTCGTTTATTTTTATCATTAGAGGCATAGGAAAATCTACACCTACAAGTAATGCTTCTCCTTCTCCTAAAATAGGTAAAAATGATAATGCATTTCTATTGGCAGATGAGGCTGCATTTTCAATTGCCTTTTTATCTTGTTCATTTATAAGTCTATGAACTATAAATGTACCCATTTGGCTTAATGTGCCATTTGGGATATCTCTAGGCATTTGTGTAGCTAAACAAAGGAAAAGACCGTATTTCCTACATTCTTTAGCTATTAAATCATAAGCATTTAAAGGTTTAGCTTCAAAATATTCATCTTTTACATTTTTATTTAGATATCTATGAGCTTCATCCATAAAAACAATAATAGGATTTTGTTTAAAATCACCCTTAAGAGATTTAGTTAGTAAAAACTGTCCTATTGAGTTTACCAATATCTCCCTAACTTGGAAGTCTGAATTAACGTTATTAAATGACAATCGCAAAAGTTGTTCTTTGTCTTGTGCAAAGGTGTCAATTTCATTCGTAATTTCATTTGCTTCAGTTATAGATCTATTAAATCCAAATAAATTAGAAAAATCAGGACTACTTATTAATGATTTTGTCCTAAGGATTAAACTAACACAATGATTCAATTGAGTTTCTTGTCTTGCACCCCATTTATTTGGGTCAGTTTCCCAAATACATTCATTTGCCAATTGTGCATCTAATTTATTAATATTAAAGTTAGCCGCTTGACTATCAATTTCAATTATATGATTTGAATAAAATCTATTATAAGGTCGAGTTAAATGGTTTATTTTTACAATTGTTCCATTATTTACATAAATCTCTTCATAAATTGTATCTGCTATTTTAACTTTATAACCATTTCCACTTTTTTCAATATCTGGATCTATCCCAACTGAATTTTCTAGAATTTTAAGTATTTTGAGAGATTTAATTGCTTCTAAAAGTTTTGGGGCTTGAACTTGTCCTCCTGGCTTTAATAGAATCATAAGATCGTTAATTGTTAGACTCGAATAATGGAAAAATGAATCTTTCCCAAATACAAGAGATTTTCCTTGCAAATTTTCATATTCACCAGTTGCATCAATTAATATAACTTTATTGCAAGTTCTTAGTATGATTTCTTCTATAAGTTTTGCAACAGTCCAACTTTTGCCTCCACCTGTAGTCCCAACAATCGCACAATGTCTTCCAAATAATGCATTAAGAGAAACCATACAAGTAGCATTATTTGAGGTGAGTTTACCTATTTCAGCATAAACGTTATCTAATTCATTTTCTTTTTTTCCAAACTCCTTTACATATATCTCAATTTGTTCATCAGAACAAGCATATACTTTGGCTCCAATAGCAGGATATTTTGAGACTGTCTTTTGTGTTTTATGGGGTTCAAAAACACTAAAACTCAATAATAGTTCTGCTTTTCCAGAAGGATGAAAAGATGTCTCATCATGTTGAATTGCTTTTTCACTGATTTCGTTTTTCTCACTATTAGGTAAGCTCAACTCAATAACTCGTGCCAAAAATCCATATTCTTCTCCTTCTATTACGACAAAATTACCTACATTTCCCCCTGCATAATGAACACCTTCATGACAAAACTTATCTAATAAATTTGAAGAAGGAAAATGCACTTTCACGTATTGAGGACTTACTTCATTTATATAGCCCAAGAAGTAATTATGACTGAAAGGATTCATTGTTATCTTCTTTATATGTTTGATTGTCCGGATATTTATTAGTAAAATCACTGAATTTATCAAAAAGAATTGTTACATTACGTTTGACAGTCATATTTTCTTTATCATCGAAAAATGCATCTAAATTTGTAGTTTCAATTGTTTCTTTATTATTGTAATTTACTATAACTAATTGAAAACTTGGATTTTGATCTACAGCCTCAATAATCACATTCTGAATATGTTTATCCTGAAATCCAAAACCTATTACAATGAGCAATGAATTTTCTGTACGAAGCGCTTGTTGAAAGCGAGACATCATTTCAAAATATGGCTGCTCATAAGAACTTTCGTATTTTTCGGATGCAGGATAAATAATTAATGGTTTTTCAGGTTCATCTTTTTGTTCAATCTTTCCATTCTCATATTTTACCCAATTTAATGATCCATGTAATTTATATAAATGAAAAACCTTAGTTATGAAACTCTCTTCTTGTTTTACTCTTGTCTTTTCTCTATTTACAATATCAAAATCAAAGTATCTTCCTGAGAACTTTCGAGGTTGAGTAAAAGAAAAACCGTCAATTATTACAAAGCCTGCATCATTGGCAGCTTGTTCAAAAAGTGTATCATAATTTGTTGTAAATAATTGAACTCGAGAGTCACTGGGTTTTCTTGCGGTGATTTTATTCAAGAAATCTTTATGTGGTGCTTTATTTTTATCTAAAGAAAGTTTACAAGCTAATGCAATTTTTTTTTCTAGCACTTTTCGTAATGAACTATAATTATCACCTTCTTTTTTATTATTGACTTTTCCATATAGAATGATATATGATAATAAATTTTCAATATCTCTTTTAATAAAGAAATCCTTAGATTCTAAATTGTCTATTTTAGCTTTAAATGCATTTATTTCATTCAAGCAATAAGTCCATAATCCTTCACGTGTTTTACCACTTTCAATACCATTATCTAGTGAAGTTCCTGCAGCAGTAAGAATAATAAGATTTTTATAATGTCTTTTAAAAAAACTATTATAAAAATTATTCTTGAATTCTTCGGCTAACTCTTTTCCTTTTTTTGCACACCCTTCTACTTTTTCTGAAACTTCACCATTAACAAAACAGTTATTTGAATTATAAGCAATTGAATATCTATTTTGTAAGAGAATATATTTTTTGTCATCTTCCTTTCTTGTATTATCTTTTGTCATAGTTTATTATTTAACTAATAATTTATTGTCAAAAAAACACATATCCCTGTTCACCCTCAAAAATACAACAAATATCCATTCCCTTAACACATATTATCCAAATAGTTTTAAACAATCCAAAATAATACCCTATTTAAACAAAAATACCTTCCAGACACAAGTCTGAATGGCATTTATCTTATTAAACCTAAAAGATTGTAGCAATTAAACATTTTCTTCAAATATCCCTCACCACCCGGATATACTTCTCAATATACGCTTCTTTCGTCTTTGTTTTTACGGCATAATATACTGCCCCAGCCAAACCTCAAAACATACTGAGTATTTTTGAGCGTTTTCTTTAAGCCCTTTGAACGTCTATATAATTTCCTGTAATGCTATGTATATCATAGCATTACGTTGTATCATATCTCCCTGATTTAATGTGGCACAAAGATATATAATTGTAATAAAATAAGGGCAATCATGATATTATTTTGTAATAAAACAAGGGCAAAATGCACCATATTATGTAATAAAGTAAGGGGTAATTAATTGTTTTTAAAATAAAACCAGTCTTTTACATTCAGCTTGTTTAAAACCTTTTAATATTTCGAAAACCCTAAAGCGTACGAAGTACCTTTAGGCGTTTGGTTGGGTAGCTGGTTGATTGGTTAATTGGTTGATTGGTTGATTGGTTGGTTGGTTGATTGGTTGATTGGCTGATTGGAGGAGTCAATAAACGCTTTCGTGTCCTTCGGACGACGAAAGGTTTATCCTGCAGTTTTTTCATCAGTGGATCAGACAACAGTGTATTACCTGTTTTGAATGCCGATAAAGCAACACAGGTAACAGGCAAAATCGCCGATCATTTTACGTTCGGCAGTAATGTCGGTGCGCCAGGTGTTGTCTTCGTTCTGCAGGGCCTGTTGCCGGCTCATAATATTACACCGGTCGATAAAGTGATTGTGGGCAGCCGTCCGCTCGGTGTCAGACTCCGCCCGTTCATTCTGAGTCAGGAATTGCCATTCACCCCGGATGGCTGCATACCGTACGGCGGATTTGTAAAGCGATTTCCTCACTTCCCCCAGCCTGCTTGATTGTATAGACAAAAAGGAACGGTACGCGATGGTGTAATCCAGTGTCATTATTTTCGAATTAGAGTTGTACTTTAAATCAGCTATGCAGGAACGGTTTCTTTGATTGTTGCAATTGAACCATCCCGAGAATCATGAAGTACACAAAAATACAGATAAATACGGACTCCTGCCAGGATTTCGTTAACAGAATGGATTATCGGAGGAATAAATCACCCGCGTGTTGTACAATTTAGCCCTTTACAACTTCTGTAGATACGCAATCAACCACAAAACCCAACCTAATTATCAATAAATTACTGACAAAATCAACTAATTATATTTTTACTTAGCCTGTAGTGGGAATAGAAATAAGAACCGCCACATAAACCATATTCTTTAAAATAAGGAACTTGCTTAGCAAGCAGAACATCTCTGTTAGAAAACTGATTTAGGATATTTTTTTTGAGTATCCTATACACTATTCAAATAATCAAAATCAAAAAATTACACGCACATCTTGTTAAATTGTAAATTGTAAATATCTGGTGCTTTAGAGGCTGTGTAAAAACGAATAACGTTGAATAAATCACTTACGAATTAGAAGTTAAGCTATTTATTAAATGAGGTAAATAAGGTTGGGTTTTGTGTATGATCGGTTTTCTACTAAGGTTTAATACCTGAAAATAAGGTTTTTAATCAATAAAACCTTATTTCGATTTTTCAACCTCAGTAGAAAAGAATCCTCTCTATTTCTTAACCTTATTCGCTTATTTCAATGTTGAGTTTCAATTTGATAGTTTTTGTTTTTTTTAATTTTCTTTTTACAGACCCTCTTTAGTGGTTCAGAATAATATTTTCTGTCTCAAAATCCATTATTCCCCGGTAGCAGGTACCTAGAACTTCATTCAACAACTCATTTTCGGGTTCCGCCAGGAGAAACAGGGTCAGGCATGAATGGAATTTCAGGTAATCGGTCATTCCGAAAATATCAACCGGGTTTTTGACCCTGCTCTTCAGCACGGCACGGAAACTCTCCTCCAGCCGCTGCCGCAACAACGGATGATGCAGATAGGCACGTGCTTCGTCCAACCCGCTGATTCCGAAGAATTTTGCGTTGGTGCTGTTGCCAAGTTCCTTTAGTTGAGGGAAGATAAACCACATCCAGTGCGTTTCTTTCTTCCCGTGTTCAAGTTCCCGCAGCGCAACGTCGTAAACACGCTCCTGCGCTGCCACAAAACGATCCAGAGGGTAGGTTGTTTCCATAGTATCCGAAATATGTGTTGTTGGTAGTTGATTGCCGGTTCATGCGGAATGGCATGCTGTGTATATAAACAATCAGCCGGCAGGGTTGTTTAACCGGTCGCAAAAAAATAAGCGGTTTATTTTAATTTTTTTATTAGTGCATGGGGGAAAAACCTTAACCATAGGACATGGTGTATAAGTACTTTTAATTATCTAAAGAAAAGGCTTTTGTATCCTTTGGACGACAAAAAGTTTTTAAGAATAAACCTCTAATAATATACAGTATTTCGAGAGTTAGCTTATTCATCCAGCATTAAATTTTTCGGGTAGTCTTTGAGTTTTCGTAATTGTTCTTTCTCTACTCTACTTATACTTTTGTGAGGTACCGGCAGATCTTCGGGCATGGTACCACCAACACGTTCAATAGTGCCCCTGACCTCTTTCCCAACAATAAAGTGTATTTCATTTGCCTCATCGGCGGAGGATGCATTGTCCTTTTTAAGTTTCTCTTCGGTTTGGGAAATCCGGAAAAGGTTTGCAATCATCTCGGTACTGCCCATAAAATCGAGTATTTTGTCTGTTTTTTTTAATTTTTTCTTAAAATGAATATCCTCGACCCGCAGCCCACCGTAAAGTCCTGTATACCCTGATTTTGAAAAGCAGCATATTCTTCATTGCTTATTACCCCTGCATTATGAGCTGCTTCGGCAAGCATTTGATTCCATTGCCTGATATCACCCCGTATAACCAGACGTTTATTATCTTCATCGAGTTGGTTAAAATAGTCGGCCACTTCCTGCCGTCGTGTTTGAATGGCGAAATAGGTTTGACCCAATGCAATCACCTCTTTCCTGGGATCCCCGTTTTGTACAATCAAATAACAGGCATAACGGGTAAGCTTGTAATCGTTAATGGGTTTTGAAGTAACTCCTGCCTCAACGATTTTGCTGACCTCAGCAAAATGGTTATTTGTCTCATATCCACTATTTTTACAGGCCAGTA
>Ga0302284_1001431_pt1 | contig 10768 bp, 12 predicted proteins | sample III_Fen_E2_1_FD_198760 | JGI IMG/M metagenome (GOLD analysis project Ga0302284, IMG submission 198760) | Peat permafrost microbial communities from Stordalen Mire near Abisko, Sweden - III_Fen_E2_1 | ecosystem: Environmental > Terrestrial > Soil > Wetlands > Permafrost | place: Sweden: Abisko...
ATCCGATATTGAATCATAACCATTTCTATCATTATTAATACCCCATTCATAACCAAGTGACTTTGCAATTTTTAGTGCATCAACTACTTCCTCATTTGTATTAGGAAAGAAAAACACATCAAATATAATATCACCTTCTTTCCCTTCATATATATTTCTATTAAAAAAATTATTATATTTTTTTAATAGAAATTTTATAGGATGTATATTTAATAATGATTTAATTATAGGTATATTTTGTGTAGTTACTACATCATCATATTTAAGTGAAGATGGATTTTGTTGACTATATTCCTTAATTGTTTCATCTTCAACTACACCATATCCATATACTTGAAATTCATACGTTTTATAATCATAATTACATACGTTATCACATTTCATAAACATATAGTTTGGATATGATATTTGATTTAAATATCTTCTATCACCCTTTTTATCAAATAGATCGTCAATATAATTATATACGTATTCTAATTCATATTCTGAACCTACTTTGATACCGATATATGTATATGGATATTTTGTATAATTATTTTCATAAATTAATCTATCATTTGGATTATTTTTAATTTTCCTTAATAATGGATTTATATTTTTAATATTTAATAATGATTTAATTTTTGATATATTTTCCATATCTAATACATCTTCATAATTTGCATATTTATTATTATCACAATATTTTTTTATTTCGGAATCTGGAACTTCTTCAACATCATATATATCAAAATTATATTGTAGTCCATTAGGATTACATATAATATCAGTATCAATAAATACATAATTTGGATAATAATCAAATTCAAGATTTTCTATTAATTCTCTATCACCTTTTTTTTCAACTATATCATCAATGTAATTATATAATTTTTCAACTTCATTTTTTGAATTAACTTTAACTATTATATAAACATAATTATATGGACTATATTTATTTTCATAAATTAATCTATCAACAGGGTTTTCTAATTTAAATGGGATTATTTTACCTCTTTTATTTTTAAGTGAAAAATCCAAATCATCTAAATTAGTAGCGAAGTAATAATTTCCATCATTATAAGTTAGTTGTCTATTTACAAATTCATCTTCACCATTATAAAAATATTCAGAATATGAAATCATTTCTTTAGTATTATCTTCTAAAAATGAAAAAATAAAAAATTTAGCATTTGTAACAAAATTATATTGTACAACTGAACTATCATTAGTATTACCATATAAAAAACCATTTTTAATCCCAATTTCTTGTGCTTCAATACATTCTTCATCAGTTGTAGCTATATATAATACATCAAAAATCATATTAGAATTTCTTATTTTTAAAATCTTTCGGATTTTCTGTTTTTCTTATACCACCTGCTATGTTTGTACCAAAATAATTATCATCATCCGTCACAAGTTTTACACCATCACCTATTATAGCATTTGGTCCTAATATACCACCTCTCATAACACCAGAAAGCATTTCACCATCCATAATACCACCATAAAAATAAACATTTTCTAAGGTAGTATCTTTTTCAACATTACAATCAGTTAATTTACAGTTAAATACTTCACAACTTGTTAATGAACATGATTCTAAATGGGAATTTTTAATATCACCATTATAGAAGTTGCATTTATAAAAAGTACCATCAACAACTTGACATTCAATAAAATCAAAATGTTTTAAATCAAATATACCTTTTATTAACGTATCAACTACTTCTGTTTTTTGCGTTTCTGTATCATAATTTATTATAGCATCTGATAAATTATATGTATTCATTAATAATTCATATAAATTATTATACATTTTATCATAATATGATTTCAATATAATAACATTATCATCTTTATCTACTTCAATTTTAACTGATGGGTATTCTGATATGAAATCTTCATATCTTAAAAACTTTTTAAAGTTACTAATATTATCATTTAAATAATCTAATATTTTTTCTTTATCTTCTTCATCAATTTCCTTATCTATATTATTCCATGTCAATAGAATAAAGTAATCTAATAAGTAAACTACTTCTTTTGTTTTAAATTGATAATCAGTACCACCAATATATCTATATTCTAACCAACCTTGGGTATATTCTTTAATATTTATACCATAATATTTTGTATTTGGTAATTCTAAATTAGCAATAACTAAATCAATAATACCATTTGTTTGAGTATATCCTTTAAAGGGAATTAATCGTTTAACTGTTTTTGCATAATAGTTATCCTTTCTATTTGGAAATAATTCATAAATATTATCTTCATCTACATCTAATATTAGTTTAATAGGTATTAATTTTTCTATATTTTTTTCTGCTTCTTTATCATATGAAATATTTATATGTAGAGAACACTTTTCATCCGTTGTTGCAATGTCTTGTAATAATTTCATTATTTGTAATAGAACTATCTTACAATCAGGATAAGGCATTGGGCCTGTTATTAATTCAACAAGTCTGACACCACCACTTAAATCAGGTTCAATCTTAAAATTCAGCGCATCAGGTACAAATGAACTATGGTATTTTCGAAAACCATGAACTCTTATTGGTGATAATTCATAATTAAATAGTTCTAATAATTTATAATATGGTTTTTCTGTATAAAATTCAAATTCAAATCCAACAATTGCATGTTGTAATATATTCGAATAATTTATAAAATAATCTGAAAACTTCTTCATTAAAAAATTATAATTTTATATTATATATTAAATTTACAATCTTATAAAATCCAAATTATATAAGATTATTAAAAGAGTTATTATATTTTTAATATATAACCATATATACTTAATTATAACAAAACAAAAAATAAAAATATTATAATGTTCACATTAGAAAAATCAATAGATTATATAACAATACCTGGTATTTTATTAGATGAAAATAAAAAGATAATATATACCAATAAATTATTTCAACAGTTATTTAACATAACAGATAATATCGAAGATTTTATCGGTAAACTTATAACAGATGAACTATTTAAAAATAAACTTGATAATCCTAATATATTAGATTCAATAAATAATGATTTAGAAAATACCCATGAAAAATATATGTCATTAAGTGGCACAGAACACACCAAATGGATAAGAACTAATTCATTAGTTTTCAAAAATGGTAAAGTAAATTATATTTTATTATTTGAAAATATATCTGATACTCATAATATTTTTTATCTTTATGACCAAATTTTTCACAATACTAATATGGGTATAATTATTATATCAAAATCACAAAAAAACGAGTTTATTATAAATGATATAAACCCAACTGCTTGCAATATATTTCAAGATACTAAACTAAATATTATTAATAGAGCAATACAGACATATTTAGTTAATGATGACATTTATAATTTATCTGAAATTATACAAGAAATATCAAATACGGGTAAACAAGTAGAACTGAAAAAATATTTTAGTAATAATAAATGGTTTAATCTAACCTTTATAAAAGTAGAAACAGGTGAAATAATTATGATGATTGATGATGTCACTATTGAAACTAAAGCGTTAGAAAAATTAGAAAAATCAGATAAATATAAAACAGAATTTCTGTCTAATATGTCACATGAAATTAGAAGTCCTATAAATTCTATAATTGGTTTTTCCGAATTATTGAAAGATGTTAAAGACGATGATGATAAAATAGATAAATATTTAAACATTATACAAAATAGCAGTGAATCATTATTGAAAATTGTTAATGATATATTAGATATAACTAAGATTGAAGATGGTAAATTAGAAATAAATAACTCTTTATTCAGTTTAAATTCAGTAATGGAAGATTTATTTTTAACTATTAAAAATAAAAATAAAAATCTTGATGTTAAAATAAGATTGAATATACCTAAAATTGATATAAAAATAGTAAGTGATAGTTTTAGAATATTACAAGTTCTTAATAATCTTATAAATAATTCAATGAAATTTACTAAAACAGGATATATAGAATTTGGATATATTAAGAATGAAGATAATTTTTCATTTTTTGTTAAGGATACGGGGATTGGTATAAAAAAAGAAGAAAAAGATAAAGTATTTGAAAGATATTCACAATTTAAAAATAAAAGCAAAACAAATAAACCAATTGGTCATGGATTAGGGTTAGCAATTTCAAAAGAATTAGTTACTTTAATGGGTGGTAAAATTTTAATGGAATCAGAATATAATAAAGGTACTACATTCATGTTTACTATTCCGAATAATAAAAAGTTAAATAAAGTTAAAATATTAAAAAGTGATGAAGAATATTATGATTCTAATTTCAATGGTAAAAAAATACTTATCGTTGAAGACATTGACTTCAATATTAAACTATTAGAATCTTATCTTGAAGATACTAACGCAACATTAATAATCGCAAAAGATGGTAATGATGCTATATTTAAATACAATGAATATAAAAATGACTTAAATATTATATTAATGGATATTCAATTACCCGAAATGAATGGTACTGATGTCACAAAAATAATTAGAACTGTTGATAAAGAAACACCTATAATAGCACAAACAGCTTACGCAATGAAAGATGATATACAAGGGATTATGGATTGTGGTTTTAATGATATTATTAACAAACCGATTAAAAAAGAAGATTTATTAAGAATGATTTATAAATATATTCTTTAATCTATATCTTTCAATAACTTAAATGCTAACGTATATGCTTTCGATTTATTTACTAATGAATTTGAAAACTTATACGTTATGTCATTTGTAACATCAATCAAATATATCATATCACTTTTAACAGTTGCATAAAACTTAAAAACTAATTTATTATTTATGGTGAATCTTGCTTCTTGATACCATTTATAAACTGCTGTATCATCAACTTCTATTGTTTTCCAAGTTATAGATTTAGATTTTGTTATAATTGTTGCCATATTATTGTATATTGGTTTTGTTTATATATAGTATATTAAAAATTAATTTATGATATGCAACCAAGTATTCAAACTATAATAAAAAATAATCGTATTCATTATTATAAAAAAATAACTTATAGTAAAAAATATAAGCGGATAGAATACTTGTATGATATTTATGAAAATGGTGAAGTAAAAACAACATCTTGTCATAATATTAAAAACCCTGCTGTTATCGTTTATTCAAATAATAAAATAACACGCTTAGAATATTGGGTTAAAGGTGAACGTCATCGTGAAAATGCTGCATCTATAATTACTTTATCTAATAATAAAGTCACAACACAAATATGGTATCATCATAATGAAAAATTATCAGATGAAGAAGTTGAATCTATAAAAAAATGTATTGATAGAAGAAGAAAAATTATAAGAATTTTAATTAAGAAAAGAATGAAAAATAACTAAATAAGTGGAATTACCCACCTATTTTATATAGTTTTCTTTGGTTTTATTACAACAGACATTTTATGACCTTCTAATTTAGGTAATGCTTCTGCTTGACCAAATTCTGATAATGCATCAACCAATTTTAATAATAAAAATTGACCTTTATCCGAATATATAATTTCCCTTCCTTTGAAGAAAACATATGCTTTTACCTTATCACCTTTCTTTAAGAAAGCAGTTGCATGATTTAACTTAAAATCAAAATCATGGTCATCTGTATTAGGTGTAAAACGCAATTCCTTCACTTCTGATAAGTTTTGTTTATTCTTCTTATCTTGTTCTTTCTTTTTCTTTTTTAATTCATATAGATACTTACTATAATCTTCTATCTTACATATAGATGGGGAAACATTGGAATTTACTTCTATTAAGTCTAATCCTTGTTCATTAGCAATTTTTAATGCTTCGTATCGTGTATAAACACCGACTTCAATGTTACTTCCTACAAGACGTACTTCCCTTGAAGTAATCTCATTATTAATTTTAACTAAATCTTCTTTTTTTGACATGTTTTTATCTAAAATTCTATTTCTTATATTATATAATAGTATTTTTATTTTGTTTATTTTATTATTATATATTTATACTATTATCCCTCTTTCTACCATTATTTTTCTTATATTTTTCTTTTTCAATATAATATCATCATCGGTGTTAATAGTTTTAACAAATGGTTTAACAGTATTTATAATATCATCAAGATATTCATCATATGTTTTTCTTTCTTCTTTAAACATATCTGCTACATCCAATCTATTAAATGCACATCTTACATCAGCAATAAACACCCCTGGTTCGAAATCAATATAATCATCAAATGAATAAAGTATATCAACCCCATTTTTTGATAAATAAAAATTATTTTCAATCCAAAATTTTTTAATATTACTTGCTTCTAAAAAATCTTTCTTTTTCTTCAATTTTCCATCGAAAGTATTATCCCAAATTAAATTAGACTTATCTAAATCAAGTTTAATTAAAACATCAGACATTAATAGTTGTGTACTAAAAAATATAAAGTCAGTAGTACTATATGTAATTGTAACTTTATTAAGATATTTTAAATAAATATTATCATAAGTACCATCAAGTACCGTAATACCATATTTTGCTAATTCTTTCTTCTTTGTTTCTACTGAGTTTGGCATATTATTAATTTTGAACAAAGATAATACATTATTTTAATATATGCAAATAAAAACAGAAAAAACACTAAATAATTAGTGTTTTAATTTTTATTAATAATTTAATGTAATTTATGTCTAATATCTACTTCTGACAACTTACCTGTTATTAATATTTCTGTACTATTTTCATTTTGTTTATATGTATTAACTTCTAAACCTAAAGTTTCAAGAAATTCACATACGGGTTTGATCTTATCAAATTCAATAGAATTTACAAAAGCATCATATAAATTTAATTTAAAAGTATCACTAATAGTTTTCATTAATTTAACATTAACATGACTTGTAGCAATCATTTCATTTTCAATAAAACAATCGGGTATTTCTTTAGTAGCTTCATTAAGTATCTTAATATGTATCCATATTCTATCTACATGTGTACCAATCTTTTTAGTAAACATATTTTTTAAAGTTTTTAGTTCTAACAATTCTTCGTTTATTTTATTTTCATAACATTTAATATATTTCATAAACATAATTAATTTTATGTATATATTATTTTTTAAACCACGATTTTTTTTCTTTTTTTTCTATTTTATTTATTGCTTCACTTACATGCATCACCTGTTTCACATATTTCTTATCAGAATTAGATTCATAATTATCAGAAATATGTGCTTCTATAATATTATTATTAATATTATCAACAATTTTTTCTATTTCAACAGAATTGTAAATCATTCGTGGTATACAAACATCTTTATTTATTGGTAATTTAATATCACCCATAACATCTTCTAAATATAATCCATTTTTATATTCACTCAATATTTTTTGAAGGGTAAATTCTGCTTGTGCTCTTGATATACCACCAATAGGAACTTTAAAGGTTCTCCGAAAATTATTTTTATTATCATAAATATCATATGTAGTTGCACCTGTTACATAATCTTGTGATTCACGTAAAGTAATACCTTTAGGTATATTTAAAATACTACTATCTATTGTTTTACATGCATTTTCTTGTGCTTTAAGTTTATCCATATTAGTTTTCATTTCGTTCATTTCGTTCATTAATTTTTCAAACTTTTTAGTATTTTGCATAAGTTTCATATTTTTTTATTTTTATAACATTTTTGCTAATTCTTTCAAATCTTCAAGATAATATATATCTAAATCATCATTTGAAAAATATTTTTCGAAATCAAATCTTTCAAATATCGGTTTTTTTCTAAATTTTAACTGTAATGCATTAAAATCCTTAATATCATTAAGTGTTTCTATTAATTCATCCTTTGTCATTGTACCTTTATATCCCTTTATGATATCAATGAAGAATTTATTCCATAAAAATATAGTATATTTTTTATTAATCATTTCCCTTGATTTTTTAAAACCTGCTCTATCATTATCAAAAATAAAGTTTATCATCAATCCATCTTCTTTCAATAAAAATGATAAATCAGTATTTACACCAACCATACCTATTGAATTTGGTAAAAATAAACTATCAATATAACCTTCAAATATATTAACAGGTTTAGTCCAATTTATTCTAAATATATTAAAAAAATGTGATAATTTATCATATGACATTTTTTCTTGGTCATCTAATTCACCTTCTGGATATATTTCAAAAAAAACTTTAGAAAAATCATATATTTTAAACATACGTTTATCACCATCTAAAAGATTACGTACTTGTAATGAAACTACTTTATTTTTAACTTTATTAATATAAACCATACATGGTTGCATCCATTTATCAGTAATCCAAAATTCACATTGGTAAATATCTTCTGTTCTACCAATCTTTCGAATATTCCTAACATAAGTATCAACTATGCTACCACTTTGTAATGGTTTTAATTTTGTAATATGTCTGTATTTTTTATCACTATAAAAATTAGTTAAATCTTGTATGTCGAATAATTTATCTAAATTATCAAATTGAACATCTTCAACTTGATGGTATGTTATATTAGAATCAAGATAATTATATAATTGAAGTTTTTTATCCAAATCCATGTCAACATTAAATGTTTTCAATAATTTAGTGAATGAACGTGAACACGTATCTTCATTATAACATTTAAAAAACATCGAATTAAAATAAACATGACCACGCTTTTTTGAAGCAATTCGGTGGGAATCACCACATATAGGACAACTGAAATTAAATTCCCCATTATGCTCTATAATACGTCTTTTATCAGGTGCATTAGCTTTATCTAAAACTTGCTGTAATAAATATTTAATATATTCTTTATCTAATGTAACATCTTTATTAACCATACTTACTTTATTTTCTAATAGGTCTTCCATATATTTGCGTAATTAAAAATTATTTCTTATCTTTGTATTCCAATTTTAATAAAAAGTTTAATAAATGAATGATATAGTAATAAATATAATTACAAATACTGATAATTTAATAGATAATATGTTTTTATCTGATGGTAATAAACACCATTTAACCCAATATAATACATCTGAAATGTTTAAAGATTTATTAGATATAACTATTCAACTTTCAAATGATAAAATATGGATACCATCAAGAATTCATTATATAAAAGAATTAAAAAATAGTTCAGAATATAATTTAGTTGAATGTTTACAGTTTTGTAACTTAATAAAAGTTTTTGTTAATATAAATCCAAATGGATTTTTTAATCAGGGATTTTATGAGCTATATAATATGACTTTAAAAGATTTTCAATATATGTATAAAAATAATATTGATATAAACCTAATGTTAAGAAGAAAAAAACTATTAAAAATATTTAAGAAATAAAATATAATATATTATTATAAATGTATATATCATGATCTTGCACGTTTTTTTGAAAAAACTTGTGTATTTCATATTTTTTTAGTATATTTGTACCATGAAACTAAACGTAAAAATTTGTGTGGGAATACCTGCTTCTGGGAAGTCTACCTTTTCAGCACAGTATGTTTTTGATAATCCTGAAACAAAGCGTATAAACAAGGACTGTTTGAGGGAAATGTTTAATCCAGGTAAAGTTACCAAAGTAAACGAAAACTTCATTAGAATGTCTCGTATGAAGTTAATTGAGCTATGTATGATAATGGATAGACATGTATTAATTGATGATACTAACTGTATCCAAGAAAGATTGGATGAACTTATATCAGATATTAAAATTGCAGCAAGTGCAATGGGTAAAAAAGTTGAAATTGAAATAATTGATTTTCAAACGGATTTTCAGACTTGTTTAGAAAGAAATAGAAATAGAAAAAAGGTTGTAGAAGAAAGATTTTTATATTTTATGCAAAAATCAAAAGATAATTTGGATTTTAAAGCACTTAAATTCCATACATACACAATAAAAAAGGACTGATTAATTTCAGTCCTTTTTTATTTTATTTATTTTTTGATAAATAATCTATTATTTCAATACTATCTTCTATTTGAGTTAATGCAATTCGAAAGGTTAATCTCATAGTTGCGTTTTTATCAAATTCATTAATTTGTTGTTCATAGAATTTTTTTCTTTTTAGTAATTGTGTACGTTTAATTGTTAAAAATGCATCAGAAAGAACATTATTTTTTTCAATACCACGTTCTATTTCAGATTCACTGTCATTATAAACGACACCATTATTATCTTCATAACCTTCATTCATTTTCTTATTTTCAAAATATTCATTAAAATTTGTCATATATATATTATTTTTTCTTTTTATCTTCTTTACAACAAACTATATCATCATAGTTATCCATAGTCAATACTTTTGTATCTTTTAATAATTTAAGTGCATTTTCTGTTGCTGTGTGTAAATCCATATCTGTTTTAGCATCTTCCCTTGCATATTCCAACATACGAATGAACAATGGTACATCCATTGTAATAGTATCTATTTTATCAGAATCTTTTTTATCTTCTTCATCCTTTGAATTCTTTTTTTCATTTAAAAACTGTTCAAAGTTTAAGACAGCACTTTCATTACTATTACCTGTTGGTTCATCAATTACAAGTTCACCTTTAGCACCACCTGGGATATCAACACTGATTTCATTTTCACGTGGGTTAGATTTATCTTGGATTTCTTTTATATCTTCAATATCACCGTTAAAACCGGTCCATTCTTTTGCAATATTATAAATTTTATCATATTTAATATCAGGAAACTTTTTCATTAGTGCATTAGTTAATGTTTCAGTATCATCAGCATTATCAGCATTTTTTCTCCAACTATTAAAATTTAATTCTAAATCATCT
>Ga0302284_1001435_pt1 | contig 10756 bp, 15 predicted proteins | sample III_Fen_E2_1_FD_198760 | JGI IMG/M metagenome (GOLD analysis project Ga0302284, IMG submission 198760) | Peat permafrost microbial communities from Stordalen Mire near Abisko, Sweden - III_Fen_E2_1 | ecosystem: Environmental > Terrestrial > Soil > Wetlands > Permafrost | place: Sweden: Abisko...
CAGGATTATATGGGTATGTATCAAATGGTATCTGGGGAACTAAGTTTACTCCTGACGATATGTGGAAGGGAGTAGTTGCGCTTACGGCTACAAGCACAGTAGGATTTGGTGCTCAATTATACAAATACAACGTTGATACTAACAGCACACTAAGTAGTCAAAAATCTAGACTGGACAATACAAATGATTCTAAATAAACTAAAGAAGGGAAAACAAAATGACAGACGAACAGTTAGCTTTTGAGATTGCTAAGGGAATTGGCACTACTGGAGTAGAAGGAGGGTACGGAAGTGTATCGTGTTCTACAGCAGGGGACTACCCTTCTATGGGTGTATCTCAATGGGAAGGACTAGGAGGACGTGGAGACAACCTACTAGGATACATTGACGGGGGGAACACATTTGCAGGAAGAACTTATTCAGATATTAATAATAACGGAGAACTTCAGGCACTGCGAGATTTACTAGACTCTGAGCAAGGACAAGCAGCGCAGAACTCTCTACTTGCTGAAGACTGCCTAGCAATGTACATTCCTGCTTTAAAATATGTGCCAGGATTCGATGACAGCAGATGTATTATCTATGCTGGAATTTGGTGCCCGACTAGTCAGGACGTAGTACGAAGGTTCCTCACGAATAGGTATGGACAGTACGACTTGACAAACTTAGAAAATGTAAGAGATATTTTTAGAGACCAGTATTACATTGCTGCTTCAGTAGGAGCACAATATGCTGAGGGGTACGCTAATAGGGCTAATAGTACTTACGACTATGTATCAGAATTAGATTTGTCAACTTATGGTATAGTTTAAGAGAAGATGAATATAATAAACCATATCATAAGTATTCAGTTTAAACAAAAATTTGGAGGAATGTAAAATGACGGACTTACAAGAAAATGTGCCAACAATTGTTTTTCAAGGAACGGACTCTAGAATTGTAGTTGTTAATAGCGGTACATCTTTAAAAACTACTTTTGAAAAAACGACTGGAATTGACGCTATGGGAGTTAATCGGTGGGATGAAGTACATGAGAGTGAAGCTAAATCTGTTTTCTCTGCTTTTGTAGAAGGGAATCTTGCTCTATTTGGATTCGACATTCCTGTAGTTGAACCAGTTACTGAACCTACGTCTGATGACTCTACGACTGTAGCATAATAAAATTTGGAGGGATACAAAATGTCACTTGATGGAAAAACTACAACAGACACAGTTACTACTGATACTACCCTAGTAACTCCTTCTGAATCTACTACCTTAACGCCTATCCAATTAGATATTCAGAAACTTGAAGCTAAAATTACAAGTTTAGAGGAAGATGCTAAAGCTGACGGTACCGAACTGTATGAAGATGCTATTCAGGTATTAAGAGATGAGCGTGATGTACTTGTTGCTAAGATTGAAGCAGAAGAAAATTCTATAAAAACTAAAGAAGCTACTTGGGCAGAGAATTTTCGTACCAAGCACGGTGTATCCTGGCAGGTTGCCTTAGTTGGAATTGCTTTTGTTGTATGGCAAGTAACCGAAGCAGTAATGAATTTATTTAAGTGATAAATAAATACTGGGGGTAATTAAAATTGATAAGCAAACGATTATTAAAATTACTGCTAGTGCTATTATTCTGCTTCTTATCGGTGGGTTACTCGGGTACTGGATTTGCAGCAGAAGAAACGTACAGTCTAACAATTCCGCAGCAGCAGCAGTTACTAGCGGACTTAGCACAACTGGACAAGAACAATCAGCAGCAGGAGCAGATATCGACGGAGCAAGCACAGCAAATACTAACGCTCAAGGAACAGTTGACAAAATCACAGAAGGACTTAACAACGCTCAAGGGGCAGTTGACGACATCTCAAGCGGACTCAGCAACGCTCAAAGTACAGTTGACAACATCTCAACAGGAGTTACAGAAAGCAAAAATCTCTCTACAAGCAGCGCAGAAATCATTGCAAGAGACAGAGAAATCTTGGAAGGATTACCAAAAGTCAATAAGTGAAAAACATTTTAGCATGGGTGCTGTAGGTGGAGTAGTAGACTCTAAGGCAGTAGCGTTTGGGTCCTTAGGGTACACTAACAAAAGTTACGGTGTAGAGGTTATGGGAAATAAGACTGATGTTTTAGTTGAACTAAGTTACAGATTCTAAGTATAAAGGGTGAGATTACATGACTCTTCCAGTTTACACTAGGTCACCTAATGGGGTGATACTTCTGGTGGTGCTGGAGTTGTCACAAATGTTAGTCTACTCTACGACTTAGTATAGGCTTAGAACAAATAGCTCCTTAATTTTAGGGAGCTATTTTATTTGCTATTTCTATTTATTTTATACAAGCCATGGACTATAATAAGGATGGGACAAAAATAACACAAATTAACACAAATGGAGGGTAAATATGGGTGACATTGTTGGAGCTATTGACTGGGGATACTCCTATACTAAGCAGATAGGGAATGGGGATAGAAGAATATTTCCGTCTGTCGTAGGTAACGGGTATGACAAGAGTTTTAGTCTTGGAGGAAAGACACAGATTGAAGAATTAGAGATAAAGACAGACAAACATTATTTTATCGGAGACAATGCTAAAAGAAACAGCAAACTATTTTATAATGGTGTTCAACAGAACAGGTTTAGTGACGAAAGTTTCAAAGCATTGATGAGCACGTCACTTGGACTTATGTGTCCTATGAACGACAAGTTAAAACTGGTTACCGGATTACCTCCTAAGTTCTATTCTTCCAATAAGAAAGAACTTAAAGAAACTCTTTTAGGAGAGCACAGGTTTGAGCTTAATGGTATTGAGAGAGTAGTAGTAATTGACAAGGTTCAGGTACTACCTCAGTTAGTTGGTACTGCTATAGACCTAATGTACGATAAGTTTGGACAGGTAAACCGATCTGGGCTTGGAGACAAGACATTTGGAATTATTGACCCAGGATTTGGGACTACAGACTATGCTATTATTTCTAAAGGTGAGTATAGGGATGATTTAAAAGATAGCACACGGTACAATATTAATGAGCTGTACAGAATTATAGGCAGCGAGATATTTAAGCAGCATGGTGTAGAAGTTAATCCTATGATGATCGAAGAAATTGTTAACACAGGGGTACTAGAAATAAACGGAATGATGGTTGAGGTAACCAGAATACTTGAGCAAAGCAAGGATACTATAGCAATGGCTATAGCTAATCACGCAGACAGCATATGGCTACAGAAATGGAACATTCATAAGATATTTCTTACTGGTGGTGGCGGGGAAATGTTGGAACCTTACATTAGGAAGTACATTAATGTTGAAAAGGTTGATGATGCACAATGGTCAAATGTACGGGGGTACCACAAAAAAGCGATACGTGCATGGATGTAAAGTCTTTATCTATTCACGTAAGACTAAGGCCAAAGAAAGATGACGATATTATAGACTGGTGGAGTAGAGAGCCTGATAGGTCGTATTTGCTTAGAAAGATAATACGTGAGTATCTTAATGGTGGTACTGTAAATAGAATTGTAACTGCTAAAAAAGTAGACGAACGTAAGGTGCTAAAAATGGAGACAACTACTACGCCAGTACCAGAAAAGCAAGGGTCAGACTTGATGAGTCAATTTGATGACTGAAGACCGAGTAATCATTCGGTCTTTTACTATCTTTACCAGGTAGCAAATAAAAGTACTTGAATATACTAGAAGTACCTTATTGATTAGGAGGATGGAGTATGGAAAGAGTATCAGTTATCATTAAACCTAAAGAGTTGGCTGAACAAAACAATATCTCAGTACAAAATGCTAGTGCGATTATTAGAGACCTAGTGTATGCAGGGCAATTTACAGCTATGTCTGATGGTGAAACTATCATAGTGTTTTTACCGGACACAGATACTGAAAGGTTCAAGAATGAGAAGAAAATAGCTATTGAGTATGAAAAGTCGCTACCGTCTAAAGATGTGATTGCTGAGTTACTAAGGGGTGAAGATGATGAAGGTGGAGTTGGACAATAAGTTAAAAACGTCCCCTTTTATTCGAACCATGAGTGCTGGTAATTATGTTATATGCCCTTATGAGCTTATGGTAGGGTACAGAGAATTAACAAACGTTAACAAATTTTTATACATTCATCTAGTTAGATTTGGACTTATGTCTATTATCAACAATTACATTGATAGGAATGGTGACCCTGTAGTATTTCCTAGTCAAGAAACGTTGTCAGAATTGCTTAATGTTAGTCAGCCTACAATTTCTAGAATGCTTAAGAACCTTGAACATGAGAAGCTTATATCAATAAGACACAGAGGACAAGGATCACAGAATCTAATAACAGTGCATCCAGTTGGCCTAGAGTCAGTTAAAGAATTGGTAGTTGACAATGGAGTTATGCACAAATTTGAGACACCATCTAAGAAAGCAGTTGGGTATGTTGACAGTAGCATAAAAGACATACTTAGTGGTAACACGGGTAAAAATCACAGAGAAAAACATTCTAAGCTACTTGAGTTGAAGGTACAAGTTATAAAACATGACAAAAGATCATCAGTAACATTACTGGACTATTTTATTCAAGAGTATGTAACAAAGTTTACTAGGGAGCCTAGTATAACTCGTGGTAAAGATTTAAAACTTCTTAAAACTATGATAGAGCAGTATGGGTACGACGACTGTATAGGAATCATCGACTTTTCTATTAATGAGTTCTCTATGCTAAAGTCTGACAAGCACATTACAGGTAACATAACTGTAGGAATTATGTACGGATTTAGAGAATACTTGAAAGAAAAGTCAGAAATTTACTGCTCTGATGACAGTGAGGACGGTGGGTCAGATTGGTAACGGAAGAACATTGGAAACTAGCTAGGGTACCATACGATTATTGGCAGGTACTATTAAAAAACATTCCAGATAGCATGAGTTATAAAAAAGGTATAAAGGTTTACATGTCTAATATAGAGATTTTTATGAACAAAGGTATAGGACTATATTTATGGTCAAAGGAAAACTCAACTGGGAAGACTGCTATAGCTGTACTATGCATTAAGCGTGTAATGGAACTCGGTAAAAAAGCTATGTACATAACATCCGAAGACTTTAAAGATGCCATGATAACTAGAGAGATGTTTGATGAGTCACAGTCAGTGTACTCTAGGGCTATAGATGTAGACATTCTCGTACTTGATGACATAGCTAAAGAGTATCGACCAGAGAAGAAAGAGGGTATGGGATTTGCTGAGTCGCAAATTCAGAAACTTCTGAGAGTTAGAACACAGGCTAGGAAAGCTACAATATTCACCAGTAATAGACATCCTAAAGAAATGAGACTTATATACGGAGATTCACTAGTCGCATTACTGAAGGCAAACATAAAACAAATTGAAATAGCTGGAATTGACTGGAGAGCAATTAAGGAGAAAGATGTTGACAGGATGTTTAAGGAGCTTGGGGACTAATGGACATACAGCGAGAGTTAATATCAAGAATAATTCAAAAGCAGGACTTGAAAGATGTTGTTGACAGAAGAGTAAAATCAAGCATGTTCTCAGACAGTGAAGCTAAGAAGGTATTCCAGTGGGTGCTAGACTTCTACAGAGACTATTCAAGTGTCCCGACAATAGAGCTAGTTGAGTCAGAACATCCAGAGTACCAATTATGCTATGCTAAACAGCCGATACCATTTTACATTGACAAACTGTCGGAGTTGCATGCTAAGAATAAGGTGCAGGAGATAATTTTATCAGAAGCACCTAAGTTATTCAAAAATCCTATGGAAACAGTAGGAAGGTTACAAACTGAACTTACTAAGGTTCTTTTAGAAGGTATTCCTACACAAGATGTAGACATTACTCAAAATGCTACAGAGCAAATAAAAGCTTTTGATAAACGTAAGAAGCAAGAGGCAATAGACGGCCTAAGTATGCCATGGAAAACTTTAACTGACGTAACAAGAGGAAAACATGGTGGACAGTTTTTCTTAACCGTAGCAAGACCTAAGATTGGTAAGACATGGCAGATGGTGCTAAACGCGAATCATGACTTTGCTGTTAACAATCAAGATGTTTTATTCATATCTAATGAGATGTCACCTGAAGCTCTCAGATACAGATGGTACGCCATACATTTTGGTATAAACTACACTCAGTTGAAGGAAGGACTTCTTACCGATGTAGACGAGAAAAGGTTTAAGAGCGGACTTAAGGAACTAGAGAAATGCGGAAAACACTTTAACATAGTAAGTGGTGCAGGACTTGGAGTAAGTGCTATAGCTCAGAAGATACAACAGTATAACCCAGGTATGATATACATTGATGGTATCTACTTAACTTCTGATGACATGCGTGGAAAGGATATATGGGCTAGGACAACTAATGTATCAAGAAGTATAAAGCAACTATGCTTAAGAATAAACAAACCTATCTGGGCATCAACACAGTTTAGTAGGTCTGTTAATTCTAAGACAGTAGAAGCTGACTTAGGAGACATTGGATTTGCTGATGCTTATGGTCAAGACCCTGATCTAGTACTAGGAATGCTACAGACTAAAGACATGAAGGTTAACAAAGAAATGATGGAACAAGTTATTGCAGCAAGGGATTGTGACATTGTATCATTTAAGCACATGTTCGATCTTTCAGCTATGAATTTTAGGGATATTAATGAGATAGCAAAGGAGAAGTATGAAAGTGAAGAAGATGAAAAACTAGAGTTTTAATTAAGGGGAGATTTGATGAGTCCAAAACAATACATTATGGCAGTAGGTATTATCTTATCACTTACACTACCGACCATAGAGGAGGGTGAAGTACCGTTCACATTTGACAACAGTATACAAGGAGACACCTTAATTAAGTTGACTGGTGATCTTCCTGTAGTGCGACCAATGAGGACGGGACAAGTAAGTAGGGGTGACAGTCCTAGAAGAAAAATAATGACAGGGTTTGAAGTTACTTGGTATAACGACAAAGGTACTACAACTAGTGGTAAAGAAGCGACAGCAGGTGTTACATGCGCTGTAGACCCTGCTGTTATACCTCTAGGTACTACAGTTAAGATTACTCTTCCTAATGGGGAATCGTATACTCGTATAGCTGAAGACACTGGTGGTGAAGTAATAGGTAAAATAATTGACATTCATTCTAACGAATCTACTTCTGTTCTTAATGACCGAGGAAGAACTATGAATGTAGAGGTAGAAATTATTGACAAATAACTAGCTATTACCTATAATTAGACTAAGGATGAAGGGGATGAGATATTGCATAGAAGTCACATAGAATATATAGTTCGTAAGTTAAATTACTATAAAAGTGACAGAAAAGATGATAGTCCTCCATTTCAAAGAACAGGGGATTGGTATCTTACTAGCTGTGCTATGTCTAGGTGGGAACATCAACCTAAGTACGAAGGGCATATTCCCATGGACGTAAAGCCATCAATGGGGGTAAAAGAACAAGAAGGTGTATCTGTAGTACATTGTTTTTCATGTAAATATACATCAGGACTTCTTGGACTAGTACGGGACTTTGCTGGTCACGCGATACCAGAAGGACTCATGACTAGAGAAGAGTACCAAGACCTACTAGCCTACGTAGAATTGGCTGAGGAAGACGATACTCTGCAAATAGTAGGAGTAGACCATAGCACAGTTGTTCCTGTACCACAGGAGATTCTAGACTGTCTAGGAGGACTTACTTCTGAGGAAGGAATAGAGTATGCTAAGAGCAGGGGGATAACAGGTGAAGATGTAGAGCTATGGCAGATAGGATACAGCGAAAAAGAACAAAGGTTATTATTTCCTATAATAGCGTACAATCGTACTATTCCTCTTGTGCAGGGGAGAACACTTGAAGAAAATCCTACAGATAAGAAGTACAAAAATTTTCCATTTGGTGTAGAAAAGCAGGACTACTTATACGGAGAGCATTTAATATCCGATGAAACTGAGGTATTAATAGCAGTTGAGGGTATGATGGACGCAGTAAGCACTAATAGGGTACTAAGAGAAAATGATATGTTTGCTTAGGGCTATTAGGGTCAGAACCTAGCAACATGCAATTACGTAAGATTATATCCTGGGGTAAGGAAGTTATACCGTTTTGTGACAATGACAATCCTGGAAAGCTTGCAAATAAAAAACTTCTTGACGGTCTTAAGAACTATGTTGATGTTTCTTTAATTGAATACCCTATTACACAGGATAAGTTAGACCCTGATACACTAAGGGAACGGGTAATAGGAATTATAGGAAGAAGAAAATCATGGTTGTCTGTTAAGTTAGAAAAATTATTCGCTATAGCAGGAGAGAGTAATGGGTAGAAGATGTTTAGCAGCTAAGGAAAGAACTGTAACAGTATACGTTAAAGATGAGATAGACTTGTATCAATTGAGGTCACTACTAGACGACTTTGAAGCCGTACTAGATAAAAATAATTTACCTTACAAAATTAGTTCAGGTAATGAAAAAAGGACAAATTTAAGTGACAATGCCACAAAATAAGTGCCTAGAGCACAAGGGGGAAAAAGTAATGGGTTTATTTAACAGAGGTTATGATGATGTAGAAAAGATTGCAAAACAGCGAGAGGAAGAACAGACAAACACGGTATTTAGATTTTGGATGCCAAAGGACATTGAGACACATATCATGTTTTTGGACGACAATCCTCCAAAGTATGATGAGCATCAGTCTTACATTGATGGAAACTGGAAGAACTGGGATACATGCTTGAAACAGTTTAGTAAAAAATGTCCATTGTGTGAAGCTGGAAATAAAGCGTACTTAGCAGCAGCCTACACAATTATTGATCTTACTGAATGGACAAGTAAAAAAGGTGAAAAACATCTTAATGAACGAAAGATGTACGTTGTTAAGTTTGACTCTTTAAAAGCGCTTAAATCGTTATCAGCTAAAGTTAGAGGATTGCGTGGGTCTGTGTGGGCATTATCTCGTTCTGGAGACAAGTCTGCTAATACAGGGAATGTGTTTTTTCCAATTGGAAAGCTTACAGAAGATGAATTAAAAATGGCTCTAGAGGGTAAGTACACTAATGAAGATTATAAAACTTTATTTAAAAACACAAAGATTAACAGTATTGACCCGTATGATTATGATGCAATATTAGCACCGAAAGACCCTGAAAAAATGTCTGCTAGTGTTGATAAGGCAGCAGAAACTTCATATGATCAAGAAGAAAAGGTTAGATTTTAATTTTAATAAAAGCCTCCTATTAATTTAGGGGGCTATTATTGCTTAGGAGGTAACTATGGTAGTGTCTAGCTTTGGAAGAGAAATTAATATTATAATGAGCAATGAAAAGGAAAAGGCTCTGATGCGCGCAATGGATAACAGTGGGTTTGAGAGTAGGTTAAGAAAAAAATATTCAAAGAAATTTACAAACAAGACTACTTTAAACAATATATGTCAAGACATAAGGGAATTTGCTAGAAAAACTTTTCCTAATTGCTACTTTGATATTCAGGCTGGTGATACAGAGTGATAGTACTAGACTATCGTGACTTAGCAGATGTAGTTGAACAGATGAAAAAAGAAAAAGTAATAGCATTTGACACAGAAACTCATGACATTGGTTTTCCTAGAACAAAAGTTGTAGGAATATCTTTTTCATGGGGGGAAGATGTTGGATGTTACATTCCAGTAGGTCATACAACTGGTGAACTTCAGTTACCTGCTGAAGATGTGTATGAGGCAATACGTCCTATCCTTGAGGATATGGACAAGGTAATAGTTATGCATAATGCACAATATGATATTAAGATAGCTAAGTTAATGGACATTATAATACCTCAAAATTTCTTTGATACATTTATAGCAGCGACAATGGACTTTACCGAAGGAGAGCATGGTCTTAAGTACTTGTCAGAGACAATTCTTCATCATAAAATGGTTGAACTAACAGACATAGCACCAAAAGAAAAACATCCTTGGTGGAAGAATAAGAGCGTAATAAGATCAGACTTAGTTAAGATATCTGCTATGGGATCATACGCTTGGGATGACGCTGTGCAGACAAGGAAACTTTATTTCCATTATGAGCCTATAATGAAAAAGATGTACGAGAAGGTATTTTGGGAACTAATGACGCCTATGGTTTCATGCCTTACTGAAATGGAGGAGTACGGGTGTTACGTTAATAAGAATAAACTAGACACATATGGTATTGACGTAGCTGCTGGAATTATAAAATCAAAAGCAGACATTTATGGGCTAAGACCTAAATTTACAGGAGTTGAGTTTAACCTAAATTCAACCAAGCAGTTAAACGAAGTGTTGTTTGAAGAGTGCAAGATAAAGCCTATCGGGGAAAAAGGAAAATCAGGAAATTATTCTACAAAAGCTGAAATACTCGAAACACTTGCAGGAGAAGGAAATGAAATATGCAAGGCAATGCTACGGTTTAGAGAGTTGGACAAATTATATGGAACTTACATTGTAAGTATGGGTAAGGCAATTAACACGGATGGAAGACTCTACGGTAGACTAAGCTTAGGTGGGGCAAGAACAGGACGTTTATCGTCATCACAACCTAATTTACAAAATTTGCCGAAGAACACAGAGTTTCCGATTCGAGATGCATTTGAAAAGACCCCAACAGAATTGTCACCTACAGGAAAACCTCGTAAATTAGTAGTTCTTGATATGAGCCAACTAGAACTGAGAGTACTAGCGCACATGTCTAAAGATGAGGTAATGCATGAGGTATACTGTAATCAAGGTGCAGACTTGCATAGTGAGACATGTAGATCAACTTTTCCTATTG
>Ga0302284_1001437_pt1 | contig 10742 bp, 8 predicted proteins | sample III_Fen_E2_1_FD_198760 | JGI IMG/M metagenome (GOLD analysis project Ga0302284, IMG submission 198760) | Peat permafrost microbial communities from Stordalen Mire near Abisko, Sweden - III_Fen_E2_1 | ecosystem: Environmental > Terrestrial > Soil > Wetlands > Permafrost | place: Sweden: Abisko...
TCATACATTCACAAGCATAAATAAAATAAATCCAGCTCCACATTGAATCCAACACTTTGAAGGACTTGATACATTCTCCATCGCAAACTACATTATCACCTCTCATTATAACTATCATTCAGCATTAATTAATTCTCATTTTCTCATATCACTGTCCATCAACCTTTCCTCTGCAAAAACTCTCTCTCTCATCTATTCCTACCATATCTCACCCATAACTATATAATTTCTCTGTTTTTTGTTTTCTCTATTTCATTACACTTTTTCTCATTTGTATTTATATATTTCCTTTTTGTTAATAAGTCTCCTTGGCAATTAGACACTACAATACTCAATTTAATCATTCATCTATCATACAATACATTATTTGAATTGATCCATTGTTTAATATTTTCGAAAATGTATAGTCTACTAAGAAAATAACAATTTATGTTCTACTTCAACTTGGTTTTATCGATTAGTAAATTAAATAGAGCTTTACGTTCATAATGTCCATTTTTTTAGGTTATTTTTGATAAATTTTTATTAAGAGCATCATTTGAAATTTGAATAATAAATTTTTATGGAATAGTGATGATGATATTCATTGGGAATCCTAAAAACAAAAACGACTACTTAAACAATTCTTGAAAATAATATAAAATTCTTTTTTAAGTAGAAAACTATTGTACAATCACATATTTCAAGAGTCAAAACTGTGAAGTTAAATTTAAAATCTAAAACTTTCTCTTTCAAAAAATCTATCCAGTTTGATAGAAGGATACATTAAAATAAGGCTGATTATTATCAATCCTTTTTAATGTTTAAGTTAAGGAAATAGCCGTTTGAAGAAATCCTGGAAAGTTTAATTTGAAATTATTTTACCTTTTTTGATTCTATTGATTTCTACATATAAATAAGCCATTTTATATACCTTGAGACTTATTGTGCCTAAAATAAAATGAAAAGAAACAGAAAAACCATGATGTCTGGATAATCAAAGATCGAACATCTGGCGGGAATAATTAATTGTTTTCTCTCATCGAGAGATTTGAAATGGACAAGGATAGAGCGCGGAACAAGAGATATTGTGGGATGGAATTTAGTTATTGTTGTCTTTCTAGGGTTAATGTATGATTATCTTCTCTGGGGCTGCTGAATAAAACAAACACATTTATCAAACAGCGCATCGAAGAACAAGAATAAGATAAAGGTTTAAGAAACAGTTTTCCATAGAGTTTTCTTAAAATCCATCATCCTACCTACAATCCAATGAGTTTTTTCGAGCAAGAACTCAATCAAATGGATGATCCCTCCATTAAAGATCATGTAGTTTTATTAAGCACAGTGTCTTAGTTGAACTAATTATTCCATATTGTTTTAGGAGATTGAACACGATATCAAATGCAAAGATGAAACAGAACACCATGATCAAAAGGCAAAGCATGAAAAAATCTATTCTGATCTCACAAAACAGATAGCATGTTTAAAACGATTTGATTGGCTTGACACTGCTAACCCTCTAGTCAAATTGCCTCCAAGTATTTTTGACATAGTTTTCTCAATGATGTTATTTTGAATATCTATTGACTTTTATTTGTTTCATAGTTAAATTGCTCACACCAACTTGTTTCTGGTTTATGGTGTGCGCTGAATATTTCCCTAGAAGTTTTATAATGAATGGCAATCCATCTCAAACGCTTGATGAAACTATGAACAAAATTGAGAAATAACCTATTCAGCAGATTATCAGAGTTGATAATGTAAAAATATTAATAAAAAAAGAAGGGTTTTTAAGAGAAAAGGAGATATCAAAGAAACGGATGGATTAGATGATTTATATTATTGATGGGGGGTATGAAAGAAGAAAAGGATTAATTTTAATTTTTTTAAATTTTCTCTTTTAATTTTGCTTATTTATTTTCTTTAGACAATAGCAAGAAATAGTCATACAGAGAGCAAAGATCAAGATAATTAAGAATTAGTTAAAAAAATAGGAAATAGCATCAGAAAATTAAAACCTGAAAAGTATGTCAATCATACTAAAAATGTAGCTGAGATAAAAGATGATTATTCAATGGAAGATGATCTCTACATTATGAGTATGCGAAATGATCTCATGGACATGTACTATGAGTATTTGAACCCTGAACAGGTTCCTAAACTTGGAACAGCTTTAACAACGTATTAGTGCTCAGATTCAACAACAACAGAGGAAGATTCTCATTCTCGTCAGACAGGTGGTTCAGAATAAGAAGAAGGAGATTTCAAAAGAAGTTTGATGCTAAAATTAGGAAATAATGAGAATAAAGCTGAAGCAGGAAATTAAGAAATGGAAGATGAGATTTTAAATACATAATCTAATAAAAGAGAGCAATCGAGTTAACAAATTGAATTGCTGAATGCTATGAAGAATTAGGAAATAGACGATGTTATATTGATGTACGAAATGCAGCTTGCACAATAACAGAAAAAAACATACAGTTTTGTCAATTAAATCTAAGAGAGAATAGAAACAGACATCAAAAAGGAACTATTCATTTACAATCCAGATTCATTGAATCTCAATGATATTCTTATCGATATCCACTAATACTGTGATATTGAGGAAGAGTATTTAAATTTTCTTGAAAACAAATAGCAGTTTACGGAGTAGGAAATAAAGAATTCCTAACAAACTACCAATTAAAAAGATAATGCTAAAATCTCTCATTAAAATCATTAGCATATTGATAATACTGCTTCGAATACTGCAAAAAAGCAAGTCTAACCAAAAGCCAGTGACAACGCCTTGGAAGATTTAGCCTGTCAAATTTGTAATGATGGAGACTACACGGATGATGATCTCATCGTTTTTTGCTCTGTAAATAACAAAAAAAATATTTTAACATTTCAACAATATCTTATTACTAATAATTTTTGGAAAGAAATGTAATATCTCGGTGCATTAACGATGTTATGGCATCCCGACAGTTCCAAGTGATGACTGGATTTGTGAAGTATGTTTGAGCTTTGGGCCTGAGGGTAAATTTCTTAGATGTGCATTATGTCCTCAGAGAGGCGGAGCGATGAAACCAAGCAAAATTTCCAATACATCTTTGATTTTTCAACATTCGAACACTTCTTTCCATGAATTCTAAAAAAGCTGCAAATTATCTGGAACTCCCAATAAAAAGGAAAGATATGGTATGATTACAGTTATTCAATAAGATTTTTGTGATTAATTTTAATATTTTGATAGAGGATAAGAGTAACAGTAATAGCTAATATTATGATTTCCACACTCTCAAATAAGAGTTCACTGAAGAAGAATTGGCAGATGAACCTTAGCCAAACTTTGCTTGGTGTCATGTCACCTGCGCTTTGTGGACACCAGAGTGCTTTTTTGATGATAAAAACTATTATTCAAACGTTAAAGGGCTTGAAAATGTTGACAAGCAGCGCTTTCGTCTTGAGTGCTCAATTTGCCATTAAAAGAGTAAGATAAAAAGAATTTGAATTTGAAAATTCTAATATTTTGGGATTTTTAGAGGCTGGATCGTGCATTTAATGCTCTAAAACCAAATGCATGGAAGCATTTCATCCTGAATGTGCTCGCAGGGCTAAAACTTTTTTGGAGATAAGGAACACAGATAAGTTGGCATATCTGATTTATTGCGAGAAACATACTCCTCTCAAGTTAAGGCGATAACTTGAGCACAAAGATAAAAAATACAAAGTAAAGCATATTTAATCGTATCAAAAGAAAAAATTCAGGGAACAACTAAATGAAAATGATAGTATTTATCAAAAATTAAATCTTTTAAATTTGTCTTCTTGGATTAGGAAGAAATTGTGAAATTCTGCAGATCGATTGAGAAATCTAGAGAATTTAGAAAAAAAGAGAAGATAACCAAAAATGAAAGAGACAATAAACTTCAATTAAAAGAGAAAAAATTACTAGAAAAGAAAAAGAACAAGCTACTAAGTGCTAAAAAGATTTTCTAATAGATAACCAAGAAGGCTGATGAAATGCTAAAAGAACAAAAGGAATTTTAGAAAGCCCTGATTGCTGGCATGATCGAATATCTTGACAAGCAAAATGAGTAATTTAAAATTCTTATCATTAATTGGATTCTTTCCTGATGGTTGATTTTTGAATTTAGAATGTAAACAGACACACTTGACAATCAATAATCGACTGAAAAACCAAAAAAATTGGTAAGATGGTAGCACAAAGCCTTTATGAAAAGAGATGTTCCATTTTGGCAGCAATTCAAGTATTCTGAGCTTAAACCTCTCGAAGCATTTAGAATGTATAAGAAAATTATGCACGAACCTTTGAAGAAGAAAGAGTTCAAATAATTGTACTTTAAGATGTATAGCCATGCAAAAGGAATAAGAATTATCACTAAAGAAGAACGACAGAAAATAAAAGATGCAAAAAAAGCTAAACTACTTCAGATTAATAATAAAAATACTATTACTAAAAAGATGTAACATGTAAGTAACATCAATAATCCTAATTAAAGACTCCATGATATATTCGTAAAGACAAAGACTATTTTCAAGAAAGATAAACCTTAAACATCTACCAAATCAGAAATAATTCTTATCGAGAGCTAACAAACTTAATCTCCTAAACATACTCCGGTTATGGAAATTACAAAAAAAGAAGATAAAAATATTGAAAAAAATCTACAAAAAGAATAATAATAGGAAGAGATTGTCCTTGCCGAAATAGCACCTCTTGCTCTTAACTATGAGCCTGTTGATGGTAATACTACTTTTAGAGTTTTTCAGTTTTGCTGACAATTTGTTTATTTTTGTTAGAAACATCGGAATAAGTTTATTGCATTTGCCAGAGAAAATACTAAGAAGGAGATCAAATGATGGGTAAAAAAATACAATATTAATGGATTCTCTCTCATTTTTTTTATTATTTTGTAAATAGCTTGCGAGAAATGTGAGCAGTGGTACCATTTTAACTGCATTGGTTACATTGGAACGATGATTGATGCAGATAGTATTGAATTCGTTTGTAAATTTTGTGATATCAAAGATAAGAATAAACCAAGAAATGAGAGAAAAATAAAATATGGACATCTATTCCTTCTTTATGATGAACCAGATTACAGTGGGATTCCAAAAATGCTAGAGAAAATGCAGAAGATTGGAGAATAAAGCTAATAAATTGAAGAGTAAAATAAACCTGAAATAGTGTTATAAGTTCATGAATAAATCGACTTAAATGATATAAAATAAGAGTAATCTAAAGATAATAGTAGTTGTAATAAGAAACGGAAACATCATGATATCTCTTCTTTAGAATAGTAGACAGAATCAACAACTTCTAGAAAAATACTGAAACGATCTTCTAATTAATTAGCTGCCGACTCTGCATCGTCTTGCTCTGATGTTAAAACAAAATTAAATTATTTTGAAGATACTGATGAGCCTTTCTCGGAGGATATTAAAAATCACAGCAACAGCATTCAAAAGTTAGAAAACCAACATATTATTCTAAAAGATGAAAATTCTAATGAAGAAGAAAACAATAATAAATTAATTGAAATTTAAGAGAGTAATTTAGGTGAATAAAATATCAATTCTGAGCCTTCTAATGTTGCAATTGAGATAGAATGCAACGAAGTATTTTTATCTAAGAATTTCTGTGAAAAAAGCAAAGAGTTAAATGAAAAATAAGAACCTTTAGAACCTAAAGTAATCATGCCTTGTAATATTAACACTCTTGAAAGCTTTAAGTTTAAATAAAAGAGCCTATTTGATTTCTTCAAGAAAAAATGAACTCAAAAAGTAATCGAGGAAACAGAAAAATGTTTGTCTCTAATTTATTTTTTCTAATTTGTTTCCTCTAGTAAATGTTTAGATTTGTAAAAAAAAATGTGTTCAGTAAGGTAAAAATATTCTTATTTTGGTTTGGTAACTAAACATCAAGGGAAAAGTCCAGATAAAAAAGAAGTTTCATGTCAATTTTGATTAGAATTAGAATGAAAATCAAAAGATGCTAAAATATTCATATTTTTCAAAAATTGATTTACATTGTAGGACAACAAATTTCAAATACAACATTTCTCATCTGAAATAATACCAATAGAGATAAACTGGAAAATGGTTGTCTCCTTTGCTTTTTATGCTGTCTGAAATTAAAAATAGCTTTCTCATTCATCTTAGTCTAGCAGTTTTAGCATCATATCCTTAAATTCTTAATAAGAAATTTCCCCATCTCCATTTTTGTCAACTTCTTAAATAACTCCTTTCCAAACATCTTCTGAAACACCAGCACCACCGAAAATTTCTTTAAATTCACTGATCTGAAGAGAACCGCTGCCATCTTTATCAAAGATGCTGAAAGTCATTTCTAAGCGTTACTTAGAAAGAAGTTGCTCTCTCGAAATAGTAGCAGCCACCCATTCAGAGTAGTCAATATCACCGTTTTAGTTTTAATCAATAACTTTCATTATTTTATCGACTTCTTTTTAAGCAGTTTCGATTGGTAAGATCTTTGCATATCCTGCAACAAGTTCCTCTCTGCTTAGTTTTCCATCTCCATTTGTATCTAAAAGTTGGAAAGTCTTCATAAGCTCTTGTTTTTCTTCCTTTGAAGACAGGTAGTTAACTATGAACATCCATGTAGCCTCCTAGAGCTTCTTTCCTGCTCTGAATGTCTTCATATTATTAAGAGAGCGGATTAAATTAGGCATATCTACTTTTTGTTAGCTTCTAAATTTAGTTATCCAAGGATCCTAAAGAGCTTCTTCTGCGGAGTATCTCTTGTGAGGGTCCATGGTTAACATCTTCGAAATCATATTTTATGCCTTAAATGTAACACAAATCGAAGTTACAACAATACTTTGTTAAAATAGGTTTACCTCTAAGCTGATAAACTTCCAATCTTCTTTAGGGAAAGTGAAAACTCCCTTTTCAACTTTGCGCATAATTTCTTCATCTTTGTGGGCGTTAAAGGGAGGGTAACCGCAAAGAGTAATGTACATAATCACTCCACAACTCCAAATGTCACACTTCTCATTGTAACGATATTTAAGAACTTCTGGAGCGATGTAGTAAGGAGTTCCTAGTTTTTGGTTCATTTTCTTGGAAGGATCAAATTTCGTAGATGTTCCAAAATCTACCACCTTTAAAACAGGATCTTGAGAATTCTTGGAATCAAGTAGAAGATTTTCTGGTTTCAAATCACGATGAACAATCTTATTTTTATGAAGGTAGTTGATGGCATTCAACACTTGATACATAACATCAGCAGCTTCTTTCTCTCCGAAATGTTTGTACTCAACAATTTTATCAAAGAGTTCTCCACCCAGACACAACTCAGTCACAATGTAAAGATAGTCTTTATCTTAAAATACTTCATAAACTTTAATAATGTTTGGATGATCCTGTTTAAAACCAATCGAAAATAATATTTTATTTTTAGTTATTAAACTAATAAAAATGTCTTAATTATGCATTAATAAATGCGTCATTTTTTGTTTTGTTACTAAACTTTTGAGGATATTGAATTCTTCGATCAGCTATTTCTGCTCCTCTAGGTCACATTTTTTTTTATTGATAATCTTTACAGCCCTTTGTTAGCCTGTTTTTTTGTGTACTCCTTTTCGAACTTCTCCATAAGAGCCTGAACCTAGTGGAACATTCATTAAAGTATACTCTTGTTGAATTCTTCCATATTTTTCAACAATGAGCTCTTAATTCGACACTCGAAAGTTTGAGATATCTACCATCTCATCCTTCAGTGTTTTCTCGATTCTCTCTTGCTTCTCTTTGCTAACTTTTGATTTTTTTTATCCCATTTTTAACTTCAAATTTTATTTTCTTGAAACCTGATTATTATCTTCAGAAAATTTACTCTTTCGCTTTTTCCCATCGCCTTATAATACTCTTCATTTTTTAATTTACATTTTTTCCTTAATTTTTCAAAATCTTACCCTTTGAATCCTAAATTAGTTCATATTATCTTGCTTACCTACATTTTACCACTCTTAAACATATTTTTATTATCCTAGCAAATACTATTAGAACATTTATTATTTCGCTCGCTTACGCAAAAGCAAATTTAAGTATGAATTTTTTTTCATTTTTTTTCAATTATGAATTGATAACAAAAATAGCCTTCATAAATAAATAATTTCTTACAACATGGCAAATATTTACATATTAAAACTCTTTTTTTCAAGTTTATTTATTATTTTCTTAGAAAGCAGTTTCTACTTTGTTTGCAAGAACTTCTGAGTTATCTAATAGATGTTATTTATCAAGGATGATGAAGAGAAAATCAACATCTCCTTTTGTCAGAGTCTTGTTTAATTTATTATATATATAATGAAATATTGTGTGAAACAACGGATACTAGTATCTGATTTAAAAATCCTCCAGATATTAAGGTATGGATGATAATCTAAAGAGTTCAGTTCGTAAAGGATTATTAGCAAGAGTCAAAAGCTAAACAGACCTACAACTAGCAAAAAACTCTGCATAAAATATCTACTCTTTTGATAATACTATATCCTCAGATGAACATAAGCATGCAATCAGCTAAGGACACTAAAACTAAGGCGTATACTAAATCCAGTAATCCTCACAGAAAACAGAAGCTCCTCCAAAATCAATTAGTTTAATTTAAAGTCGTTGCGATAAGTCAAAGGAAAATATTATATTTGAAGGTTTGATGTCTCCGTGATGATAATTATTCTGAAACATTGCTAGATTTATCTCAAGAAGACTAGTTAGTATCCAAGATGCCCATTATGCTTAAAAGGGCTAATTATTAGAACACAGATAATTATCGAAGTTCTCTAGAGTTAGCATTCCAAGTTCCATAAAAATGGAAAGCTTAGTTTTGTTGAAAAAAATTAATTTAGGAACAAATTCAGAGGGCTTACTATTCATAATATACACTTCAGATTCGAATTCTTCACTTTAGTTCTCTTTTAAATACTACTTTTTAGCAACTTCTTAATTCAATGGGCGAAAAAGTTGTTTTTCTACAAGACCATTTGACCCTTTGCCAAGCATTTTAATCTTAATAAAATCTGCTTCTGTGCAAAGTTGACACATTTCTTCTGGATCTACTAGATGAATTAACCCTGTTCGAGCAATGAACTCCTATCTTTGTGTTCCATCTCTTTATTCCAACTGAATGAGAGAGTTGATCTAAATAGACTTCTAACGAATATTCTCGAATTATTATTCTCTTTTTTGTGTTTACTTTGATTATTTTCTTGATTCTTCCGTTTCTTCTTGCTAGTTTGGCTAAACGAAGTATCTAAACGTCTCATTTTAATTGTCATCATTACTACAAATACCCTACCAATTTCTTCCTCGCCTTTCAGTGGGGTCAGTTCTAGATTTTCTTATTCTCTTATCAACTTCGTCATATTCTTCTTTTTCGCGTTGTGTTTATTCTATTAGTTTAAGGAGTTTCTTATCCTTGCGTTTTTTTATTGTCTAGAAGTTCATTTCATTCATGATTAAAACAAAGCTTTAAGACTTATTTATTGTAGCGTTTCTAATTTTATTTTTAATTATTGATTATTGTCAATTCATTCGAATAAGCAAAGATTTATCTTAATAGTTCAGAAGTTAAAACTAACAATGAAGATGTAAAAAAATACAACTAGAAATATTTCATAATAGTATCATCTTGACTGCTTCACTTTTGACATGATCAAGGTCTATCTAACCATCATTGATTTTACTTATTCATATGGACGTATTGTTTGATTTTTATGCAGCTTCATTCCCGCTGTAAGGATATTTGAATTTGAAAAGAAAAAATTTGAAATAAAATTTAATCTTATTGAAATTTAGTTTTATCAAGTTATTTTAAGTTTTTTAGTTTGTTTTTTGTATATTTTTTTTCAAGAGTATTTTAAATCAAGAGAATCCTGCGCTGCTCTTTAATAATTTTTCTTTTTAAAGCATATTTAGCTTTTTTTACTCATTATCGCCTATCGGTCAGTGAAAGATATGGAAAAAGATGTTACTTTTTTAAGAAGATTATGGACTAAACTCCAAAAAAAAGAGAATTGTCTAGCAAGACGGGAAAAACTAGCTATGCAATTATTTAGTTCAAAAACTTGCCAATCTGAAGACGATAAAAACTTCTTGCAGGCAAACTCTTTTTTTTGGTTTGGAACGGATTGGCGGTGGTGGTGGTGATGATCGTCGTGTCTTTGTCGTCATAGAAGTCGTCAAGAATATGATGAGAAGAAGTCTTTGGGGAAATGACAGCAAGGAGGAGGAGAATGTCTTTAGAAGAGTGAGAATTAGATCAGAAGAAGATAGGAATTCATCTTATTAAAAAGCAGAGAGAATTTCTTTGATTTTTGAAATTTGACTTTTCTTCAGATTTATTTTATTTTCCTTTCTTAATTAAATAAATTATTTTGTTCTTCTTGAGTGGGAATGAATGCAGTTGTTGTAATTAATTAATTAACAATCTTGGAAGCCCTAAGCTCAAAAAATGGGAAGGAGTTAACCTTCATTTTGAAGATTATTAAAATAAAAATTACTATTAACGGAATTAATTTCTCAAGATCGCCAAATTCTATTGATTTTTCAGTTTCGTGCTCGCAAAAAAGAAAGATAGAACTTAATTATTAACCAACGCAATCTCTAAAGGCATTAATGAACTCGAGGAAACTCTAGTTTTTACTTTTTTAGTTTTTTCATCTTCGGTTTGAGTATTAATTCCATTCCTCCTTCTTGAAATCATGAATGCCTTTGAATTGCAGATATCAATA
>Ga0302284_1001439_pt1 | contig 10723 bp, 6 predicted proteins | sample III_Fen_E2_1_FD_198760 | JGI IMG/M metagenome (GOLD analysis project Ga0302284, IMG submission 198760) | Peat permafrost microbial communities from Stordalen Mire near Abisko, Sweden - III_Fen_E2_1 | ecosystem: Environmental > Terrestrial > Soil > Wetlands > Permafrost | place: Sweden: Abisko...
CCCATTAAAAAATAATTGACAAATTTGCTACAAGTTTTTAACAGAAAAAAAAGATTGGATTTTAAAGGCATCTTTTAAGTTAACCGCTGGAGTGATGCACAGTAATGGAAGTAAATATCAATCATTTTCCAGAAAAAATAGAATTTTACCATTTTTTAAAAAAAATTATCCTTCAATGTAACTTTTTTTATTTCAATAGACAGAGCTCATTTCGTTTTTTCTACCTGCAAGTTTTTATTATCTAACTGAACTTCGATATTCTTTACAAAAAAATGGATATTCCGTTTATGTATTTCAGTGCTTTTTGACTTTAATAACTTGCAATAATAAAGAAGTGAAAACCATATACCAACTAAGTTAGAATCTTTAGTCAGTCTGGATGTCAGAGCCTTAGAAAGAAGATAAGACAACTTTCTTGCATGCGTTCAAGCAGCAGATCATGAAAGCGTGGCAGCCAGTCCCGACTCTCAACTCCACAATCATCATTTTCTCCATTCTATGTAATAACACTTACTGGAGCTGCTGTAGTTGAGATTTCATTCATTCATGCTGAATTGTTTGTCTGTTTTAGCTGTCATTTTCTTGGTGTTTGGCATTGTGCTCGTCGTTTACTCCGCCAAGGTTAAGGATCATCTCCTGCGGTATGACACAAAGTGCACAGCCCCAGCGCTACCTGTCGTGGGTGCTTCCTTCACGCCTTCCAAGTGCTTCGTGGCTCTTACTATCCCCGAAGATATGGAAGGACCCGTCTTCGTGTACTACGAGCTCGATAACTTCTACCAGAATCACCGCAGGTACGTGAAATCCAAGAACGTGAACCAACTGCAGGGAGACAACGTGTCCTCTTCCGACATCAGTGACTGCTCGCCGATTAAATACAACAGCGACTTGCGCAAATACAGGATCATCAGTTCTTCATTACCAGACAGTGATTTAGCCAGCCCGTGCGGCCTCATAGCAGCCTCCTTCTTCAATGGTAAGCACAAACACACACACATATCAGCTAAATCTCTTTCTATTTATGACAAAGCACAATTAACACTGAGTGATAATATTCTGTTTATCTTGGCATAGATACTTACATCCTGCACAACTAAGCGAAGAACCCTACTGACACCTACACCTCGCAGGTTAGCATGATTTTTAGCTCAGTTTTTTTTTGAAAATCGATTTTGATATCATATCATCAAATTATTCTAATTCTTTAATAAAAGCAATACCCTATTATTTCATGCTGTTTTGAAGTTATTCAAAATGTGTTCATTCATTTTTGATTGAGTCAAAAATGAAGCAACTTAATTATTATTTTCTTATTAAATCATTATATTTTGAATTTATCCCCCACAAACATCTAATTCAAACAAGAGACACACTATGATTAATTGTTTCTAAATCCACAACGCCCCCACAAATAGTAAAATTAAAAGTTACATTTAAAAATGAATAAGACAAAAGAATTTATTTCCTCTTTAAAAAGGATTGATTCACAACAATTAAAAAGAAACATCTCATTTTTTTTTCATCAATTTGAACAATGAATATCTCTCCTCATAGCATATTCTAAGGCTTTATACTATTTTTTAACATTATTTCTCAAACAAATCAAATGAATACAAATATTCGAAATCACAATACTTTTATTTTTCTGTCATTTTTTTCGTTTTGCTATTCAATAGAGCTTCTACCTGCATGAATAGTAATATCTGAAAAAAATATTGATGTTTTCTTTGAATTTTAGATCTCTAGTTTTTTTAAATTAATCACCATATATATTGACTTTTTCATATCTTCAGGATTAATTAATCAATTAGTATTAGTCAATGATGCTTTATTTATCTAATTTTGAAACACTGCCCCCAGATGAATTCTAAAAACTCATAATTTCATTAATCAAAAACTGTGTTTAATCTTTACAGCCACTAATTTCAATTTCTCAGATTCCTATTATATTTTTTGTTTATTGAGATGAATTCATTTATCTAACATTACAAGTCACTTTCCCCCATAAGGTTATTAAATTGTTATTACTCGAATACTCTTTTCTCTTAATGTGTTTGTGAATACAAGAATAGACCGACATTCGAATGAACTTTTTTAATATATTATTGCACTTTGTTGTTTCTTAACCAAGAGAGTAAATAGAATACAAACACAAATATCAATATAAAAATAACATTTTCAGTAATGAAGGCAAAATCACAAGCAATTATCAGCTAAAAAGGTTCAGTGGAGTGAATCGAATAGTATGCCAATTAATTTACTAAAAATTATTGATTTATTGTTTTTGTTATGGTGACTTTCTTTTTAGAAACACAAAGGAACTCTTCTGGGTAGTGATATGAGGTATCCTAAACAATTTGATTTATTGAGAGGAATCTAATTATCAAATATGAGGTGGTCTAAACATCAACTTTTCATAAAATTTAGATACTCAAACCCTCTGTAAAATAACTTGAAAATCCAAACAAAAAAAGGAATAATTTTATCAGCTGATTTAAAATGACATGAAGAATAAATACAAGAATCTAATTAAGGATTATAAAGAAAGATAAATATCTTTAAAAAAAAGAGAAAATGTTCAATTTTATTATCTCTTTCCAAGAGAAGTAGAAATATGTGCTGAATTTGACAATTTCTCTTATGCCTTTGAGAAGTGCATATGCTATTATTGAGATTATGACATGGACAGTAAATATTTTCTGGAAGAAGTATGCGATTACTATTGCTGTGATGGCTACTACCCTCGAGACTACTAATAGACTCCAAAATTAGGCATTTTAGATGAATTAAAATACTAAATGTTATTATTATTATTAACCATGCTGCTTCCATTACTGCTGTTCATATTATCATTGGTATTATTGCTGCTATTGTATATAAACTCGCCTTGTTATTGATTTGCGAAGGATTACTCTAACTTCAGATGCATGTGATCAATTATTTCTTCTTTTTCTACAAGTTCTTTGTTCTTTTTGCTTAACTCAATCGCTTATCGTTTCTTGAGCGCAACAAGTTCATCTCGTTCTCTTTTGATATGCGAATTTTCCAAAATCAATTGCTAATACAACTAAATTGATCCATCAAGTTCTTCTTTCGTTTATGCAATCAATTAGACTAATTCATTATTTTCATCTCTAAGCTGCTACAAGCTCTCCGCTAGCTGTTATCCTTCATTAGCCATTTCTTCTCTTTCTTGTAGAATTTCCTCGATTCTTGTTTTGAGCTAGCAATTCTCAACTTCAAGTTGATTATGGTAGTCAAATTGTTGCTAGTAATTGTCTAAATTATTGTAGTCAATTTCAGTTTTATCTTCTAATATCACACTCCCAAGGTTAGCTTCTTTATCGTTATTCATAGTCATCGACTGCTAATAAATATCCTCTTCGCCATTATTGTTGTTGTCGTCTTATTATTCTTGCTAATCTTCTTGGGGTTGCATATTTTGTGATATTTAAGGATTTCCTTCTCTTTCTTCGTCTTGAATCCCAGAATCATCATCATCATCATCATCACCATCATCAGATTATTCACAGCTTCTTTCTTGCAATTCCTTGAGATTCTGCGAGTTTTTCCGTTGAAGCGCTTGTGATTATTCTAGATGAGTCTATGGTTATTTTTATGATTATTGCCATCTTTAATCTTGATAATGACTAATTTCTTCTTCTAATTCTTGTAATTTCTCAGCTAATTCATGATTTTACCCTTCTAACTAACCGTTGATTTCTTCAATTTCATTATTTCTCTCTTCAAGTTGCTGAATGCGATCTTCAAGTTCATTTATTCTCTCCTAAGACTCGTGAATGCTTTCAGCCTACAAATTCGATCTTTCTTTCTCTTAATTCAAGATCTCATTCCGTCTGATGATCTCTTCATGAAGCCTATCAATTTTCAAACCAAAATCATAATAAAAATATCTTCAATTCTGCATATTTTTTTTAGTAAATCTCTTCGTTTACTTTGTAATTTCACTGTTGTATGAATTCGATAAGTGCGCTCTTTGCTCGTCTAATTTTTTGTTCACAGTAGCTTCTAACTGCTCATGGAAAGCCTCTGCCTGTAGTTGAATCTCTGCTCCCTAAATCGCTTGAGTCTAAGTGAGTTTTTGATTCTCTTGGATTAGCTTTTCGACTCGAGTTTCAATCTCCACAAGTTCCTTAGCTAGTTGACTATTTTTAACACCCAAACTCTCAAATTATTCTTGCAATCCTACTTTTTCTTTGCCGAGTTCTTCTTTTTCGTTAGCTAGTGATACTCGAAGCTCTTTGATTTCGTGTTCATAAGCAATTCGGGAATTTTGTTGTTCTTTCAATTCGATTGAGAATTTCTCAGTGATTTCTTGTTTTTCAGATTAGAGACTCTCAAGGGAGCTAATCTTCTCAGACAGAACAATTCTCAAAGAATCTAGGTCTTATTGCTTTTGAGATACTTAGTTTGTTAATTGTAATAACTCTTGATCCTTCTTCTCAACTCTGCAATTCATTTTTTATCCAAAACAAAGAAACCATTTTAATAATAATAAAGGAATTATTTGCCAGCAAAAAAAGTAAAAAGTTTAAATTAAAGTTATGCTAAGTATTATTACATTGCTAGTGTCTATTAGAGGCGTTGCTGAATGCTCTGGAAGAGTTCAGAGAGTCTAGAGTTTTCATTAATTAACGCAGAAACTTATTAAATCGTTTCCTCTGAGAAAGATGCATTTTACGATGAAATCGATTGCCTCAATAGTTAGCTCTACAGTGCTTCATTGAGTTTGGTGTTCTCATTTGCTAAAAGTTCGATTTTCGCTCGTGTGTCAGAGAGCATCCTTTCGTTTTCTTTATTCACATTTTCAAGCAATTATTCAAGTTGAGCACAACGTTCTCGAGATTTTCCAAGTAGAGCAGCGCTTGAATTATTCTCTAAACAAGCATTTTAGGATTGCAGCATGGCTACGTGAGCTGAAAGGGTTTGATTTTAACTTCCCAATTATTGAATATTATTAACTAATGTGTGATTCTCTGATTAAAGATCCAAGTATGCTCTTTTTTGAGATTAAATTGTTATGCTGTGAGAATTAAGTTCTTCTGATTTCTCATGCAGCTAAGAGTGGAGCCAGTCGATTTGGGTTTGTTTCTGGGAGAGCTGCTATTGAAGAAGATTATTGTTAGAATTGTCTCTCTAAGCTAGTTTCTCAACTTAATTTGAAAAATTACTTTCCCCAATAGGAACACCTGGGAGGGGCAGGAAATCTACACTTTCATTGTTTATTGGCTAGAATTGTTGTTTCTAATGTTATTGTTCCTGCTGCTGCTATGCAGAAACGGGTGTTTCTGGGAAGATTGATGAAGAGGAACTGCGCAATCTGAGATTCGATGGGACAAATGACTATTATGTCAATAGGGAGATTTATTATTATCCAGAACAATGGGAGTTCGAGCGTGATTTGGAAAGTGAAGAAAGTGGAGTTGGGAGTTGCAGTTTCGTAGTCGGCTAGGAAGGTGCAGTAGGAGATGAATGCAATGGCGATACCTATGCTGGCTTGGATTCTGATGTCATGAGTGGCCTCGGAGGAGATATCATCCCTGAGAGGGTATTTAATCTATTGGAACTGTCTTTAAGAGGAGGTGCTTTACTGAGGAGTTAATTTGAGTCAGAAATCAAGAGAACTTTCGTAAGGGGGTTAACATGAGGTTACGTTGAGTTAAGTTGATCTTTCTTGACGGAGGACTACTGCAATCCTTGTTGGAATTGTTTCAAAGTGAAGCGTTAGGGTTCTGAATGGATTTACGATTATTAGAGTGTAGTATTTGTCAAGACAACTTTCTGGACATTTTCGTTTGGGATAGATGTGGAGAGTTAAAGCGAAAGATTGTTATTCTTGGATGTTCTATTCAGCTATGAGACGGTTCTGAAGAACTTATTTGGATTTCCGTGAGATGCTTAAACAGATGTAGAAAGTGGTAGATTCATCTATAAACTATTGCTATGCATATGCACCGAATTCAGAATAGCTTGTGTTGAATGTGGGACAGAGAATGTATTCAAATTAGCTTAGCTGCAAGAACTAGAAAACTCCCCTCCTGCTAATGGGCTAACTCCCCTCAGGCAAGGAACTGGAGAAGGTCGAATCATTTCTGTTTGTTTGAGCTATGAAGTGTATTTACAACCTACGCAAAAAGTGCAGAATTTATATAAAAATCAGTGATTATGTTGTTTTTTGTTTTTTGGTTTATCTCTGATTTACAGTTTAACTAACAACACTTAACTGCCTTAAATTCTGAAGACTTAATTTTCTTTTTGCAACTCCACTTTTTTATTCAACTCAACTGTAATAGTTCTCCCCCCACTCCCCGCATACTCCATTAAATTAAAACATCAAGATTCAGTTTGTTGAGTGCCAAAAAAATAAATAATTATATTTCATCGAAGATAACCTTCTTTTGGCATAATTTTTGAGTTTTGGAGGGAAAGAAAGAGTCCGTTAATAATATTTTTTTTGGGTACAAAATGATCAACCAAACGATCGTACATTTTTTATACTATTAAAGTCTCGATTTGTTATTTAATTGGATGTTCCAACACATTCTGAAATACTTTTTTTTATTTAGAAATGTTTTCTCCTTCTTCTTGTCATGTTTGTTTTGTTAATTTGTATTGATGGGTAATAAGAAAACTCACAAAATATGTTTTCTTAATGGAAAACATAATAGAAATCAATACTTTTATCATAATTAAGTATGGAAAAAATAAACTGAAATATCTAATGTGTATCCTAATGCACATTATTGCTACTCCAACTCTCTCAATTGTTCTTTGCACGCTCTTTTTTTTCATTTAATCTAAATTAATATTTTATTCATTTTTTCACAATTCGGAAAAATCATATCTCCTTGATAAATCCAGCTATTTTAGCTTGAAAACTTTCTGCAGCTGTTAAAGCTTCATTACGCAAGCCTTGCTTAACGCTTTGTCGTTTTGAAACTAATGAATTATTTGTGGATTATCTTTAATGTGCATATTTATTGTAATCCATAAGAAACAGCTAAGATTGCTCAGAAAAATTATTGTTATTACTCTCAGGGAAAAATATTTTCTTCTTTTTCTTTTTCTTCTAATCTCCCTATTGTCCTTGCGATGAAGGGCTCCTTGAAAATACTGGCAGCGATCCTACTGATTTTTCCTCAAAAACTCTACTTAACGCATCCTTAACAAGATAAATATCATTCTTGCTTATTTCGTTCGCAGTGTAATTCTCATATTACAGCTACTATGCTAAATTGCTTTTCGAAACGCAATTCGACGTTTTTGAGTTTGCAGAAGAAAAATAATCTTTACAGAAATTACTTGCTTTACAATTCCTTCTTAGCTGATGTGAGTGCTACTTAGGTAGAATGGTATGCAGGGATTCAGAGGAAGAATGGGTATCTATCTAAGAAGGTGATTATTGTGGCTGAGAAACCTAAGAGGAAGTTGATGAAATACTACCAAGTAAAGGAGGTGGTGGTGGTGGAGGAAGAGAACGAGGAGATAATTATTGATTTTGCTAAGATAAGGATTCTTAAGAAATCGTGGTATAAGTTCGAGTATTAGTATTAATAGGGGATGGCTGCGAACACCTTGGTTTGGAATAAGAACAAGGATTTTAAAAAGATGAAGATATCTATTGATTGTTTTTCAGGGATGACTTCTTTGGTTTATTCAAAATTGCTTGTAATTCTGCTTGCTTTTAAGCTCTCAAGGAAAAGTTGTTTGAGTTGGTTTATGCTTCTTGCTATCTTTGTGATATTTGTTTGATATCATCATCGTTTGATTCTTTCCTGTTTAGTTTTCGAGAAGAAAAATAGTAATAATACCTTGAATGATCTGATTAGCACCTAGATTTGTCTCTCTCTGTATCTGTTAGCTTAAGAACGTTAGATTGCTAGCTTTGAGTGGTTGTTGCATTTGAAGGATCAAATTTGTTTTGCTGTTGTGGCAGTTATTCAACTATTATTCTTTCTTCAAACGAAGATCTTTCGTGTTTCAGAGATTACTTTGATAAAAATCCTTTGTGCTGCTCGGAGAGCTATTCTGAAGAATCTTCAAGTTATTTCTCTGAAACTTTCTTGAATTTCAAAGGTATAGTTTCTCTATTGTTGCTGCATTCAGGAGAAGTTCTAATTGTGTGGTTTGTAGTCTTTTTCATGAATAGACTCCTCTCAGGGAGATAAAGATTTTTTATCTTGGGTTTAACTTGGGGTTTGGAGGGAAAAGATAGATTATTCTAGCTTTTCCTTCGTTGTATGAGCTACTCTATGTGAGCTTTTTTGTCTTCATACATTTTCCTTAATTTAAGTTCTGGAATTGAAGTCAAAATGCGACGCAAGGAGATATTCTTTCTGTCGAGTACAGCTTTACTCATTTGCAAAGTTGGATCACAATTTCTGTTGATTTCAGCTATCTTATTCTAATATCGCTCTTCAGCTTCTTTCCGCTGTTTAGCAGGAGACAAAGAACGAGAATTGCTTTCTTATCTGGACAGAAAATAAGGTGATTCATATCTTGAGTTTGCCTTGAAAAGCTTAAGACCTTCTGGCGATTTCACAACTGATCCCATTTCAACCTAGTTATATCTCCATGCTTCTGATTTCCCTTCTAATTCTAGAGATTTTCTACTCATCACTGAATTGTATTACGACTACGCAAGCTACTTATGCTTATTGATCTCAAGCATGAATTATTTCGTTAATGAAAAGTATTTTTTCTGTGTATTGTCTATGAACGTAATTGGATCGTTCTTGAGCAACCGTGGAGCAGGGGCATGTGCTCTAAATATGACATTGTCTTATTTTTTATTGTTTTTGGCTATTTCATGAGCTAAATCATCAGTTTTTTTCTGTAATCTCAGTGTTTCTTCATCCTGAGTTTTATTTGATTTCATGCTTTTTCGCATGAGCTCCTCTATGAGATCATGCTCTTTTTTCATGTAAATAGGGATAGGGATGATATTGAGTTCATTTGCTCGGGATTTGGGTAAAACAACCTAAGGAATGTTGTTATCATTGTATGCAGCATTCTTAGCATAGTTGTGAGTAGGATCATCATCTTTTAAGATGTTTCCTAGGGAAGTTGACTATTCATCAGTCTATTTAGACATCGTTTTATTGTAGAATTGAAGGTATTGATAAGGAGATATAACTTTAGAGCTCTCTGTTTATGTTCTAGCACTTAATGATCCTTCCATTATTAAGATTGAATTCTCGTACAGGATAAATGTTATTGGGTTCTTTGCCTCTACCTTTGAAAAACGATTATTTTTGAGTATTATTAATATCGTTTAAAGTACTTTCCTCACCTTGATTTGGGTTGTATCTAGTAGAACTTATTTAATTAAAGGTAAAATTGCTTTCAATTCCTTTTACTTAATGGGGGAAGGGGAAGAAATAGATGAAAAATACATTTATCAACCCAATCAAAGCGTAAATTAAAAGGAAATACATCATGAAGAAACCAGAAAGCGTTTTTCTAAAATTTTGAAGTGAAAATAACTAATTCTTCGATTTTATTATTAATAAATCAATCATTAAAAAATTACTAAAAATCATTAAAAAAAAATAATCTAGGTTTATCTGTGATAATGCTATTTAAACTTAACAGACTACGTTACTAAAATAAGTGTTTTTAAAACAATACTGAATATTCTTATCAATCTGAATCGATAATAGGGCAAAGAATGATCTCATCTTCATCTTCTTCATAGATCTCATTGCTGTTGTTGTGATTATTCTGATTGGTTTCTGAACTTTCAACAGCAATTTTACTACTTAAGTCTTGTTTTTAGAATAACTGTGACTCCGTTGTTTATTGCAGAGGGAACAGTGAGGGAGCTTGATTGCTAGTTGGGACATGGAATATTGACAATGTTGGTTCTTTATTTTAGTTAAAGATATTTGAAGAATTAGATGATGTTTTTGCAGGGATAGCCTCTAATCTTTTGTCTGCTTCGATGATCTATTTCTTAGAAGTTTAAATCTCTGCTGAATTATCAGCTTGATTGGTATCATCCATGACTAATTCTGTGAATGTCCTTTTTAGCCCAAGTTCTAGCATTTTGTTGCTTTCTTTCATTGGGTTAGTCGAATTGTTCTTCTTTTATGAAGATTCTCCTCCCCAACCTTCATGTTCTTCCAATTCTGCTATTTCTTAAGTTTAAGATTTACCAAGGAAGAAATGATTTTTATTTGAAGCATTTTGAGGTGGTTATTATTGCTTTTAGAGTTACATTTCTGTTTTGTCTAATTCTTTCTCAAAATTTAAAGAATATTGCTATTATTGATCTTTTTGTTAATTTCCTTCTTCATCTTGTGTTTCTGCTGCACCTAATTATCGTAGTTAGTTTACTTTTCCAGAAACAAACATTGCGACATCTAAGGAATTTTCGATGAAACTGACTCGTTTCGATTAACGAATTCCAAAGGTTTTTATCCTGATTCCGTAAGCAATTTGAAGTAATTCTTTGTCAATTTCAATATTCATGTATTCACTGCAAAACCTTGTAGCTTCAGGTAGAAGCAAACTCTCTTCAAATTTCAGCATATTTTAAAGCAGAACCTACTCTAAACAACGCAGGAATTGCTTCTTGATCTCGAAAGGAAGAGCAATTAATTTTTCAGGCTGCGACATGATACCTGAAAACACAGAATCTAACTAAGCAATGAGTTCTGGCTTGGTAAGGAGTCTACCACAGGACGACAAAAACTTTGAC
>Ga0302284_1001442_pt1 | contig 10704 bp, 5 predicted proteins | sample III_Fen_E2_1_FD_198760 | JGI IMG/M metagenome (GOLD analysis project Ga0302284, IMG submission 198760) | Peat permafrost microbial communities from Stordalen Mire near Abisko, Sweden - III_Fen_E2_1 | ecosystem: Environmental > Terrestrial > Soil > Wetlands > Permafrost | place: Sweden: Abisko...
TTCTAGCTCTACTTATCTAGCGATTTGTGATTCTTCTTGAATTCTAGGCTACTTCAAGATAGACTTAGGTGTTTTTTCTCTTACAGCGCGTTTCATCAATGACATCTTCCAAATTAGGTGGTTTTTTTAATTGTTTTTGTTTGTATGTGTGTGCTGGACTAATTTATTAATTACTATTATTAATATTTGTTAAGATAGGCACATTCAGTTCTAATACCTTTTTCTTATAAAAGTTAATCACTCTCTCGAGCGGCTGTAGATGCTTCTGGGAAACAATATTTATTTATTGCTTGAAACCATCTATTATTCTTGATTAATTTTATTGCCCTTTCGTTTCCATTTCCTTCTCTTCCAATGAGGAATAATTTTAATTTCATTTCTGATCATTTTTCGCAGACAATGTTTTGCAAAAATTCTTGAAAAAGTAATTTTTTAACTGTTTTTGCTTTTTGTCTTTGCTTAGTTTTAGGATAATATCAATTAATAAAAGAATTATCTAAAATTTAATAAACTAAATACTCTTTTGATAGCTTACCCTATCATCTTAGCTTAAAGAGAATTAACTTAAATATGACATTATTTGTTCTCTTTAGGAAATAACATCATATTAATTCAACAATCTACGATTTCTTCTTCCATAAGACACATATTCATATAATCCTCTATCCCGTGTATTTTAACAAACAAATAAATTATCTGAAACCTGATTAAAACGCGTTGATGAATTAAATTACATAATGCAGCCTTTTTAATTATTATTAAGGGAATGTCTTCTTTTGGTAGAAATAAGAGAGAAGTTGTAATATCTTTTCAATTAATTATTTCTAAAAATAATATCTGCTCTTTTTTACTGCTTTAATTCAAACACAAAATAAGATGGGTTGTGGTACTTCATCTAATAAACTCAAGACGAAAGAACCTAGTTAGAATATATTCAACGATCACCCATATGATAATTTCTTCTCTCGTTAAATCGCAGTCTATGGAGCAGAAACCTAAGCTTAGATTTTAAAATTGAGCATCTTTATCTAAGGAACCTCAGGGGTAACATAATCAACTTAAATAAACAATTACAATCATCATCATTATTATTGTTTTTTCTTTTAACAATCTCTTATGTTTGTTTCTAGATTGGAGTTGAAATAGCTAAGAATGTTATCCTAGCTGGCGTTTATACAGTCACAATTCATGATGAAGAAATCTGCTAAAAATCAGATTCTGGATCCAATTGCTTTATTCAAGACAAACATGTCAAAACTAAGCAAACGCGTGCTCAAGCTTGTGTAGATTAGCTAAAATAACTGAACCCTTACTGCTCTGTCAAAATAAAATAAGGAGAGATCACTCGAGAATTTCTTTAAGAATTCAATGTTGTGATTTTCTCAAATTGCTATGACAAAGCAAAGCTAATCGAATTCAATGCAGCATGCAGGGATAACCACATTGGATTTATATACACTGGAAACCTTGGTCTTTATGGATTTGCATTCGTTGATTTTGGAGAAAAACATAAAGTACAAAAGAATTGTTTCTTTCATAACAAAAAGTTAAAGTATTTTTGGTATTTTTCTCATAATAGGTTCTTGATAATAATGGTGAAGAATATAAGCCAACTATGATTGTATCGATAACTCAAGATAAACAAGCTATGGTAAGAGAAATATGATCAAAAGCTGAAGTGTTTAATAGTTTTGAGATTTTGATTGTGTGGATTTGAATTTTGAAGGTAACAACTAATGACGATAAAAGGCATGGTTTAGTTGATGGCGATTATGTGACTTTCAAGGAAGTACAGGGAATGGAAGAAGTTAATAATTAAGTATTCAAGGTAAAAGTTAAATCACCTTATGTCTTTACCATCGACTAGGATACAACAAAATTCAAACCATATCAAAGAGAAGGTATTTTGCTAAAAGTATTTTGAAATCAAAAGATTTTTAAAGAACAATTCGTTTTAATGAATAAAAAGGATTGGTGCAGCTGGTGAAATAGCCTAAGGAAATATCCTTTAAGAGTCTTGCAGAAAGCTTAGAGAATCCGATTGCTAATGGAAAAGATTCATTTGAATTATGTGACTATGCAGAAACAAGGAGACCATATGAGTTGCATAGAATTCTTAAGGGATTCCTTGAGTTTGCTTCAACAAATAACCATCAATTACCATAACTATTGAATGCAGAAGATGCAAACAAACTGCTTGAAATAGTGAGAAAATTAAAAAAGAATGAAAAGAATCAATAATATGAATTGAATGAAGAATTAGTCAAAAATTTATCTCTTTTTGCGAGAACATAAATAAGTCCTTTAGCTTCATTTTGGGGTGGTATTGTGGCATAAGAAATTATTAAATTCACAGGAAAATTAACTCCCTTGCATTAGTGGCTTCATTATGATGTCTTTGAGTGCTTGCCAGAAGGAGATAATATTACTAGAGTAGTATCATAAGACTCCTAGCAATGTGATTAAAGAGTTATTTTCGGATAAGAGTTTTAAAATATCCTCTCCAAACTGAAGTAATGTCTCTTTCTCATAGGAAACAATTGATTTAGATTCTTACAAATTGTTTAAATTAATCAATGAGTTTATTTATTTTTTAAACAATAAAGTATTTTCTTGGTTGGTGCTGGAGCTTTAGGATGTGAATTCATGAAGATGTTTGCATTAATGGGTATGGCAACAGATGCTGGCGGTTTGGTAACTGTGACTGATGACGAAAATGTTCAAATGCCAAACTTAAGTAGTTAATTTCTGTTTAGGAGAGAAAATATTGGATAATCTAAATCGATTATTCTAAGCCAAGTTGTGCCTACAATGAATCAAGTAAAAATTACGGAGAATTATGGAGATTTATTGAATCGAAGTTATCTTTCTTTTCTTTTTCTTTGATAAGAGCATAAAGATTAAAAATTTAAAAACGAGAGTTGAAGCTGAGAATGAACAGTACTTCAATGATGCCTTTTGGGAATCTCTTTCATTTGTAGTCAATGCAGTAGACAACAACAAATCTCGTCTTTTTGTAAGTAACCAATGCGTTTGGTTTGAAAAGCCTCTTTTTGATTCTGGGACAGATGGTACAAAATGCCATTCTTAAGTTATCTTACCAAAATTAACTTAATCCTTTGGAGATTCTATTGATCCTTCTTAAGAAAGTTATCCTTTATGTGTTCTCAAGAATTTCCCTCATTAAATTGAGCACACAATACAATGGGCAATGGACTTCTTCCAAGGGACATTTATTGAAGGAATTTAGGGATTGTCATAATTTGTTAAGAATCCAGCTGAATATTTGAAAAAACTTGAAATTGAAAATTCAGGTAAAAGTGGAATACTTCGATAAAAGTTAGAAATAATCTAAAAACTAGCTGAAACTCTAGTCAATAAAGGGGTAATGGATAGCTGCATTAAACTTGCAAGACAACTTTTTGAAGAGAATTTCAAGAATCAAATAGCATAACTACTTCATAGTTTTCCAATTAATCACATAACAGAAGAAGGATAGCATTTCTGGTCAGGACATAAACGCCCTCCTGTTATCATAGATTTTGATGCAAAAGACGATATTCATCTAGATTTTATTGAAGCAGCTGCAAATATCATTGGATTTACGTTTGGATTAAAATATTGCACTGACAGAGCAGAATTAAAAAGAATGCTAAAGGAAGCTAAAGTCTAAGAGTTTGTTCCAGGAAATATTAAAATAAATGTTAATCCAAACGATAATACTGGAAATGTTGCTGAAGATGATGAATAGATTTGTGCAAGAATCGTCGAAGAACTTAAAAGTAAAGGAATAAAAGATGTTTTTTTCCAATATTTCATGAATTTGTTTTTTCCTCATGATTTTTAATTATTAGATCTTAAGATACCTGGAAATAAGAAGATTTAAGTTATTTAATTCGACCACGATGACCCTACAAATTACCATATTGATCTTATATCATCTGTTGCTAATCTCAGGGCTCGCAATTATAAAGTAAATAAAAAGTTATTGAATTAGAAATTCATTTTTTTAAATGGAATAATCGTTTATTTTCGTAAGATTGAAGAAGTCGATAAATTTAAAGTCAGAATGATTGCAGGAAAGATAATTCCATCTCTAGCTGCAACAACGGCTATGATAGCTGGAGCTGTTGGAATTGAAATTATCAAATATGTCCTCAAAAAAGTAAAAATTTATTGATTATCACGATCGGCAAATCTGCTGTTAAAACACCTAGTTATTCATTTTGTTGAATGTTTTCTTTCCTTTTTTCTTTAAAATAGCCAATAAATTTGATGAAGAATTCATTCATGAATTCAGCACTGCCGTTATTTGTCTTCAGTAACCCTCTTCCACCCATCTAGAAAAAAGATAAAGAATATGATGAAGTTATGTTAGGACCAGTCAAAGCAATTCCTTCAGGTACATACACATCATGTATTTATTCAAAATCAATCTTCAAATAAATTGTTGTTATTTGGTTGAAAACTGACTCTTTATACCCTATTGTACTAATAGGATTTACGAATTGGGATAAGATTGCGATTAAGGGACCAATGACGTTGCAAGATTTGCTAAATTACTTTGTGAAGCAATATCAAGTGAACCTGCAAATCCTTTCTGTTGGGAAAACATGCATTTTCAATTGTTATTCAGAAGAAGGAAAAAGTGAGCGTTTAGCTTCCGATATTGCAAGTATTTTTGAGAAAATTAGCAAAGAGACAATTCCGAAATCTAAGAAATTCTTAGAAATAACTGCTAGTGGAGAATTCATTGGAGAAGGAGTTGATGTCATCATGCCTGCCATCAAATATCAAATTAAATGATTATTTTTAAAACAGACTGACAATAATGAGGGATTTTTTCTAGAATGAAGTTTGTCTGTATTTATGAAAGTATGATGAGGAAAAATCTAATTTGTAATAATAACTAAATAGGAAAAGCCTATTTTTCTTGAATTTATCTAAAAATTGTTCAAAGACACACTAATAAAACGATTAACAAAAACTCTTTTATGAAAAACTTTGTTGGATTTTAGCATTACATATGAAAAAAGACTTGATTATGCTAATTCTCTCAACTACAAAAAGAATTCAGTAGATGCTTATTATTTACAGCATTATTCTTGGAATATAAGAAAACAGTTTATTTTCTCAAAATCAAGAGTATGCATAATTCTTGAGGTCATTCAGTTACTCTTTAACCTGGTTAAAACATCGCAAAATACATTTCGATTATTAACTGAGATGATATTAATAAAATTGTTTTACATCAAGCATTTTTAGGTTAAAGTTTTCTTTTTGGATGCCGAGGAACTCGACTCTTTGAATCTAAGCAATTTCTTTGTCAATCTTCTGTTCAAGGATACCTGTTTTTTAAGAAATAATTTCAAAACAAGAATTGTAACAAATATTGCTACTTTTCACTGATATTTCAAATAATTTAACCCCTTATTTGGGAAGTAATATCTGTTACGTATCGCTTAGTTGGATTTGGAGAATTTCTATCTCATAATCTCTAAATTTTTTCTCTGAGTGATATTCTCTTCTCTCAATGGATTTTATTTGACAGTGTTCTTTAGCTCTGATTCCTATCTCTCCAGCAATATTTCATATTCTAATTGTTACTTTTCAATCATTTCTTTCTGCTTATTGTGCTCTAAAATCTCAAGAATATGTTGCTGCAACTTTTCGTCTTAAATCTTTGACACGATTCTACAAAATCATCATAAAAATAATAATTCTTTTTCTAATTTTCATCCTCTTCAATTTAATCAAATCAATCCAATAATTATCATAATAATAATTCCTTACTAAGACACAATATTTTCCATGTAAATCTTCTCTGCAGATAGGAGTTAAATTGATTTATCGAACCCTCTTGATTCACCAAACTAATTGCTCGCTGATGGGCTTTCTGCCGAGTTATTAGACTTCAATCTATCAAGAACCTTTTATTAGCTTCCTATTTAGTTCTTCAGCCTTTCATTCTCGGATAGAAGATGATTTATTTATTTTTATTTAGCCATAAAAGATCCCTCCTTTGCACCAAGTTCACCATGCATTTCAGACATTTTTCTTTATGCTTCTGCTTTTTCCTTTTGTAGTTCTTCAATCCTATTCATGATTGCTGATTCTTTTTGTGCCCAATCTTAGCCATCACAAGAATATGAATAGCATTGCTTCTCAGTATTTGATAGCTTCTAATTGAGAATTCTATTCTCTTATCTTAGTATTTTAAAACATAAATAATATAATTTGAAATTTCCTCATTTTCTATCAATTTTTTAACAAAAATAATCTGAACAATTCCAATTTTAATCATACCTTATGTCACTATACCTCTTGAATACAGCTATAGAATCAGTGAGGATCAAGCTAAACATCTCAAAGTTAGCTTAGATTTATTAAGATAATCCGATTGCATCTCCTTCTTCGAGTAATTCTTCGAGAATCAATTTCGTCTATGCGATATTCGGTAAGTCTCTTTGAATCGAAGATGGAATACGATCAACGAACTCTTTAATTTATCCATTGATTCTACGAATCTAATCTTGAGATATTTCCATATCTTCTTGATATCTTCTACTGACTTTTTTGAGCTCACTTCTCTCTTTGCTGACTTTAGAGAGATATTCATCAGTATTCTAACATTCTTTCTGTAAATGATTCACCTTTCAAATTACAAACATTTAATCAGTTCAAACCTATAATCAAGAGAAGATTAGCAAATAAGCATATGTCTTCCTTTGACGCAATGCATAAAAATAACCCCCCATAACCTTTTATCATTATTAGTATCTTTATTCTTAAAAATTCTTAATATTTTTCTAACTTACCTTCTGTGAAAGGAGCGAGTTGTTTTACTACTACTTTGATAAGTTATCTTTTGTGTTAGTGGATTATTCAAGTAATTCTGCACAATGCGATGATAGTTATTAGTTTTGCTATTGAAGATTTACATTCTCCTACTGCAACGAACTCAGCTAGCTATGCAGATTCTGTCTCTCTTCTAGCAGCGCAATAAAATTTCTATCGATGTCTTACAACTTTAGAGTTTGTTATCTGAACGCATCTACTTAGACATTGTAATTATGCTGCAATTCCTAATAAATCGAATCTTATCTGTCCCTCTCTGCTTTCATCTCATTCAGCTTTCCTCGCAAGCTCCCTGTGTCATCTGATGGCTGTTGTTGCTAAGGTTGCTGCAATGACTATTATTGTTATTATTGCTGTTATTGTGATTGCATTTTACGATTCAAATTTTATTTAGATTTGCTGTTTTTGTTTCCCCTTATTCCCCCCTCCCATCAGAACTTCGCCTAATATTCAGTAATCATAGCCATTACAATCAACATTCATGCAAATTCAATAATAATTTTCATTTGAAAAATAATATCTCAAAAAACACAAGTTTATTATTAGGAGAATATGCATTTCATTTTATTAAAACACCCTATTTTAGCAACTAAAATGAGCTTTTAAGATGTGAATTTGATGCAACTTCAAAGATCGATCTTGACTTTTCCTCCAGTGACCTTGACTTCACCTTCTTGACTTTGTCCCTTTGAGAAGTTCACAACAAAATAATTTAATCTTTCCAATAATATATACAATTAATCATAATTGCTTTACTCCTATGGTATCGTTGAATTATTGATCGAGTTTGATCTTATCACCAGGTTTGAAAGCAGGGAGACCTTTATATGGGCAAGTAGCACATCTGAAGGCATCACCAAGATAGCAGTTTCCACAGCTGGATTTGATGTCGCCCTTTTCAAGTGCTTCCACAAGTTCTTATTCACTTAATTTTTCCCTTGTTTTTCAAGAAAAAATAATCAACAATAATTTCACAAATGGACATATTGTTATATTTACTCTTTTTCTTTTCTTCCACAAGAGCAATTCTTGCATGCTTTTGGCTTTGTAGAGCAGTTCTCTTCTTTGACAGGTGCTTCAACCTAATCATTATTGAGAAGTGCAGCTTCATCTACTGTAGTACCTTGAGAATTAGCAGCTACTTCGAAAGCATTTTTCTTCTTGATCACAGGTTCCACCTGCACAACTGGGCTTGGCATGTATTATCCGTAAACATTAGTATTTGATTCTGTTGGCTTGGAGTTTGAAACGGGTGCTTATTCTTAGACAGGTCTTTTAAGTGCTGCAGCTTATTAAAATTCTGGCTTAATGAAGACAACTTCATTCGAGAAAGCGCCTTAAGTTGGAACATTATTCTTGAAACCTACTGCTCTAAGTAATTTTAAGAACTATTCATACCCATCCTTGGAGATTTCAGCAAATCTCACGATGATTTAGCCTTAGTTTGTGAGTATTCTGAAAACTGAACTCAGCACCTTCAATGGAAGTTCATCGATGTTGTCAATCTTCGCAATGAATAACTTGAAGGAGCTGTCTTTGAGATTTTCTAGAACTAAGAGATTATCCGTGACTAAAGTTTGTTCTTTAATTCTAGTTGCAGATAGTGCTTCTCTAGCTTCTTAGTTGTGAGAATATACCACTGTATTCATTTCTTTGTTCTGTTTTCTTGTTATTGAAATATGTTTTTTTCTTTCAAATTGAATATTTAGCTCTTTTAATCTTCTTCTGCTTCTTATTCCTCCTGATTTCTTAGAAACTAATCATCTAGAATTGAGAAATTCCAGAAGAATTAAAGGAATCTCCTTAAATTCATTCTCTAAACAATCAAAAAATCACAACATAAGCCTACAAAAAGATCCTTTTTATTTCATAAAAAGTTAAATATAATTTAATCATAAACTGTATCCTCCATCAAATAAGGAAGATTTCTGCATATTTTTGATCTTTCAACTTAGCTCAAAATAAAGAAACACTTAAATTAAAATATCAAGATAAATCATTAATTGAATAATTTATTTGAATTTAATTTGGGTATTGCAATTTGTTTGTTATTAAAAGATAAAAAATAAACTAAAAAGGTGATTCATTCTTTGTTTTCTCAAGTTTCTCGAAAATGTGTATTCTTTAATCTGATAGATTTGATTGAATTCTTGATTACTACTACTAGAAAAGCATCGATAGCCCTAGATTATCAATCTTAGAGGAATTGGAGGAAGATTAACAAACTCACACACAGAGAGAATAATACCAATAATAATATTAAAAAGGACTAATCAACATTACATCTATAGCTACTTACAAACAATATTCCAGCATTCTAAAGATAAACACAAGGAAAATCAAGCAGCTTAGCCAGTATTACAGACATCACAATATACTTAGATATTCACAAAAACCTCATTTTTGTTCTATCTTTCTCAGGATAATCATAGTTAGTATCTTAAGTTCCAAAACTAACATGCTGAGAGATGCTTTTCCAAGTCAAGACAAAGTGAATACTGACTAACTTCGAGGGAAGATCAAAAAATAGATTGAGAATTCAATGCAAAGAAACTATTCTTAGATGTCCGAATCAACAGTAAGCGATAAGAATAAAACGAAAATAACATTTCTTGAAAAACTAACTGTAGATTGTAATGCTAATCATCTCCTTGAGCCTATAAAAAGCAATATCTAAATGAAGCATAGCCTACCAATTATCATGCACTCACCGAATTATCTTAAGAAAGAAATTCTAGGTGGAGAACGGGGTGGATTACTCCAGAAATATCAAGATAATTCAATGAAATTGCATTAAAGTATTCCTGATTCGACAAGAATCTTTGAAAAACCAACATATTCGAAAACGGATCTAACCCAAAATTAAGATCACAATCCTATCAGATAGAGGAAAAAATACTTTTCATCCTCTCATGGAGTCTCCAACAATTCACTGCCCAACAATCTAAACCAATCCTATAACTTCAGCAAAGGTTCCACATCAACTTTAGATGCTATTTCCAGCATTGATAAATCCAAAATAAATAAATCTCATTATTCTACCAATAACAGTATCCCTCAAAACTAGAATATTAATAATTCCCGAAAAAGAATAACAAGCTAGAGTCTCCATAGCTTTGCTGGAGTGTTTTAATAGCGAAAGAATATATCCATCGATATACATGCGGATAGAAAGAGCCTACACAATGATATTAATAATGATTCTACTATTACTACTACAACAATGAGGCATTAAGCTCCTTCTTCATCTGTTAAAATGCCGAATAGTTCGTTTTTCTAGAAATCAAGCTAAACATTCTTTGCTGCTTCGCACAAAAAACTAACCAACAATAATAATGTATCCATTGACGAAGTAGGCAGTATTGCTGAATTCAAGCGAATAACCGATTCTTCAATTACATTTTCTCCTAAAGTGGGTATTCTCGAGTCTCTTTCCAATCTCTACAACAACGTTCTTGAGGAAATCTATGGTGATACAGAGAAAGTCAAATTATGTGAGATTTTAAATAAAATTATTGATATTGTTGAAACATCCTGTGGAAATTTCGTATTTACAATCGAAAACCATGAGATGTTCTCAGAAATATCCAAGGATTTAGGTGATTTTAATAAATCGATGAATCTACTTTAGCATGCAAGACTCATAAGTTCAATGATAGGTAGGTATGATATAAAGCAACGGCTTTATAGGAAACTAGCTGACAATTTATCAGAAACAGGGTTTTATAGCAAGAGTTTAGTTTATCTTAAGAAAATGCTGAGATTAGCTTGGAAAATGCGCGACGAAGATAGTGAAATTGATATTTATGATCTTATTGGTAAAGCTCTTGTGCAAATTGGAGAAGT
>Ga0302284_1001444_pt1 | contig 10697 bp, 10 predicted proteins | sample III_Fen_E2_1_FD_198760 | JGI IMG/M metagenome (GOLD analysis project Ga0302284, IMG submission 198760) | Peat permafrost microbial communities from Stordalen Mire near Abisko, Sweden - III_Fen_E2_1 | ecosystem: Environmental > Terrestrial > Soil > Wetlands > Permafrost | place: Sweden: Abisko...
CTACAAAAAACAATACTAATGCTTTTTGCGATCAATGAAAATAAAATATTTGTACATTCCTAGAGTATCAATTCCACAGAGTGCAGTTAAAAACTTAGCATATATTGTTCGAAGACTATATCGATTGTTTGCACATACTTATTTCAATCACAGAGAGATCTTCTAAGAATTCGAAGTAAACAAAACACACATGAAAATAAGAATTATGAAAAATAAGTGTATTTAATATGTTTGTTTGTTTTTTCGGGGTGATAATTTAGAAAGAAACCTATCTTTGCAGTCGGTTCACAATGTACTCTTTGAAGTTTGATATGATGGCTTCGAAATTATTGACGATTCCAAGAAGTGAGCTTAATCTTAAGGAAAGTGACTGAATTATTATTAAATCTTTGAATATCATTGACTAAATGCAATATATATATTAATTAAATGTGTATCTTTGTATGAATTGTACAGAGAGCAGGGAAGAAATTTGCGGAATCTGAGGGATTTCTTGATTGAAAATTAAATAAATTTGAAGTAAAAGGAGGGATGAGCAGATAACAGGAAAAGGATTTTCCGACCCTATCAGGTCAAGGAGAGTAAAGCTAATAAAAGGGGAAAAAGGCTTAAAAGTAGATTTCATATGAAAAAGACAATTCCGTTTAACTCACAGGAATGAATGATTTGCTTGGGTTTTACTATGAAGGAGAAGGAAAGCAAGAAAGTGCTACATCTAATTCAAGAGCGCCTAGATAGAATTATATTAATAAATAAGAAAACAACTAGGGAGAGAATGCGCAAAGAGGTAACAGAGGATAACAACAGCAGGGAAATTAGAATCGATAGGGCACAAGTGGAGGAGATGATAAAAGACAAGAAAGACCTTCCAACTAAAAGTTTAACAGAAATCAAGGAGGATAGAATAATAATCAAAGTAATCAAGTTGAAGGAAAGGGAGGATTTGTTCAAAAATAAAATAGCAATCCAGTCAGGTAGGAGCAAGCTCAAAATGATCAAAGAGATTATGATAGAATGCTTCAAAATGATCTTGACGAATATGACAATAATGAAGATACTTACCCAAAACATTAGAATTAGCAGTAATAGCAGTAGTAGTAATATTAAAGAAAGATTATATCTGGATAGAATAATCCCAATGATTAATAATATGAAAGGAAAGTGGAATACAAACAGAAGTAATATGAAGTAAAACCATCTGGTAATAATAGAGATAACAACACTTAGATGACAAACTTAAATAGTAGTAGCAATAATAAGAGTGGGAATGATAATAAAAGTGGAAAATAATCAAAGTTAGTTTTTGTTGAGAAAGAAAGTGTACAACCATAATAACAGAAAACATAAACTACATATCAACCTCTTGGAGAAGTTTAGAAGGAAGATATTAAGTAAAATTAAAATGCTTAATAAAAATAAGGAGGAAATTAGTATGTAAGGAAAGAATAATCCTTTTAATAGCAAGAACAATTCTAACCAAGATCGTAATAACCTGTTGTTTTTGTTGAAAAGAAAACTGAGTAAAATAGTGAATAAAAATATGTTTAAAAGTATTAAGAATCAGGCTAATCTTCATAACGGTAACCCTAGCAGTAATAATATGTTCAAAAGGCTTCATATGCTCCTGAATAACAACAAAATTAATCTCAAAACAGCAGTTAATATGTTCCAAAATAAAAGTAATCTTCAGGAAATTATGTAGAAAAATAGCCAAATGATCAATAAAATTATGGTAATTCTGATGGAAGACAAAGTGAGTCAAGATAGAATAAGAACGATAATCAAAGTAAAAACAATAAGAGAAACTAAAATAGCAATAACAATAAAGAAGACACTGGGAAATATTAAGAAAAACAACAACAACAACAGTAGAACTTTAAACAGAATGAAGATCAATAAAAGAAATCTGGACAATCTAACTAAGGGTAAAAAAAAGAACTCAAGGCTGTAAACGCAAGACAAAGAGAATAAGAAAAAGCAGAAGTTTCAAATGAATGGAATACTGATGTTAACAAATATATCAATGAAGATCAAGTGTTTTATATGAATGAAGACAGAATCTACCATGTGAATGAGAATAAATATAATGGTACTCGCAGAGGTGGCTTACCTAAAGTTCTTATGGTAGCAGAGAAACCTTCGATTTCGAGATCCATATCGGAAGCATTGTCAAATGGAAAATTTGAATCATGCAAAGGTTACAGTAAATTTCTACCTGTGTATGAGTTCGAAGGCATGTTTCAAAATAAAAGAGTGCTTTTTAGAGTAAAAGATTGTGTTTTGAAATTAGTTTCAAGTTTTTCTTTAATTATTTTGATGAAAATTGACCTTGATTTTAATAATCAATTTAATGTTTTTTACTTAGGTAACTAGCGTTGCTGGTCATGTGTATGGATTAGACTTTACAAATGAAAATTAATCTTGGGGGAAGGTTAATCCTGTGAATCTCTTCACTGCAAGAACAATCAAGGTGGATTCTAACCCATCTACAGGGATGATCAAGCATCTTGAAATTGAAGCGTAAGATGCTTCTTATTTATTGCTATGGTTGGATAATGACAGAGAAGGAGAGAACATATGTTTTGAAGTGAAGCATATTTGTGAAAGAGTCATGTGTTATGAAGGTGGATCTGATGTATAAGTGCTTAGAGCAAAGTTTTCTTCACTCACAAAACCTGATCTTCAGCAAGCCTTCAAGAATATTAGAGACCCTCCGAATATGTTAGAATCAAAAGCTACTGATGCTAGGCAGATTATTGATCTTAAAATAGGTTTCCAATTATCTTTTTTTATTTTAAATATTTCAGTTAAACAAAACTTTTGTTAATTTGATTTTATTTAGGGTCTGCTTTTACTCGATATCAGACATTGTTCTTCAGAAATAAATACCCTGAACTTACAGAGAGTATCATATCATTTGGTCCTTGCTAGACTCCTACTCTTGGATTCTGTGTTTCAAGGGAAGATGAGATCTTAAGTTTTAAACCAAGATTGTATTTCAGAGTTAGATTGTCATTCTTGACTGAAGATGTAAAAGAGATAGTATCACATTGTGATAAAGGACACATCTTCAACTAATAAGAAGCAACTAAAGTGAGATTTTTGATATGTTAATCTTCAAAATGAAAGAAATATCCCATTCTTTTTTATTATTTTACTTAATAATTTGTCTTAAAAATTTGTTTTTACAGATCTACAATGAGATTTCAACTAGTAGAGAAGTGTCTATTGAAAATTTAACCAGTGATAATAGCTCGAAGTAAAGGCCAGAAGGACTTAATACTGTTTAGCTTCTTAAAGTTGGATCAAGTTACCTGTAATTATCTCCTATTGACACAATGCATATCGCTGAAAGATTGTATCTTGCTGGATACATAACATATCCCAGAACAGAATCCACTGCATATCCAAAAACTTTTGATTTTGAGGAAATTATTGAATCGCTTACACGGGATCCTGACTATGGCAAACATGCAAAAGGGCTCTTGGAAAGTAAATTTTCAAAAATAATGCCAGATAACTTTTTTTATTGTTTATTTTTAGAAAGTTTGATTGCATTTTTCATGTTTTTCTTTTTCATTTTTTAGATAGTTTCACAAAACCTCGGTCGGGTGTTGACATGGGTGATCACCCTCCAATTACTCCAACATTCTAGTACCCTGATGGGCTTAGAGGAGATGAGGTTCGGCTTTATGATTATATTGCAAGACACTTTATTGCCAGTTTAAGTGAAGATTGTAAATACAAGAAAATTGCTATCACAGCCAAGACTTAGGGATATACATTCATTGCTAGAGGAATTCAACTTATTAAGAAGGGATTCATGGAAGTATTAGATTCTGTTTCACTAGGAGAAAACGCTATTGCTAGCAACTTAAAAATTGGTAAACTGATTAAATGATTTTTTATTGAAATTTCTTGGATAAATGATAAGGAAATCAATCTAATATAAAAATAATATTTTTTAATTGAAATTTATTAAAAACAGGAGATAAATTAAAGGTTGGCAGTTCCAGCCTTGAACAGGAGTACACTTCTGCTCCTGGTTTCATAACAGAATCTGAATTAATCGGGCTAATGGAGAAGAATAAAATCGGAACAGATGCATCGATGGCCACACACATTCAAAATATTTGCAATAGAAAATATGTTGAAATCAGTGGATCAGGGAGAGCTCTTGTCCCAACAGAACTTGGAAGATCACTTTTTCATGGATACTAGAAAATCGATCCAGATTTAGTTTAGCCTCAAATTCGAGCGAAGATTGAGAGTCTCGTGGATGCAATAGCAACTGGGAAAAAGTAGTTTAATGAAGTTATCAATGAGTCAATGTAGATATTCTAAGCCAAATATTTGACTTTCGTTGAGAATATTTCCAAAATGGATTTCTTATTTTCTTCTTTCTGCAGTAAGCTGATGTTTTTTGGGAGAAATAGTATTGTATTTTATGGCATTTCTCCTTTCTTTTTTTAAAAAGCAACATTTGAAGACACACTAGATGCAGCTAAGCCCTTTAGTAAATGTGGAAAATGCAAGAGATTCATGAAGATAATCGAAAGGGCTGGCAAAATTATCTGCGAAAAATGTGACATCAGTTTATCCATCCCAACAAACGGAAAGTTCAAACTTGCTGGTGAAAAGTTTTGTCCTCTTGATGGATATCAAGTGATATTCTTCACTTCCTTGCACACACCAAACGTATCCTTTGAAGTCTGTCCGAAATGCTACACAGATTCTCCCATCCTTGATAGTGATTAAGTGACATGTTCCATCTGCACAAATGATGCTTGCAAACTTTCCATCAACCATAGAGTATTCAATTGCAGATTAAGCTATTTTCTCTTGAGTTAATCCCTTGTTTTTATGATTTATTTTAAAATTAGCTACTAAAGGAATGTCCACAATGCTAAGTAGGAGATATCGTGATTGAGCCAGTTGTGGCATAGAAGCTAGCAGCAATGTGCAATGAATGCTGGACTTAATGGTGTGTACCAATTCAAACTAAAGAACTTCAAGTGAATAAAGAGAAAGCTTGTTCAAAGTGTACAAGCAAACTCATTTCATTTAAGCACATCGTGACTCAATTGAAATAAGCTCCAGTAAAGCCAGGTGAACCAGCTGCAAACAAAGAGAAATAGCAGAGAATAATTAAATTCTCGAAAACTGAATTTCAAGATGTTTGTCTTTTCTGTGACCCTGAACTTCAAGAAGAATGCCACTAAGTAGAGTATCATGAATCAAGAAGAAGACACAACCAAAGGAGAAAGAGAAGATAATGAAATTAATGATAGGCATTACAAAATAATGAAAATTCATTTTTTGTTTGTTTTAGAATGTATTCTTAAAGATTTACGCAAAAAGAAGCAACACACACACTTGAATATATAATTATTAATTAATCAATCAGTCTTTTTATCACTGAAGATTTCTTTGCGAGCTTGCTCTTGCTGTTTGGCAATGAGTTAATTACGTCTTTTCTCAGGATCGGGGACGTTTGTTGGGAAGCTTCTAAACATTCTTTTGACTTTTTCTCCCAGATATTTTTCTTGGAAAGACATTGCAAAAAGAAGGAACATCATGAAAAAGAAAGAAGAGCTGAATACTGCGTAGCCGATAGATGAGATTGCTTTGAATCTTCGCTAGAACATCTTGTCAACAACATCTAAGCTACTTGCTGATTTTACGAAGGCGTTCACAAGAGTCTAAGAAAATTATTTACAAGATTAAAATGATGATACTTCTGAGTTATTAGAATTGAATCGAAAAAAGAATAAAAGCATACAATGAGTTCGTTGCGCTGAAGATTCTAGATGTTCTCTGATGAATCATCAGAAAAGAGTATTTTGAGTGCTACTCCTACTCCATAGACTTGCATTTTGCCGAATACCTTGCATTTCTCACACTCCACACAATCCATGATTCTTGTGATGTTGTGGATGTAGTTTTAGTAATGTCGCTTCAGCTCATTTTTCTGAGGGGGTTATTGAAGAACAAATGATTGTTATTTGATATGTAAGAATAATAAAATAAATATTTACTCCTTCCGACTAAAAGAGTGATTCTTCTTAAAAAGGGTGATCACATTCGATGGTAGTAATATCAAGGATTTGATTCACAAGCCTCTAAGCCTTTATGTCGCTTTCGGTATCTCCAGTTGTGAAATTGTAGTGCCTAATAACATCAGAGGCTTTGTTGATTGCTCGCAGAAGCACAGAGTAGTAGAAATGAAGATTCTTGATTCTATCTGGATAGTCACCAACTTTTTCGAAGTACATTCTCCAATTTGGTAACATTTTTTTACGATCAGATTCAAAATCAATGTAAAGTTCGCTCAACTATGTGTTCACACTTGTGTGCAATCCACTTAAGACTCTGTTTAAGGCTCGCTACTCGACGCATAAATTTTCACCTAAAATCCAATAAAAAGTTAAAGGAATTGATCTTATCTGCCCCTCATATGTTTTTGTTACCTTAGAAACAATTTTCTTCTTGGATCAGTTTCCAAATATTCTAGCCTTGATATCCTGTAAATGCTTCAACATTGTCCTTGAGATCAACATACACGCCTTCAGTATTTTCAAATTCCTCAACTCTCCATTGCCATCCATCTTTTTCTTTAGCAACAGTATCTTTGGGCCAGTCAACTGCATTCACAGTAGCTTATTTTATTAAGTCAGTCTTCTGCCATTACGCAGGGATCTATTAATAATAATAATCATCATTATCAGTTGTATATTTTTTTGTATTATTGCTTTCATTAATAAAAAATAAAATAACTCTAAGTACATTGCCAGAGTCACAGCGGCAGACTGAGCAACTTTGTGTCAGACAATGCCCTTCCACTGAGAAGAACGAGCATTCTGTGTCGATGTTGACTTTGAAAGTTCGGAAAAATTTGGTGTGCTGAACGCAAATAAATCAAACCAGTTAATACAAAAGAACCTAAAAAGTGGCTTAAAAACTTCAGAATTTGAAAAGTATTAAACCATATTTATTATTATTACAGAGAGGTCATCTAGCATTGGATAGATCTACTAATTTGTCCCGAGAACAAGTTCCGCTTCACAGCAGCATTCATCTATCTTGCCTTTGAATCCGAATTCCTGTGGAATCTATTAATAAGAAGTTACTTCAGATAAAATCTAATTGTAGATTTCCAACTCCATTACCGTCATGAGGTACGCTAAAAAGACGACAAAACCCATCGCCCAGATCTTCAAGGCAACGTAAGTTCGTTTCTTTGTTTTAGCAGGATCTAACACCATTTCAGCTAATTTATTGTTCTCTTTCTCTATTTTGTTTTGTTTTGCGCTGTTTGCGATTTAATTCAATTCAAACAATTCTCTCACTTATCAAAAAGATTCTAAATTAATTTTTATAATCCATCAAGCTTGCTTCTTTCTGCCTTAAAAAGATATCAACAAGTATATTACCCCTTTCTTCTTTCTATAAAACGCTATTTTCATCTGCACTGACTAACTTTCTCAAATACTAGGACTTTATACTCGAATTCTATCATTCATTTGCCTTGATGGCTAGTTATTTGGTGGCCTATTTATAAAGAAAGAGCAGTTTCATACTTTAATTTCTATTAGTCATCTTACTTTTCTCTATTCCTTTGAGATTTAATTACACGTGTATTCCATCCAAACAATTTGACAAATCTAAAAAGGAAATAATTCTCTATCAATAATGCTTTTGATATTTTTTAACACTTTTCTTTGATAATATTTGCATGATATTTTAATCTTTATTTTTACAATATCTTCAAAGATCTTAATAAATATCCATAACAAAATAAATTTTTTCTTTTGTTAAAATCAAAAAAGCAATCATTTTGAATCATCCAGACCAATCTGATGCTGTCAATCTTGATCATATTCATCATTTTCTTCATCTTCATATTGGTCTTCAACATTATCATCTCTTTCTTCTCCTTCAAGATCTTCGAATCCTATTTATTATTTATCAGATAATTAATATTTATTCCATCGTAATAGAATAATATTTTGGTCTACCTAGAACATCCTCACAAAGTGTATCCGCGTTGACTTGTTATGGTATTTGTTCTTCATTTTCTCCACATAATATTTTCATGCATTCTATTCGATTAAAGATGTTCAAAAATATAATTAATTCATCTCACTATTACTACTAATCCTTAATACCATCAAATTCTTCATTCGTCATGCGTTCTCCCTCAGAAGTCAATATTTTCTTAAGCTCTGCCAAGGATATTTCTCCTGTGTTTTCGGGATTTAAATTCTTAGTGAGTTCACCCAGAGACTCTCCGATTTGATTCTTCCCAATTCCATAAACTGGACGGTGGTTCACAAATAACCTGAGATTTTAATAATGAAGTGTCAATGTAACTCAGAGTCTCACAATAAAACAGTTTTAATTCGAGAATAAGGATAATTACTTAAGGAACATATTGAGATCTAACTCTTCGACTTGCTCACCAGGATCGATATATTTCGAGAAGCGAATTTCATTCTGCATATTTTCTATTTCTTTGTTAGTTGGATAGTAACCCATTGAGCGCATCATATCAGGGATTGCAATCAGAGGAACTTTTCCATCAAGTTTTCGAGCTTTTGTGGTGTGCTCATCTTTGCTTCTAATTTAAGAGTAATAGAAGAAGTTCTTGAGGTCCTAATGGGTCTATCCATCTTCACCTCCCTCAAGCAGTTTTGGATAAGGGTCTTCGTTAGGATTTGCTTGTAAAAAATATGGTAAGATATTGACAATATATTTATTTTTCTAATCTTACTAGCGAATATCTGCTCTAATGCGGAGACATTAACTGACCAAATATTCACACAATAATCGTCTGAGCCAGAAGAAAAGAAGAATTTCCCATCATTAGTGCTGCTGATGCTTGTAATTTTATCAGGGTGAGCAATCAGACCCATAGTTTGATTTGGATTTCCTTGAAAAAAGAAAATGTTTTGTTTGAAATCAGAAAAAAGTGACAATAATCAGTTTTAAGCTAACCTTCTAATGGTAATTTGATTATTCCAACGACCTTCTCCTTTGTTGAGTAAGCCAGATATTTATCTTAGTAGTCATTCTGCGCATCATTTTGGTTTAATATTAGCAGCTTATTTATTGCACCTCCATAGACTGGACCAAGACAAGTCTTCTTACAAACTAAAAACGATCATTATTATTAGAGAGAATTGAGTAATTTCTAATTAATAAAAGATTACACTTAAAGTTGTCTTTCATGAACTACCAGAGCTTAACTTTGAATTCTTCGTTGACTGTTAGCAGCACATCTTCCTTGTACATGTTAATTGGATACCATATGCATGCTGTAGGGATGCATTCTTGCTCAATCTTTTAGCAGCAAAAAAGATTTAGTTATTCAAATGCATTAAAAGTTAAGACAACCAACATCTGTCTCCATTTTCTGAACAAAAAAGCAAAAATAAATATTCTACTGAGGAGATTGATTTGAGACGGAGGCGATCAAGATAGTTGACATTCTAGCCTTTTTATTTGGTATGATCGATCTCAATGACTTCATATTCTACCATTTTCATGTCTGCTCCAATTGAGAACAATCGATAATATTTTTTCCCAGTATCATCCTTGGACTCACCAAAAGCGATGGACTGTATTTCAGCGTGATGGATTCTGTGTTTTCCAACGAATTACCATTCTTTTGGGTTGTTTACGTCGAACAGTCTGTGATCTGATGGGGAAAAAAATATGAATTGAATCAAAGGACTTAACGAATATTTATATCTAAAAACATACCAATTGTGAATAGTGAAACAGCGAAATCTGTATCCATAGTAGCTAAATTCTTGGAGTCAGATGAGAACACTTGCATGGTCACACGAGCTTTCGCTTGTTCGCTTTCAGACACTTCCAGCACTGAATTTTACCATTCTCTTTTTTCACAATCAAAAATGTGTATTTTTCCTGCTTTTGTGGAGACCGACAACCAGTTTCCATCTGGAGAATAGTCAATACATGTCGGGAGAGTTTCTTTTTCTGGATCGAATATCTTAAGGAGACCTAATATCGAGGAGCGTTCTTGGAAGTTCCATTCATAGAGATTACCATTTTCACAGCATATTCCAATGACACTAGAGTTAGGTCTGCAGCTCATTGCAATAATCGGTGAGACAATAGATTTCATTAAAACTGTTCCCTTTTTCTTTTCATCGTCTAACTCTTCAAATAGCTTGTAGTTCAACATCGTGACAGTAGCATCTAAATCTACAACGATAAAATCAGGACAGATAAACTTAGCCTCTTTTTCTGCTTTATCCTACAGAAGAAAACAAAAGAAACACAATAAATCACAAATCCAAACCATAATTTGTTAAAATACTCTCCTATCATCATCAAAGCCATCTTCATCTTCGTTTTCCTAGATCATAGGCGTGTTAGCAAAGGAAATATTACTAATCGATCCAATAATGGCATCTTCAAACCAAGCTATGATTCTGTATTAGAAATCGTAGAATCTAATTGATCCATTGGAAGAACCAATGACTAGATAGTTATCTTAAATCTTAAGAATATTAATAGAATTCGATCCTTTCTTGCCATCTGGTTTCTTAGATTTATTCATGAGATCAACTAATTTAATAGCTCTTCTTTCTTTAGGCGTATCTACTTTCTCAATGATGAGGGAAATATCCCATACAATAATATGTCCGTCTGTTGTTCCTGTTACG
>Ga0302284_1001446_pt1 | contig 10683 bp, 8 predicted proteins | sample III_Fen_E2_1_FD_198760 | JGI IMG/M metagenome (GOLD analysis project Ga0302284, IMG submission 198760) | Peat permafrost microbial communities from Stordalen Mire near Abisko, Sweden - III_Fen_E2_1 | ecosystem: Environmental > Terrestrial > Soil > Wetlands > Permafrost | place: Sweden: Abisko...
TTATGGGTTTTTAGCTACTAATCTTGGAGGTGTCTTCCACTCAAAAGTGAATCAAATCTTCTCGAAAAAAGGATACTCAGCAAATAAGAAAATAATCTTCTTCTCTCCATTTGCCTTTGTGCCATTTTATCTATTCTGTGGAATATATGATAAACTGCCATTTGGCGAAATCGCATCGAGGATGGCTTATGATTTCGTTCCACTTCTTGGTATCAGACTATTTGGGGATATTATCCGACACAAGTAGTTTTCATCTGCTGAACATGCTGCAATATAAGCAGGTAATCAATTTATGAGTAGCCCTAAATAGCTAATCGTTCTCCACACTGCTTTGAGAGGAATCTACATTTTCGCAATGGATACACTTTACCATAAACGAGTAACACTCTTTTGAGATGGATTTATGTGCAAAAGTTCATGTGTCTGTGTTGAGAAACAAAAAATCGAAATTGTGAAGAAGAAGATGAAGGGGATTTATTTGGGTTAACTTTACTGATCCTTGAAGTTTAAAGGATCTATTTTACAAAAATCACAGAAAAAGTTAAAAAAAACACAGAATCCCTAACACAATTAGTTTATGTAATTTGTTCTCTGCAGACACTGCACATGATTTTTTAATTATTAGTGCTAAGAAACAATAATTAATTCGATTGATATGAGTGATCCAAGACACAAAGTAGAGACTATCTCGAAATTTCCCAAGGGTGATATCTACGATGAATATGATCCAGAAGATAATCCTGATAAATTCGATTACTTGAAAGCCAAATACATCTTTAGATTTCCTTTTACGATCACTTCACTCAAATGGGGATTAGCTCTTGGTTCCATCTTCGGAGTACACAATTACATCAAAACAAGTATAACACATTATCAAATCTGAGGTTTAACTTTCTACTAATGTAATTTCTTCTTAACTCATAGGGAAACCTTAAAGTGCAGCATTCTGGTTCGTATGGGGCACTATCCTAACAGCGCTTCCAATCTGGTAACTTAAAACTTTTCAGACAAAGAAACAACTAAACTTAAAATGAAGCATTCTGTTAATTGTTTTTGTTTTGTGAATTTATTATTAGGGGCTTTTTCATGTTTAAATACTCGTTCTACACGATGACCTTGCGCAAGTTTGAGATCGATCAATATTAAAATATCGAAGATGCTCATCTTGTCAAGTCGTACATGATGTACAAGACAGGAACATATGATCCAAATGTCAAAGATGATGTCTTAACTAGTAAATTAGAGAAACTCTCTAAGAAAGCCTTCAAAGAAGCATCTCAACTCGATGATTTACTTGAAAATGCTCACGATGAAGAATTTGAACTAGTTCCAAGTCAAAGCCCTGCATAACATGAACAAGAAACCCTGGAACAAACTGCATCAACTCAATGAAATATGGTCTTGTTTTTATCATTTATGCATACATAATTTCAAGTATTCTAGATAAAATCTATCTTTTTTACAAAGTATTTTCAGCTTCACGGGGGGAGGGGGGGAGGATAAACTACCCAAAAGAAAAACAAAGATGCTAAGCCTTGAAGGAGAGAGAACATAGGTTTGCTTATAAAAGATCAAAATGAGAAAGAAAAAGAAGAATACATAACTTGAAATAGGGGAAGATTTAATAAATGAAAACAAGGATATAAACATATACATACATTTTAGAAATATCTTACAGGGTTGTAAATCATCTTGTGCCTTCAAATCATATGAATTAATACATTTAATTGAATGTTACTGTGTCTATTCAACTTTGGAATATCTGAATAAGTTAAATTACAGCTAGATAGATACCCACAGCAGATATCACAAAATAGAACGCAAATCTAACGTAGATGTGTCTGTTAGTTAGTTACTTATGTGGACCACAAATCCTCGAGTTATTGTTATTCAGAACATTCGAGGGAGTTGATAAATTAGATTATGTATTATCTGAGTTTATTAGTCTATTTTGCAATTACTTTTTATCATCATCACACTGATACTACGTCTTAATTTTACTCTCTCCATCTCCTTCTTCTTGACTATTCCCTGACAGCTTAGTTATGCAAGTGAGATGAATAAGTATCGGAAGGAAATATACAATCACAAATCCTACTACAGCTCCAGTTATCCCGATAACTACCCCAGGATTCAAATTTAGCATATTTATCAGTGAACAACTGCCTGCAAAGACTACATTGAACCCGAAATAAGCTAATTTCGGAGCTACACTAGTGGGATATATGAGATTTAAGAATTGAGTCTTGGATACAAAGCAAAAAAGTGGGAAGGCAGTCACGAGATGTCCAGCGAAGAACAAATTAATTATAAACGGTGCTATGCTGTCCGAATCAAAATATTATGTGATTGTATAAGCTGTGTCGGAATGTGGTCTTCCTACAATTCCATATGATCCAAATATTCCGATGATACCATAAATCCCTGCAGCTACCATATATCCGATGCTCATGTCTCTGTTGTTGTTTTCAGCTTTTTCATTTGTACTCATGATCTAAGCAATCGCGTTGTGTACCATGAACGCTAATGCAAAACTTCCAGCTATTCCAGCGATGTCAGTGCTGAAATAATTGACTTCGCCGAGATTTCCAGAGATTCTTCCAGCGATTAAGTTATCGAAAAATGTGTAGATCACAAAGCACACGTACATGCCTATTGCGAAGAAACCTAAAGGAAAACAAATGGAGGGAATGAAGCAGAAATTAGATGAGATTGCTGTGAGAAAGAGAAAGCATACTAAGACATATTGAGATATGGGAATAGTTTACCTGCATGTGCTAATTTGATGATGGAAGTAATGTTCTTAATGAAGAACATCGGTGAAAGTGCGACAATAGCGATCAAACCAAAGATCTAAATTGAAAACTTATCGAAGACAATCGAGGAATTCATATCAAATTAGGAGACATAAAAGCTGTCTGATACACCGGTTTTGGAGAAAATAAAGCAGAATAGTGGATACATCGTTTAATTTATGAGAAGAAAGTAGATATTGCCAACGAGAAACATTAACAAAGAGCTACTGAAATTAAAGAGTACAGTGTATTTCTTTCCTAGAGTACGCTGAATGAGCTGGATTATGAAGGTAAAAGATAAATTATTAATGGGGTGATATATAAAGTAGAATTGAAAATCTGATTATTAGTGTTTTACTTAAGATAGATCTGTTTCGTTAGAGTTGAGATGAAGGAGATACAGTTGACTAGTTTTCATTGAGATCAATCCAATCACGAGCATAATAATGATACTCATGATCAATCCACTCTTGGCAAAGCTCTAAAGATAAGGAAAATAAACCAATAAACAACCAAGACAATGAATGATAAAATTGCAAAAAAGTCAGAATATTGAACGAGATATTTAGAAAGGTAAAAAGAAGTAGAAAAAGAATATTGAAGAAATTCTTTTTTATTTTTTACGATTGGAATGACTAGACATACTGATCCAACCATTGAATTTGTGAGAGCAAAGATCGTGCTTGCTGATGAGACTTTATGAGATGCTGCAAATGAGGATTTTGCTAGATTAATCGAATCGGAAATTTCTTATCTAGTTGATCCTTTTCGTTTCATTTCTGTTTTCACAGCTTCAAGGCACTCTGATTATCCAGCTAGCTACTCGATTGGTGCTACAAATCCACGAGAGGAGTGAGATAATAGACTCATGAAATACTAAAAATGTTCTCAGTAATTTTTTATGTACAATATTTTTTGTTTTGTAAATTTATCCTTTAAGTAATTGTTGTTCTGGAAAATGTTCATAAGGAGAAGATGCCGAGTTAACTGGGATTTCAACGAAAGATTCTGAAGCTAATTTTAAATTGTAAAAGAATTAACCCTGCAACCTTAGAAATCTACCTTTCTAAATTTCTTAGATTAACTTCTTTTACTATGAGGTTGCTTCTTGGGGGCAAAAGATCAAATAGATTGTTTTGGAACTACTCGCTATAACCAAAATTGCATATTATTTTAGATGACACCATCAGTCTGGACCAATTTAGGTTATTAATCTAGTGATTTTGACTTTAATACGAACTGCAACACAGAGGAGAGGATTAGAAAACGCTTTCAAAAATAGATATTTGGAGTATTATATTTATTTTCCTATCCTTGTGCATTTTATTCTTATTGTTTTTTGAGGGAAAGAGGGCCTTTTATAGTTAAGTAGTTTGTTTGCATTTATTAGTCTAACTGAGTTCTTTATTTAGCACTTTTATTCAATTTTAAACAAATATTTTTGCTCTTTGAAAAAAAGAGTAGAATGTCTATTCAATGTTCTAAAATTTCCCAAAAATGATCATAAACTGTTTTTGTATTTGTTAACAAGTGATTCTTTTTCAGCAAGTACAATTTCATAAATTGATTGCTTTTGACAAATACTATTGCATTCATTCATAATTTAGTTTTATTAATAAAAACTAATAAATATTGATTGATAATATCCATCTTTAAGACAAGATCTCACAAGCTTGAAGAAAAATATTATTTTTAGAATTCCAGTTCATCTTCAATACTTTGATGAATTCAAATCAAAAAATCATAACAAATAATTTATTTTTGAAGAAATAATTTTTAGTTTTGTTGATACTCAAAATAAGCTAAAAATTGTATTTTTTTAAGCTTAATTCATTTTTTTTTATCTTCCAAGAGCTTTATACATTGAACAAATGGTTTTCAATTATTAACCCCTTTAAATTAGTATGCTTTTTAATTAAATCTTCATTAATCCATTCATTCTTTGATCTGATAAATTAAGATATCAAAATAAGATTATTTTTCCCTTATCTCTCTCCCCTCCTCCCCCCACAAGATCTTTTTATTAAAAATCTATCAAATAATCAAAGAGCCGTTAATTATTTTTTAATAATAATATTTATTTGGACTAAATGCATCTGATTTTCATTCTAATTGTATGTCCCAAGGATTTCGCGCAAATTTATTAGCTCCCTTAAGATTGATTATCTGCTAATTTGAAAGTATAAATATTACCAAAAGCATGGTGACATGATGGGTTTTAGTTACCTTTTCACGTAACCACAGCTTGAATATGAGAAATAAAGTAGAAAGAAGAAAAACTAACTAAAGTAGAAAAGATGAATCCCCTCAAAATCCTTACTCCATCAAGAAAAGCTATTCATTGGAAAGTTCCTTGCTCTATTTATTCAAGAGGAGATTGAATGAATTGGAGCAGCGACATAAAATAATATCAATGCTAGATGAGATGAAAACAAAAGTAAAAGAAGATTGTAATCGTAAATGAATTACATTCTTATTCTTTCTGCTTTTGATCATCTGATATTCTGATCATCGGAGATAGGCAAAGGTAAGTAATATTATCATTTATATGACTTTATTGATTAAACGATGAATGAAAAATACAATCCATTCTTGGATTTGATGAGCTGAACACTTGTGAATAGAATTGAAAGAAAAATAATAATTCTTTCATGCTTTTAACACCTAAAATTAATCATATTTCGACTATGATTCCACTAATTCATCCACATTCATATCTGCTTAATTAGTGAGATAATTCCTTACTAAAAATAATAGAGAAAAATGCCTCTTTTAAAGACTAGCAAACCCTCATATCCTCCCAAACAACCCCTCATACCCTCCCAAACAACCCCTCATACTCTCCCAAACAACCCCCCCTTACTCTCCAAAACAACCCCTCATTCCCTCCCAAACAACCCCTCATACCCTCCCAAAACAGCCTACTCAATCACTTTAATCCTATTGATTATCTTAATAGCTTCACCCATATTTCCTCTCAATTTGCTAATTTCTTAAAACCGCAATTCAAATTAACTTAAAAATTAGTTAACGTTTGAATAGCATGCGCTTTAGATGTACTTAAACCAATACCACGTTCATTTCTTACAGTTGCTAATTTTAAACTTCAAGAAATGAAAAGTTAGGTGAGCTAATATTCAAAATGGCCTTTGTACTAATAATAATGGATGATCAGAAACTCAGAGAGAGTGCTTTTGGTGCTCAATATGATGATTAATTAGTCATTTGTCAGACAATCTGTTGAAGAGAAAGAACATAATGAAATTAATTATTGAATTTTATAATTTTTTCATTTCATTCTGCTCACAAATCCAATGAATATCTCTCGATATTCATTACTAAGCATATTCATATCATTCTCACTTGTCTGCTTTTGGAGCAAGTTGACATGGAGAAATATCTTTCCCATTACTCAAAGCTAAACGATTTCAATCAGATTAAAGATAACTTGCATATTCTGATCAATTAATCTACTTATCATACTGACCATTAGCATATTCGACTTTAGAATCGATTGGTTTTGAGGGATGAGAAATCCCCCGATGTTTTTAAGTGGTTCCTTGAATCAATAAATGAGCTTTTATGTGTTTTTAGTTTAGAATTTGATGAGTTAGAGAGAAGAAAAGATCAAAATGAAGAGAAAAATGCAATAAAGCTGCTTTTAATTGAATTTATATGAATGAAAAACTCACACCTATTCTGATCGAAGTCATACTCAAGAGCACACAGCGGCATGGAGAAAATAAATGATAAAAGAAATTAATTTCTATGTGCGATTGATTATCTCTCGAACAAACAGCTTAGTTTATATTTGCATGTTCTTTGAATTTGTTGTATTGTTTTGTTGTCGCTGTTGCAGCAGGGTGGCTGCTGATTTTGTTGTTAAAAAAAGACAACTTACGAAAGAGAGAAAGTGAGATAAATTTAAAAGCTCTATGCCCACTCAATTATCTGTTTAAATAATAGTAGCCCTATGACCATATCTACAGACTTTCAGATTAGAGCAAATTTATCAAAAATATTCAAGATACACTAAAATCCCTAATTCGACGAGATAAAAAAATATGACATTAATAAGCAAAATAACAAACTAATAAAAATAAATAACAAACTAGCTCATTCTTGCTTCTAAGTTATTTTTGATGCAAAAATAAATACAAAAAAAACTCAAAATATAATCAATTTGTTATTCTCAATACAACTCTAACCGCTCTAAAGCTGATACAATTTTATCAATACAATCTGATTTACTGATGACTTACTTATCGAGCAGTTTGATATCACCATGTTTATTCTCACAACTTCTGATTTAGCTGGCGAGTTTGCTTTTCATGCAGTGCACATCTAAAGTATACTTACTCCTCAGCATTTAATGAAACTCCATATAACTCTATTTCTTCTGATGATCCATCAATTGATTTTTATACTCAATTTCCTTATCTGATTTTTTAAGAAAAAAAAGTTTCAGAAATATCATTTGGAAATGAAAATGACACAGAATTCAAGGGAAAAACTCGGAATTTGAGCAAAGAAATTTAACAATTGTATCATACCTGCAACTGATTTAGTGATGGATATGATATTCGATTGAAATAGGTTCAATTGATTCCGCTGAAGGGAAAGAATGTATTCTTGAATTCGATTATGAAGATCAATGATGTTGTCAATGAATTGCTTATCGTGAGCTAATGGGAAGTGAATATCAACTGAAGGCATCTCAGTTGAGTGCAGAGGTGAGAATGTCGATGAGAATTATTACGATTACTGCTATTTTATTGCTAGTTTTTCAAGTTAAACTTATTGAACATGCGCTTTGAATAAAACTCTTAAATATCTGTGTAACAGTAATTCTCCTGTGAAATCCTTCAAAGGGCTTGTGTCGATTTCTAATAAAAGCTTAAGTTTCTTGCTGTAATCGATTAGCTTGTTTAGCAGTTTCAAACAGAATTATTCGCTTTTGTAACTCAAGAGATTTCGTAGATTTTTAGATAAGTTTTCCATTATCATATATAAACTCTCACCTGTCTATAACTCATAATTCATAGCTTCCTCCCATTTATCGTTTATCCAATCGTCTTCTCCTCTATTGTCAGTATTTCTATCAGCTTTCTTCCTTAGTAATTTCTTGAATTTCGGAGGACTTTATTGTTAAAATTACTTTTATTTATCTTCATATTGCAGACTACTTTTACTTTGCAAACTCGCTAAATTGATTCCTTTGGGATTAAACCGTTGATTGTTCTATGTCTTGCTAAGGCTTTTACCTTCGTTTTTGTTTTCGTAGACAGTGCGACTTGAATGTATCTTATTTTCACTGAGAAGAAGATCCTTTTTACTCGTTGAAAAACCTCTATGAGAATGAGGAGCTTTATTATTTAAATCGTTGTTTAATGCGCTGATATCTTTGGTCAAAAGTGGCTTGTATTCTGATGGAATGTCAAGGAATCCTGTGGATTTAGTAGAAGATCCTCCAACTAGCAGTTCTTAGCTGATTTACTCAAGATGTTTGATGGTTTAGACACTTTCTCTGATGTTGTCGAAATGAACTTGCAGTTTAGGATGTGCTCTGAAGTCTAGCTTTGGTAGTGTAACTTTAGTGAATTCCTCTATGTCACTTCTCCGCCTAGAGCTGTTCATTTTCTTTGACAAATTTCAGCCTGATATTAAGGTAATTATTTTGGAATATTGCGAGATTGAGTTGGCTAGCTTTGTAATTAAAGTTAAATCATGTGAAAAAAAACAATAATGCATGGGAAAGAGGCTTAAGGTAGAGAGACAAACATTCAAGAAAATTACAGGAGTTTTGATTAATATAGTGTTAATTGATTTTGTTCGATAATTAAGTTTCAAGATAAGTTTTTTTCTGAAAATATGTTCTTAAAAAAACTGAGTTTTATGTTTGGATTGCATTTTGCTTATTTCTGATAAAGTACGTTGGAATTCTGAAGAAAAATATAAGAAATGAAAGGGGAAACTATTCATATTTTATTGGGAATAATTGGAAGGAAAGGAATATGTACAAAGAATAAGAAGAGTAGAAAAGAATACTTCGAGCGATATTGGATTCACAGAGGATAATACAAATATTAATAATTATTTTTATTGATTTTAGAGATAGTAAACAGAAGAAAAAAAGAGAGATGAGTGCTAGAATGGCTTTTCAAGGTCTACCAAAATAGCTATCAAATTAGCTGAGTTAGATTAAAAGAGATAAAGAGTAAGAGGATAAGCTCCATTCAAGTTCAAAAGCAGATAAAGTTGGAAAGCTCCAAAGTGACATCATATCTAAAAATGAAAGGGGTGGATAAAGCAGCGATGAAGAAAGATCTGAAAGATGGGAAAAAGTTAATTTGCCTGGTATCACTAAATCCATACGAAAAATCAATGTAAAAAGAGAGCAAAGAGTAATTTAAGATAGCAATAGTGATGGCTAATGGACAAAGAATTGTGATATCAGCAATTAGTCTTCAAATAGAGGCAATTAGATAGGTGAAGATGAAAGACCAAAGAAGAAAATTACCATTTTCAGAGATGAAAAAGGTAGGGCTCATTTTAAGGAAGACACAATAGAGTCTTAGAAAGGGAATAAGTCACTTAACCTGCAATCTCGTAGCTTAGAGCTGAAGAGACCTGTGATTTAGCTAAAAAACAGAAAATAACAGAATAATGAAGATCTCATGGAATAGGAAAATGATTCAATTTCATAAAATTCTTAGAGAGTAGATGATGATATTGATAATAACCAAAGAAGCAACAAAAAGAAATAAAATTATGATGAAAATGAGGATGATCGTTATGACTAAGATTCCCTTGATCAAGAATATGAATACGCATAATTAAAATAGTAATAATTGAAAGAAAAAAGCGGATATATTGAAATATCTAACCTTCCAAGGCAGATTGACAACACATTCCTCAAGGATCTGCTCAAAAAAGAAAAAGATCATTTGCTTGATTCCTATGTAATTTACAATTTTAACTTATTTAACTTCACTTATTTGCTTTTTTCCTTGATTTCCTCAAAGAAAACAGACAGCAAAGGTAGAGTGAAACTGGATTCAAAAGAATCAGCAGAAAGAGCTATCAGTAAAGATAAACAAAAAATATTTGCTAATAATTTCCTTTTTTTATGATGAACAAACTAATTATTTGTATTTTGATATTTCTCAGCAATTCTAAATAAAAGGACTTTATATGGTCAAACGATTGAAGCATACATTATCAACGAGGATTAGTTCAATAGATCAATTGGATCAAATAAAGGAAAGGTTCCTGTGATTCAGCGGATTGCACTAAAAAGATCCAAATGAAAGATGTCAAGAGGAGTGAGAAAATGATAGTTATTAATAAATCAATACTGTGAAAGTAAAGCACTTTCAATTCTAATTCGAACACATTCTCAATCTATTGTATTTTTCTGTTTGTAAGTCGCAATTATTTTCAAGAGTTTGAAGAATTACCAAAAAGGAATTACCATCAAAAGATGATTATATTTAATATTAAATTCACATGCTTAGTTGTTTAGGTGTTTCGATTGAAAAAATTAGTTTTAATGTATTAAAACATTGTTTTTGTGTTGATGACAAATGGATTTAAAAGTTAAAAATAATTTTCTTAAAAGAGGTTGATAAGAATCTTCGAAATTTGAGGAGAAGCACAAAGGGAAGCACAAATCAAATAGGTGTTTGGTATTAAACATGTCAATACAACAGAACAAAAGTTCAAAGGTAAAAGTAAATCAAATATAATATAATATATTTTTCTGTCGAAAACTGTTTGAATATTCTTTTTGTTTCCAGAATTATTCAATAATCGGAGACTCCCTTAAGAATTGCTATTTTCGCTTTAATCGAGTTGAAATAGCAGTCATCTACATCGGACATATCAG
>Ga0302284_1001447_pt1 | contig 10682 bp, 9 predicted proteins | sample III_Fen_E2_1_FD_198760 | JGI IMG/M metagenome (GOLD analysis project Ga0302284, IMG submission 198760) | Peat permafrost microbial communities from Stordalen Mire near Abisko, Sweden - III_Fen_E2_1 | ecosystem: Environmental > Terrestrial > Soil > Wetlands > Permafrost | place: Sweden: Abisko...
AATTGTGGGAGCTATTAATTAATTTTTTAGTAAATGCTGTATTTTTATGCTTTTCCCCAACTTCTTCACTTTGATTGATAAAGATATTAATAAGGTTTTGGACATTCTAAAGTATTATCTTGTTAACCATAAAAATGGTATTTTAAACTTTACCTTTGTCTAAGCTTGGTTTATAAGAGAGTTGAATACATTACGAAAACTTCTTTAAATAAAATCGAGTTACTATATAAAGATTAAAAATAATATATTCCATCTTTCATATCGCAGGGGAATTTAAAGGACATATTGAAGTTTCCCTTTCTAATAAATCAAATAAATAAAAATTTAATAAATAAAAATGAGAAATAAGTAACTAAACAAGCTACAAGTTTTTTATCCTCGGCAATTAGTTTTTAGGTTTTATGGCTGTTATTTTTTTAATCCTCCGTTTATAACTGAAAAGTTGCTTGAGTAGCCATAAAAATGAGCATCCTCCTTAAAGTAGCTTTCCTTAGTCTTGTTTCTTATAATAGTTCTTATCGCTAAAGATAAGATCGTAGAGCATTGTAATGTCTTTCAGGCATTTCTGTATCAAAGATTGAGATTGTTAATTCCTAAACTTATCGATGAAGAGATTGAGAATATAAACTTATAATGAATATACTAATAATAATTACATGCAAAGAATGTCAAATAATAATAAAAATTCAAATATCTTTGCAATTAAATGTATCCCATTTTATTTTTAGTTCTATTATGTGTCTTTAAATTAAAAAAGAGATCAGAGAGAAAATTCAAAAATTAAATTTAAAATTCAAAATAAAAAAAACTTAATTATGGGGGTGGGGGGAGGGGGGATTTGTATTTTTTTGAAGATTTCATTTGATCGATAATTCTGTGAAAAAAAAGAAAAAATTTCTAACAATTGTTATTTCTAATTAGATTACTGATATTATTTGGATGATTAACCTTTCTTATTAATTAAAATCAAAATTCCTTTTCAACAGCAAAAATCAGTAATAAGATATCAAAAACATAATTTTTGATCGACAAAAGATTTAATAATGATTAAATTGCAATAGAGCTATTCAAATTTTTAAGAAAGCGAATGATTTTGATGGGAACATTACTTCTTTAAATGAAAAATGTTCTTTTTAGAAAATGAACATGTATATTTAGATGTTATTGTTTTTGGTTTGAAGGAATTAATTATTCATACAAGAACAGCATTAGAAAAGATTAATTTAATGTTGGAAGTGATGAAGATTAGGCTTCAAAGATATCTAAATTAAGAAAAGTGCATATTTACTTATTATCTCATTTAAATCACTTTTCACATGGTTCACCTAAAAGTAGCATGGGTCTTTGCAACAATTTTATCGAAACTTTTCATTTAAATTGTGCTGTCCTATTCCTTTCTCTCATCTGTGCTCAAATGATTCTTCTTGCTGCTATCTAAAGGAGTACTTGATTTTTTTATGTTATTTACCTCTTCTTCTTCATCAAACAATACCATTTCTTTGCCTATATTGAATCTATTTTCAAGGATTTAAGAAGGACTTTGAATTACTTTTCCTCCCTATTTTACCATTTAGTCATATTCATCTTATTATTCACTACCTCCATTAGTTTATTATCCTGTAGGCCTGTACATCTGCAATCCCCTTCCTTTATCTGTATTTTCTGTCAGAATAAAGCCAGTTGATTTATTGTTTTTTTATTTATCAGCTGACAAGCCTTATTAAGCTTTTATTATTTATTCACTACTTGGGTCGGAATCAGTTTTATCTTTAGAATTTTTTTAAGATTTATCAGGTTATTCACCCTCTGGTGCAAGCATGAGAGGATTAGAGGAAACAAATTCTGCTTACTATTGTTATTATAATTATCTTTATTATCCTGTACTTTGAGTATTGTTTTAGCTACAGTTGAGATTATTTCCAGATCCTTTCTTTTAAGAGTCTGATCTTTAACTATTTCTCATTTCTTTCAAAAGATATCACTAAAAATAATGTTTTAAATAAAAATTTACTATTTTCGCCATTTTCACAGTTTGTAATGGAGCGTCTTAAATCTTCACCTCTCATCCTATTGTTTCCAATATGTTTAATAGTATCAATGATGCTGTTTTCAACCGAATTCTCTTCTTTTTCCTTTAGTATTTTTGTTTTAGATTATTAGAAATAAAACGAAAAGAACTTACATAGAACCTGTTATTATAGAAAAGATTCTTTTTGAGCTTGATCACACTTGGTACATGCACTCGACACACCACGTTCAAAAAGTTGAAAAGTTTAAGCGATCTTTTTTTTGTAGAAAATAAAAATATTATTATCAATAAAGATAAAGGATGATAGTTATTGATACCTTACAAAAGGATTGCCTGCGTTAGTGTTCCAGTTTTTCTTTATGTATTCATTCGTTGTGGTATTAGAAAATACCAGAATATTATGAAAAGAAAAGAGCCCAACGATGAAAATAGAAAACTAAGAAAACAAAATCAACATCAAAATAAAGAAATTGTTCTTTCAAATAGTATTATTTTTGTGTAGATTATTATTGTTTTACTAGGAGAGTGTAGATTATTAAGACGAAGGAAATAGGATAGTCTTTGGCTACTTGGCTGAAACTATTTACCTATTTAAGAACACTTAAGTATTAAACAAATGAATTAGGTATTTACCTCTTGTTATCTTAGAACAAGGACGGAGATGTTTTAGCCAATCACTGTGAAGCATAGTCCAGTGAGACTTAATAAGTACCAGTAGAAGAACCTATAAAAATATTATTAAAGTTAGTTGTTCAGGTGTATCTTACTTATAGTTTCTTTTGCCAACGCAAGTGCCGAGCCAAGGGCAATGGTGGTCAAATCTTTCAACACAGTTATCACAACAAGGACAATGTGAGCATCTTGGAGGTCTCCACATAGCACCTAAAACAATAATTATCTTCTTTTGACAAAATGAGTTTGATCTACATGTTTTGCAGAATTTTAGTTTGAGGAAGTGAGCTTGATTTGGCATCAGACTGAGTAGGTATTTATATTGAAATTCATCACTTTTCATGATTGGCTTAATCGGAATATCAAGTAATTCTTAGTCTATTTCATGTTTGCAGGTCTTCACAAAATAGAATTAATAAAGGAGAGAGAGAGAGAGAGAAAAGTATTAGTTACTATTTTAGGGATGATGCCTGGATCAGACAGATTAACTAAAAACATGAATAGATTCCCAAGTAGATGAAAGAGAATTAAGAAGAAGATGCCTGCAATTTCGTTTTGATCTTTGAGATACTTAATACAAAACATTATTTATGTTGAAAGAATTAATGTTAAATACTTAGAAATGAATGAGTTACTGGCACTGAAAAGACATAGTTAACTATGATTGGTATATTCGTCAGAACAAAAGATACCCAAAACTTCGGATTCTCGGATCTATTGAGAAAGCATTTATTAAATAATATGTTTATGAGAAAAATATGGAACATACCCTGAGAAAATACTGCCCTTGAAGAAGATTTTGTTGCCTGTGTTCCAGTATTAGTAGAATTTAAACATTTATTTATTAAAATCAGTGGCTTGCTGATTTTGTCGTTTTTCCACTGACGTTTAGTCTAGTTGCATCTAGATCTGCACATCTTTAGGATCAGCCATTTTAAGATTAATATACCTATTGCACTTTTATATTTTCAATATCACTTTCCTTTTTATCTTCTTTTCTTACCCAAGAAAGAGCGAATTAGGATCACGAGTTCATCTAAAACAAATAATTATCTTCCCCACATAAAACTGAATAGATAGTTTATGACTTTGCCCACACTAATATATTTAAAAACAATCAGACTTTTAGTTGAGTTAAACAAATTCTATTGATGTGTTAATACCAAACCATTCATTTATTTATGAAAATACTGAGATTAGAAAATGAGTCCATAGCAACTAGAATTGTAGTATTGGTGGATTCGTTATTCATTTTAGAGATTGTTTTCTTAATACTATTTTATTTAATAATATGGTTTAAATAAAGAGTATTTTTCTTTATTTCATCATACATAATTCTCAAAAGGCTAAAGCGACTCTTTTTAGAAAATAATCTACTGAATTATTATGAATAATGATTTTTATAATATATATTAAACTTAGAGATTTTCCAATCAAGTGAGTTCAGCTGAGTTTCTTGTGTTATTATCCGTTTTTTAAGATAATCTTCTTGGAAAATGATTGAAGAATTAACCCAAAAACTGCATAAATTACTTTTTTATGAAAGGAAAAGTAAAAAATAATTAAAAAGCACAAAAATCAAACCTCTTAATTGTTTTTTAAGAATCTCCCATGAGTAGGAATTTATTCTGCTTCTTGTTGGTAGCTTTCTTGCTATCAGTTGAAGCAGTACACATTCGTTCTTAGTAGCCATCTTTGTCTAAAGAAACTGAAGAGGCTGAACCTTTACTTCATCGTATTACCCTGAAAAAAGTAGAACTGAGTTCAGACTAGAAGAGAAAATCGATGGAATTGTTGACAACAACTTAGTCTTACAGCTATGATAGATCTTCGTATTCAAAAGGCAAAGACTTTGTCTTAGCCTCAAAAGAAAAATAAGATATGTATCACTCAAGTGCGATGCCACACACAGTGAAGATGTTTAACTTCAAGAATGTGTAATACACAGGTGAAATATCTTTTGGATAACAAGGAAATACTTTCAATGTGATCTACGACACTGGTTCAGCTAATATTTGGATTAACTCCAAGCATTGCAAAGATGTAGGATGCTCCAATCATAAATAATATGATAGCTCATCTTCAGATTCTTTTAAAAAAGGAGGCTTAAATCTGGATGTTTAATTTGGAACTGGAGAGCTTTTAGGAGAATTCAGTCAAGAGACTATCTTTTTTGGTGACGTAGAAGTAGATAACCAAGATTTCGTAGAAATTTTTGAAGAAAAAGGCAGCGTATTTGCAGAAGTAATACAATTTCAGATATTATTTGAATTTTTTTTAATCCATCTCTTGTTTCTAAGGCTCACTTCGATGGCATTGTTGGTCTTGCTTTCCCCTCAATGGCTGCATACAATAAAAATCCTTTATTCGATAACTTGATGCAATAAAAGAGAGTTCCAAATAACATCTTCGCATTTTACATGAGCCCTCGTGAGGGCAACTCGAATTCTGAAATCACTATTGGAGGAGCAGACAGAAATAGATACTCAGGTGAAATCAAGTATCACAAGGTTCTCAAGGAGTATTATTGGTTAGTTGCAGCAGATAACATTCTAGTTGACGGCAAAGATATTGGCCTATGCACAGGTGGTTGCTATGTTGTTGCTGATACTGGAACTTCCCTGATTACTGGACCTTCTGAGAGCATATTTACTCTTCTTGGTAAAGATTTTAAAAATATTTGGAATATTTTATTTACATTTTTTACTATCCAGATCATATTACTGTGGATTCACAATGCAATAACATTTCATCGCTTCCTGACTTTACCTTTGTCCTTGACGGAGTTAACTACACTCTTACTGGAGAAGAGTATGTTTTGAAATAATAAAATGGTGAGTAACAGACAGTTGAAGCTGCTAAAGCAAATGTTGAAATGAGTTCTAAGAGTAGTGCTTAATGTGCTCCAGCATTCATGCCCCTGGATATTCCCAATGATGAACAAAATTTCGCTTATGAAAAAGCATGGATTTTGGTAATTAGATTTGAACTTAAATTAATTTTTTTATCTATTTTTTTCTTTTAGGGAGATACCTTCTTATCGAAGTTCTACTCTGTTTATGATAGAGACAGAGGCAGAGTCGGATTTGCACTTGCTAAACATTGATATTTTTTCAATTTTAAATTGATTTTATTGAATAATCTGCATAGCATTCATATTAAACAATCTTTTATCATGAAATAACTATTATGAATAATAATCATTCTTTAATTTATCAACTTTGATTAAAAGAAATTAATAATTATCAAGTGTTTTAAGTAATACGTTCTTAAAGGAAATAAGAATCAGCCCTTCTTTTCATCTTTATTTTGAGTAACTGTTTTACTAAATAGACATGAGTTATAATGAAGCTTACTCAAATATTTTAGGAATCAATTTTATTCCTGAAATCTGTATTCATATTCAAAACATTATCTGTGAACATTTATATGAGTTCATCCAATACCAAATCGTCTTTTCTTCTTCGTTCTGCCTCGAGATCTTCAAACTCTTGTTTCACCTGACAAGCTGATTAATAATTCTCAAGAATGCTAATAGAATCAGAATGAATCCTCCAAGATTAATCTTCGAAAGCAACAGCTTATGATAATGATATGTTTAGTTTCCCTAGTTGCTAGCTCTTAGCCAGTTACTCATTATCAAGATGAATGGTCTCTTTTTCTGATTGTTATAACCAATTCACTAAATCCCAAGCACTTTGAATTTCATGCTACGTTAAATCCTCTATTGATTTCTTCAAACTGCCCTCTAGCTTCTCTAGGAATTCAATTAAATTGTTTCCTTATTCAGTTCCTTCATCAGCATAATTATTCGCTTGGAAATCCAAATCTGCAGCTACTTCAGCTTGAAAAATGACAAAGTTAGAGCTATTACAATTGACTAATCCATTTACCTTAGGAGATATTATTGAAAGTTTGGATGGCTTCCAAGTCGAACAGATGTGAATATCCTTTGAGTTTATCTGAAATAGATTTAGTTTAAAGTAACCCAACGCTGTTTTCTTCTTCATTAAGCTAAGGCTGGATATCTTTTTTGAGGGCATTGATAACTTAGATTGCTTCTGAATGTTCTTTGAGAGCAAGAATAAAATATGAGCTTGAAGCGCATCTCTGCTCCCCCAACTGTGATCTTTTTAAGTTGATAGCTTCTTCTCTGCTTTGAATCCATTTCAAATAATCACTCGCATCACTTATTTCCTATTCCAATAATTCCCTGCAAACAAACTAAGTTATTTTGAGACAAATTGAACTGTTTTTACTTTTAAGTTGTCGCATCTTGACCGTTTTTAGCATTCGAGGAGGCTATATTTTCATAAGTATCAATACTGTTCGTGCATTGTTTCTGTTAAAATGAGCTTAAATTATCAGCAACACTTTAAGCTTCTGTATTTTCTTATTTTAAATCCTTCAGAACTTGAAGAGCTAAGTCTTAAGAGTTGTTGATTTAAGTTTACATTTGAATGAGCTAAGTATATTTGTAGCCTATATTATGAGGCTACTTTTGAGTTTGCGCATTACATAAACCAGTAAAAATCATCAGTATTGAGAGGAATACATATCTCTATGTTTGCAAAGAAATGAAATTCTATGAAGGAAAATGAAGTTAAAAATGATTGAACTAAAGCTTAAATAAGTTAAAAAGTCCACCAAAAAGTTACCATTCTGATAAGTGGTTAGTGCAACTATCTTTGCAGCTCTACTCCTTTGCTTTAGAATTTTATCAGTAGCGAATATGCTTCTTTCTTATTTGCAGCAGTGAATTAATCTTGTAATTCCAAGAAACCTATTTTGCGAAGATCAAAAGCGAAATAGTTCCCTTAGTAAAAACATTAATGACGTTTTTGATTCCGTTTTGCATGAAAGTTAATTCATTATTTTGGTGAATTTGTTATTCATCCCTTTGATTAATTCACTAAGAAAAGACAAAACACTTTGAAAAAAGTAGCAAGATTGATCCAATTCTTCTTTTGTTTTGTCCTCAATGAAAGATAGTGTTATTCTGTTTACATGTTTTCTCGCTTTTACCATTGCTACTACAACAGAACAAGCAATGCTTAATCTTCAAAAGGTACATTTTTATATTTGAAAGGACAAAAACTTCTCAATGTTAGCACAAATAGTTTTCATTTCAATAATCCAAATACAAATTTGGAATATTTAGATAATGCAATCCACACAAGTGTCTGCTTTTCTTTCGGATTTAACATTGATTCCATTGAGATCCTGTTTATTTTAAGATAACTTATTACAAAAATTTTTAGATTGGGACAGCATAATTCGGAAAGACTATCATTGACACAGTTTAACTCCAACTATCTGCGAATGACTCGATCGAGAGAATTACTGAGAATCTAAATAAAATAGCATCTGAGATTGAAGAGGAACAGAAATAGGAAAATGAACTGAATTCCAATCAACAACAAGAGTGCAAAGATGATATCAATAGAATTAACAATGATATTTAGAAATCTCAAAATCTAATTGATAGTCTCTCATCAGAAATCTCTAAAAACAGTCCGATCGCTGAGTAAAAGCTTAACCTCCAAACTCAAAAGAAGATTATTCTTCAAAATTTAAAGGAATCCTTGGTTGAAATGGACCTTCGTTATTCAGCCAAGATTGACGAAATTGAACAAGAAAAAACTGAACATGAGCATGCAATAAATATATTGAACTAGGCTAAAGAAGAAATCAACAGTTTTTTCAATGGTAGATCCTCTTTCATTGAGATAAGAAAATCCTCCTCATCTATGCTGACTTAGGTATCAATGCACTTCTAAGAAGGGACAAAATCAATTCAGTATAAGCGTAAGTCATGGAATTCTTTTTTCAAAGTGCTTTCATAAATTGCTGCAACTTCTCGTGTGCAAGGAGATGCTGGAACTGTATAAAAAATAAAGGATATAATTGAAGATTTGCTTTAAAAGATACAAGAGTCTCTCTCAACAGAATTAGCTGAATTTGAATAATTCAAGAATGACTACGATGATTCAAGAAAGAGTGCTGCTGATTCAATAGCAATCAAATAAGCAGATATTGATAAAATGAAAACAGAAGATTTGTTACTTTCTCAGAATATTGAACAGGCAAAGAATGAAAATGAAAATGAAAAAGCAAGGTTATCATAGAAACAGTAAGAACTCAATAACAAAACTTCTTATTGTGCTGGACAACAAGAATATTTTGAGAAGAATGCTTAGAATAGGTATGTTTGTTTTGAATTCAAATATTTGCCTAACAAACTTTAAAAATAAACAGAGTATCTTAGCTGGAAACGATTCATCAAGTATTGGCTATTGTACAAAATCAACTCTCAGTCATCAAATAATACTCCCAAGAGAAATAAGATTGAATATGATCACTAAATGTGCGCAACAAGCATGCAAATAAAACATAGTTTGCATGTTTTTTTTCAAATCAATTTTAAGAATAAAATATTATTTTTGGGATATTTGAGAAGAATATAAATATAGAAATAGTAGTTCAACTTGAAGGTTTTGTAAACAAAGATGCAGGTTTATAAAGATAAATTTAACAGTTTTAATTAATTATTTAAGGATACACAGATAGAACAATCTCAAATGTTGTGAATTTATGGGATGATATTTTCAGATTTTGCTTGTTTCACTTGATCTCGATAAGCTTCAAACAACTCCTTATCCTTCGCAACAAGTTCTAAAGTCTGATCGAATACTACTCCCAATCCTTGTTTCTCTCTCTGTTCATTAATCATTATTAGTTAATTTATTGATATTATTGAAATAATTTGTAGTTACTTCAGCAGCTGCCAATCTTTTCTCCAATAGATAATACTATTCTCTCCATTTTGTATCCAATTCTCTTAGTCTCAATATCAATGTCTTTTTTGTAGCATTTCCCATTGAATTATCAGCTAGAATAAGGATCTCATTGTTTTGGAGTAATGAATGACAGTTATTTTCTTTGTCATCTTTTAGGTTCTTTTTGCAGTCTAAGTTCTATTTTATTATTATCACAAATAAAATAAAGAACTGAACAAACTTTAAAATTCCTTACAATCGTATTGATATTTTCTTGCAGAAGAGTTACATTGTTATTGTGTTAATCTCTGTGGCTGACAGAAGTGCCTAATGTACTTTTATTTCTATTATCTCCTTCTTCCAAATCAGTCAGCTGCTACTTCAGACGATCAATCTATCCTTGATATTCATTATTAATCTTTTTAATATGTTCTATTTGTATCTGACATTTCCTTGAACTAGAGACTAGTTTAAATGATCTGAACTGTGCCTGTATTTTTCTTGCACTAATCTCCCTCTAATCAAAAATATTTTTATTATTATTCATAAATAACTCTATCAAGATTACCTTAGATTATAACAATGACTCGCAGAAAGCCTTTTCAGTTTGGTTGAGCTTGACTTATAGTTCCTGTGTTGTCTTTTGATTCTCATAAGCAAGTTCAGAGCAAAATTTGATTTTGGATTCATATAACTTCTATTTTAGAAGCTTTGCAATTTAAAACCCAGCAGCCTTTTCTTATTGCTCTTTAAGTTAACTTTAAAGCTCCGTGATGCGACATTTCAAAGAAACTATCAATTGCTGTATATTCTTTTGCCCTCTTTTCATAGTAATAAACCTAGAGATTATTTGAGAAGCCTCATTTTGTTTGAGGGACAATCTAAGTTCTTATATCTGCTAATGAAGTTAATCTATTATGATCTAGTTTTCCTAAGTAAGCTGCTCTAAACTACTTATTTTAGTATCCTTACTTTCAAATTACTCAATAGAGATACCTTCTCTTTATGAGAATAATTATCCTTCTAATTCCCCTGTTTTATGGCTTGATGATTCTTAGATTTTGCTGTATTCTACTTTTAACTTATCAAAAGAGTATTCGAGCTTAGAGTAATCATCTGCTAGTGCTTTTAGGTTAAGCTTAAGCTGTTGGTTCTCAGCAAAAGCGACTCCAAGTTGTTTCTTGATTAGATGACGACTGAGG
>Ga0302284_1001448_pt1 | contig 10681 bp, 5 predicted proteins | sample III_Fen_E2_1_FD_198760 | JGI IMG/M metagenome (GOLD analysis project Ga0302284, IMG submission 198760) | Peat permafrost microbial communities from Stordalen Mire near Abisko, Sweden - III_Fen_E2_1 | ecosystem: Environmental > Terrestrial > Soil > Wetlands > Permafrost | place: Sweden: Abisko...
TTCTTCTTTTTTTGTTTTGTTTATTTATTTCTCCCTTCTTACTCTCCCTCCCCAAAGTGCTTAATATTGTTAATGTTACAACTTGGAGAAACATTAAAAGTATAAAAGAATACTTTCTTCAAAACAAACGAAAAGAAACCAAAAACAAAAAAATAAACTATCTTTCATCTGTTTTGATCAACTGATTAAAAACACAAATATTTCCTCTGCAAATCGATTGATATCTGTCATTAGATAAAATTTAACCTTAAATCTAATAATTTAACTAATTCGAAAAAGAAATGGAGTTTTCTAAGACATCTCCTAGTCAAGATACAGCTAATCTACAATAAGAGTCATTTGAGAGATAAGTTCCAATCAATGACAATTCTTTTGTCTTATTCAAGTCAACTGTTTAGACTGAAAAGAAACATTTAAAGAATTAATTAATTCCTGGGGTAGATGGAAAAAATAATCCCTTTGAAATTAAGGTTTAGAATTCTATGAAAAAAATAGAATAGGACATTATCGAGAGAATATTGATTATCGATACTGTGAAATAAAAGATCACCTTCATTGACCATTATGTACTCTAAGATATGAGAAGAAATGTCAAATTTGAAGAAAATCAAGAAAATGATGATAAAAGAAGAAATTAAGAATAGCTCCAATAGTTGCAGGATAAATATGAGCATTTGTAGTAGAAACAACAGGAATAATAAAATCTATTGCAATAATAACTGGAATAGAAATTCTAAAATCATCTTTATTAATAGATGCATGCAATTCGAATCGGATTCGAAAAAGAAAAAGAAATGCTAATCTCAAAATAATAATTGCAAAACTATCAGTTTAAAGATATTGCTAATAGTCAAAACTAAAGGATTTTAGAATTAGAAGATTAAGTCCTTGGTAGAAATGATGAAATAAAAGCATAAAAAGTTGCATTTTCTTTAGAATTAGAGTAAAAATCAGGAAATATTTAGTAGCTATATTTCAATCTTAGACAGCAGGAAGAGAGGTATGTTGAGCTTGAAAAATAACTTAAATTCTACTCAACAATAAATGACAATCTCAGAGATTCAATGTGTTCCTTAGCTTCTAAAAGTAGTTATTCTATTGAATCTCCTCAAACAGTAACAAAATAATAATAATAATAATAATAATAATAATAATAATAATAATAATAATAATAATAATAATAATAATAATAATAATAATAATAATAATAATAATAATAATAATAATAATAATAATAATAATAATTGTAATAATCACAATCCTGCTTGAAACCGCAAGATGAATTAGTTTCAGAATCAGACAGTAATAGCGATCATACTGGATAAAATCACTAATAATAATCATTGCCAGAACGAAAACACAAAATATCCAAAAAATCAAAAATATCTACTTCTAATTTTAAGGTAGATTCTACGTGTTCTTCTTTGAGTACTTCCCCAGAATGCTAAGATAAAACAACCAACGCTAACAGTGCTAATAATTCTAATTACAACAACATTCTCATCCAAAAAAATGCAAAATATTTTGCTAATTATTTCTATTTATTCTTGAACAACACTGCTGAAGCTAAGACCATTATTACTGAAACTAACCCTGAACTTTCAAAGGAAACTATCGCTAAGATCATTCAAGACTTTAACCTTTAGCATACATAGAAGACTCTCAACAGAAAAGATCTTATGGAACTCATTTAATATTCCCAACTTTCAACAACTTTCAACTATTTCCTGACTAATAAAGCTGCAAATTTGGTGAACTTATCAACTGCTAAGAATAAAACAGCCTTGATTAAAACTCTTGATGTAATATTACACCTTTTCCCTGAATAATCATCCCCTGCTGTTTTTTAAAATAATGAAGGAAATAAGCTATTGCCTTTAAATCTAGCATCTTATCCTTCAAGCCAGCCTTTGGATTCTTCTTAACCGATATCATAAACTCAAATTTTATGAATTTTTCTTCATTCTTACAAATCTTCTCTCATTTCTTAATATTAATGAAAAACTGTAAATATTTGTATTCTTATTATCACTTTTTCACATAATTTATCATCAAACCTTTAGATAATTCAATAAGTCTCTGAAAGGATAATAGTTATCTCCGCAATTTTGAAAATTAATTAGCTGATTAGAAAGACTTTATTTTTGTTGTTGTAAATTTAAATCAAAAAAGGTAACAAAAAAAAAGAGAGAGAAATGGATGAAAATATTCAAAACAAATGGGATCAGTTTCGATCTAAAGAAGAGGAGTATCTGAAATTGAATGATTAAATCGATCAACGAAGGAAAGATATCGCAGATCGCATTGTAAATATGCAAATATGATTGACATTTCGAAAGATTACGGTTTTGTTTTTTCTAATTGTATGTCTGACTAGAAATAAACTAAAAAAAACGAAGTAGATGAAGAATAAGATGGAAGTGTAGATGAGTTTGGGATTAATGAAAAAGAACTTGAAAGAGGAGAAAATGATGATGATGCAGATGAAGCTGAAGGGAATGATAATTAAGACGAAGAGGAATAGAAGCATGAGGAATTTTCAAACAGAAAATATATCGATTAAATTGTTCAGCGTGTGAATAAGCAAGTCGCTGATACAAATGATTAAAAAGATGAAAATGACAGGGATAATGATGATGAAGATGATAATATAAATGCTTCGTAACTACTGAAAAAGCAAGAATAATTAGAAGCTTAGCTGTCTAAACATAAAAGTAGGGATTAGCAAAAACAACATGATCTCCTAGAGTTAGAAATGCTAGTTGAAGAATAAGAAAAGACAATAAAAATACAGAGAATGAGAAAAGAAGCGTTAGCTAGTGAGGTAGATTCACTTGAAAACACTTTAGCAGTCAAAGAGAGTGTGCTAGCTTAACTAGGTGAGAAAGGTCGTTCATTTGAAGAAGAAAATGAATCTTACTAGATTCAGCTTAGATTACTTGCTCAGAAGATTGAAGATACTAAAGCTCAAACAGCTCAGTTATAAACGCTTCGTTTAGCAGAAGAAAAAGAAACTAAAGTTGTTCAAACAGTAAATCTCACTAAATTGCTAATGTTGACTCTAATGACTCTTTATGGATTAACAGGAAACAGAAATGGTTAAAAAAGACATAAAAAAGAGAGGAACTGAACTCAGCAAAAAGGAATTAAAGTAATTTATTAGATTAAAGAACATAATTTTAGATAAAATTACTTGAAATTTGCTTCTTTTTTTGTTATTTCCCGTAGACTCAATCGGCTTTAAGAAGAGTTAGATAAGGTGAAAGTGAATCTCTAGACAGCTGGAAGAACATAAGGTGCAGACAAAGCAGTGGATGCTAAAAAGTTAAATGAATAGCTGAATCTAGATATTAAGAAATATGACAGATAAATACAGGAACTGTTGTAGGCTTTCAAGAAGCAGCTTCGATTAATTGATATCTTAAAGCGCTAGAAAAATCATCTCATTGCAGGATAAATATTTGCATACACTGAAGAGAGCTTCTTAGCTGCAATCAAACTGGGATAAAAAATATGATATGTGTAGTTCTTTTACCATAGAGGAATAACCTTTTGGATTATTGGGAATTCCTTCAGATTGTGAATAAAAATCTCGAAATCGATCTCATTTTCATTTTTCATTTGCAAATATTTCATAAAAAAACATACAAAGTTTGATTTAAAAAGCTACGTTACGTCTTTAAATGTAGTGGATTAGTTTAACAAATAATTGGATATAAAACTGAGGGATTAAACGTGTTGGAGTGATCAAATATTTAATTTGGAGAGAGATGCCTTGAGGGGGGAGAGAAAAAAACAATAAATAGAGAACATCAAAACAGATTTGAACGAAATAAGGTGTGACTAATTCGTAAATTTTACCAGAAAAAAAAAACACATAAAGAGTTAGAGAAAAAGGAGCTCAGGAAGTTCTGAAACAGAAGAGGGTGAACTCCTGTGACGCTCTATGAAGGAGTATAAAAAACTATACAAAGAGAAAGAAGTCATTGGAAGAGGAAATTTTGGTATTTTAGTTTTTTTTTTTGGAGAAATAATCCATTTATTTTTTTGTTTTAACAAAAAAGTTGTTTTTTAATAAAATTTCGATGATATTTTGGATAGGTTCTGCTACACTTGTGGAAAGATTTGACACAAAAGATGAATTTATTGCTAAGAAAATCATTCTTAGTAGTCTTAATCCTAAATAGCAAGATTCTGCATTGCAAGAAGTATGAAATTGGATAAGTATTTAACATTGATTTTTTATGATATTTTGTTTTTTATCGTTTTTTTAGGCATAATTACTCAGAGATCTGCATCATAAAAATGTAGTTTCATATGTGGATAGTTTCAAAGAGGGTGATTTACTGGTGATTATTATGGAGTATTGCTAGCGTAAAATAATTGTTTTTGCAAGTTATTTGAATGTTAAGTTATGTTAAATATTCCTTGGTTTTACAGATGGCGATTTAGGTTTTCATATCAAGCGAAAATAGCAAAAGAAGGAATTATTTCCTGAGATGCTGATTGTAAATTGGTTCTACGAGTTAGTGTTAGCTGTGAAGTACATTCACGAGAAGAAAATATTACACAGAGATATCAAGACAACTAATATATTCCTGACCAAAGATGGAACGATTAAAATAGGTGATTTTGGTATCTCAAAAGTGCTTGAAAACACAACATCCGTTGCGAAAACTGTTGTTGGTACACCTTATTACATGAGGTAAGTATTTTGAAATATTATTAATATCATGAAATGTGAATATTTCTCCTTTATTTGTTAGTCCTGAAGTATGTGAAAGTAAGCCTTACACTTATCGCTCTGATATATGGGCACTTGGATGTGTGCTTTTCGAACTTTGCGCATTAACGGTAAAGAACAAAATGATTTTTATGCATTTTTATTTGAAATAACTGTTGAATTATGATTTTTAGCATGCCTTCGAATCCAACAACTTGTTAGGGCTTATCTATAAAATAGTCAAGCAAGACATCCCAGACATTCCACCGATTTATTCCAAGGAGTTAAATTAACTTGTCCAGTAACAAAACAATTAATTTTATCATTGGGAAAACTGTTTTTTTGTTTTAGCAAAATGTTGAATAAAAATGAGCATGAAAGACCAAACATTCATGAAGTTATAAGCGATTAGAACACTCAAATATTGTTTGGACAGTATTTGCAGGCTCGTCCTGATACTCCGTAGACTAGAACATCACCGAATAAAGAATAAGAAAGCGTTAAAAAAGTAATCTAAAGTGCTCATAAACTTAATGAAGAAGATATCCATTCAAATTATGAAGGTTTAGTAGTAGATTAACATGACGACGTGTAGATTAAGCTTGAGGCATAAGAGTAAGATAACAATGATATTGAAACCCATTAGGATTAAGAAAAAGAAGAAGAGTATTACTATTAAGATGATGATTAAAAATAAAATATGTTGAATTCTATGAAGAAAGGTAATAAACTGGAGCACTCGATTAAACATAAATAAGTAGGATTGCATACTTAGAAATAACAGATAGATGAAAGGTAAATGCCTTTAGGATAGATTAGAACTGTGCCATAATCACCCTAAATCAAGTAAGATTAAAGCTAAAATCAAAAGTTACCTCTGAACTAATTGAGAACGATTAAATCTGCAAGACCTGTGCTGGAAGAATGTCAAGGTGTAAATGATTAGGTTTTAAGAGTAAAAGAAGATATTTCTTTACCTGCATCCACCAAAAGTAGCAGCAACGGAGACAATAATAATAATAAATTTGCAAAATAATTAACCAATAAAAAAGTGCCAATTGATGGAAATTATGTTGAATCACAGGCAATTAGCACACCAAAACTAGTCAAAGAGGCATAAGTATTAGGGAATAATCATGGAGTACAGTAACAATAGCAGAATGTTTAGGTTCTAAAGACGAATAATGTCAATAACAGCAATGTATCTGACAATAATAATTAACAAAACTATGTAGATTATTCCAAATTGACTCCAAAGGAGTTAGCATAGTTGAAAAAGGAAGAGAAGAATCGAAAGAAGCAAGCAGAATTAGTTGAATTTATGAAATTACAAGCGAAAAACTCTTAGATTTCGAGAGAAAGATACATACATAATTTGTATGGGGAGCAGTTTTTGAAAAACTAAAGTATCTCCAAAGAGTAGGAGGAGAATACTAACAAGAGACCTATTTCTAATGTTGCTTTAGAACCTCTTTCTAGCATTAAAGCCTCCCAGCAAACAGATGTTTATTAGAGAGATAGGTAATTCAAACAAAAAAGATTAAATTACACTAAGATTAAAGTGTTCCTTTTTTGCTGATTTCCTAATTTAATTGGAGGCACATTTATTTTTGTAATTTTGAGAAGATCAGAGTAGCAGTCGAGGATGTCTCCTCGAAGGGAGGAAAGTAGAAACTACTCTGAATACTAAAGCACTGAAAATTCAGATGTCTCACCTTAATTGATTCATATGAATTCTCTTGGAAATTTCTTTTAACACGAGAAACAACCTAGAATGGGCGATAAACATATCTCGAATTCTCCAGCCAGCTAAGGAAACGATGAAAGACCGATTTCAGGAATGAAAGGAAAATACCTACATCCTCTGAAGAGTCAATTTAGTAAACATTGTGATGAGGATGAAGGCAATAGAGGGGTAAGATTTCAAGAATATGGATTTGACACTGATAAAAGGAAGATAAATGAAGCAAATTAGTATTAATACGAAGAATAAGAACAAGAACAAATAAACAGAAATTAACTTTAAAGGGAATATTCACATAAGAAAGGAAGTAAAAATACCTCATAGTAAAAGATCGATAATGTTGATGGGGCATCAGAAGATCCAGAATAAAATGCAGGGCCAAGGTAGAAAATACTAAATCAAGGAAACAAAGCAAGATCAGATGTGTAATAAGAGCAAGAAGAGGAAGAATACTATTAGCATGAAGGTTTTGAAGATTACCTCAGTGAAGATGAAGAGAATAATCATAAAAATAGCAATACAAATAAAATTAACAAACAAAAGGAATCTTAAACTGATAGAGGAGGAGTTCATGTAATACGAAAATGTGTGACGTCGTAGAGCAGCAGAGTGAATAATCAAATGAAACAGTGTAAAGAATTTATTTGAGAAATTTGAAAGGGGAATTTTCATTTTGTGTAATTGATTTTAAAACATGAAAAAGAAGAAGATTTTTAGCAGAATCAAGGAACAATATCAAAGAAAATAGCTAGTGCTGGAAGTAGACATGTAGAAATGCATAGAGAATAGATTAAATAGAAGAAATATTAGGAAATGTAAGTCAAGGAGAGTGCTGTTTAGCAAGATCAAGCATCGAGTAAGTTACTTGGACTAAAAGAAAAGTGTAAATAGAATTTAGGTATCAACTTTGAGAGAGTCTATGGGATAATTAAAAAGTCAGTTGATCAAAATCTAGCTAATTAAAAGGTAAATACAGGTTTATTGCTGGGAATATTTTTAATTCTAACTAAAATACTTAACATAGATGTAGTAGCTGCTTGTGGAAGTGGTTGGAAAAGCGAAAATAAATGACTGCTTTGAAGTTGAGATGTTGATTTATTAAGAAGAACAGCAGGGGAAATAGCAAGAATTATGATTTGAGGCAATGCTGCAACATTAGCTTGAAATCGAACTGTTTGTACATATTCGCTTTGCAGTTTTATTTATTCCAAAACTGAAGAATTTATGTATAAACTGCAAATGAAAGCAAAAACAAACTGGAAATGACATGTTTGATTGTGATAAAAACTTGATGGATCCTTAGATTGAAGTGTAACAGGCACATAAAATATGAAAAAATTGCTAGTTTGTTTACTTTTTTTCTTCGAATTCAAAAATAAAGTATCAAATAGAGTATGCTCATGGAAACACTAAAAAAATTGAGTTATGGTGATCCTGAGCAATAAAAGAATTCTTTTTCAAAAGGAGTCATGCAGGTGTCACAGATATCTGAGTCTGAGCAGAGTAAACAGTTAGGAACATTGCAGGTTACACATGTGTTTGTTTTACTGATGGAGTACCCATCAAAGCAATTTGTGCACTTTTGAGCTGCTGATGTTGTGCATGTTTTGCAGTTTATATCATCGCAGGCTACACAGCTTGCACCTTCAAGGATATATCCATCTAAACAGGTTGTACAAGCTGTAGAGGAACTACATGTTTTACAGTTCGCTACTGTGTTTGTGCAGGCATCACAAAGATGAGAATTCAAGAAATAACCGTCTTTACAAGTTGTGCATGTTGCTGCTAATGAAGAAGAACAAGTCTTGCATCCTGTGTCATAGCATGCTAGACACGTATTGCTGATTAAAATATACCCATCGTTGCAAGCTGTGCAAGTAGTGGAGGATGAACAAGTTTTACAATTTGAAGGGCAAGCAGTACAGGCATTGGAGTTAAGGAAATATCCAGATGAACACGTTGTGCAGGTTGTATATGAGGTGCAGGTATTGCAGCCACTACTGCAGCTGAAACAAGAGTTCGAAAGAGGTGAAGAAAAACTACCAGTCATACAGGCTTCACAGCTCTCAAAGTCGCTGGTGCATAGCTTGCAATTAAACTAGTTGGTCCTACAGCTAGCCCATGCAGTTGAGAGAAACGAAAGAAGAAGGAGTGTTCCTGTTTTTAAGTTGTTACAAAGTTGCATTGTGGTGATTACTATTTTTTGATTTTAGGAGAATTTATGAAAAATAATTCAGGCAGATTGTTTGGTTTTTATGAAAAAACTTTTTTGAAGTAAAATAGAAACAAGTGAAATCAATTAAACTTTTTGTTATTGTGGTTGTTGTCTTGTCAAAACAGTCTCAAGAATAATTAATCATCTCCCTTTTTTGATTTGCGCTTTGGAATTATTTAAGAAACTGCTCCGCGAAATAATAATGGGCAGGTTGTAATAAATATCCTTTCCTAAAATCAGAAATTGTAATTATCTTTTATAGTTCACTTCATCGAAATTTGCTAAGAAAATAATATTAAAACTGCAAGAAACCTTTTGATAGGTGAATTAATTATGCTAATAAATTTATCAAAAAAAAAGAAGATAATTCCAGGGAGATGAACACAATGACTTCTAAGATGAGTAGTGCATGGGATGATTCTAAGATGATCAATACTATGAAGTAGCATGAAATACTCTATGTAAAATTATCTCTCTTTTAGGTTAGGATTTATTTACTTTTTTCTGTGCACTCGCATCCAAACAGTCTTACAACCTTCACAAGCGCAAACTCGATAATATTAAAATCAACTCGAATCTAAAAATGATCGATAATGAGGAGCCAATTACATTTAAGTTAATCCCCTCAGCATTCAATACGTTAAGTTCGTTCCCCTCTAAAACAAAATCATCGAAAATGAATCAAATCTATTAGTTGTCAAAGCAATAAAAAGGTAACATAGAAGCACAAATTGAAATGCATCTCATGGAAGAAAAAGATGTTGTTTGATTAGAAAAAGAGCTTGTAATATGCATGGAGAATGGATCACTAATTAACAGAATGAAGGAAATATCAGAAAAAGGATCGTAATACAACAAAGGAGCGATTCAATAGCAGTTATTCAGAGGGGAACCTTCACTGAATGCTCCTTAAAGGAGAAAAGAATGCTTTCAAGTCAATACGGAGAATTTAGTAAGCAATTTATGATTGAAAGAAGGAAATTACAATCTAAAGGAATGGTGTTACAATGAAAATAACCATCTTTCTGTTTGCTTTTAGAGCCTTCATAATCGCTTAGAGAGAGTGCAGTCCACAATAGACTTCGGGAGTTATGACAGGGAGTATAAAAAGGCTAATCTTTATAAAAATAACTTAACAAGATCTTCCCGTATTTTATAAAATAATTCATAAATACATTGATTCTCTTTAACATTATTCTATCTGCAAACTAGGTAGGATATTCAACTGTTTCATCAAGACTGAAGCAAATCAAGAACTCATCGCTTCTAATAGTAAAGATTCTTTATTTTGGTTTGGGTTATATGTTAGATTCAAAAAAGATATGTGTAATTTCTTTGGTTTTAAGAAAGTTAAGCACCTGAAAAGTTAAGTAAAGATCCTCCAAAGAAGAAGAAGACGAAAAAGACGAAAAAAACAAAGAAACTTAAGACAGAAGGAGAATAGTCGAACAAGCCATAGATAACTTAACCTAATGGAGAGCAGATATAATAAGATAATTTGATTTCAAGTTAAGAATAAAATAAGAATGAAAATAAAGAACAAACTGAATAGATTATTAAGAAAGAAGATCAGGTACTTTAGGATAAGTAAGATAAAGAAACAGTTTAGCAGCATGAAAAAGCATAAGAGAAAGAAGGAAAAGATCAAGAAAAACATACAATAAATCATGATGATCATTAAAATAATAATAATAAGGAAAAAGACAAAGAGGTGTAGAATCTTACTGAGCAGAATATTTAGCAATAAGAAGTTAAAAGCTAAATCAAATAATGAGAAAAGCAAGAAAATGAACTGAAATCTTTATTATTCAAATATTTTCTCAGAAAATGCCATAACTATGTCTAGCTGCATTTGATTTCTCATCAAAATGTCTTCTTTTTTATTACCGTTTTTTTTACGTACAATTTCTTTTAAAATAACCAAACCAATTCATCACAAAAATAACTTCTTTTTCGATTAGGGAATTTATTTATTTGTTAATAAGATCAAAAATATCCA
>Ga0302284_1001449_pt1 | contig 10677 bp, 12 predicted proteins | sample III_Fen_E2_1_FD_198760 | JGI IMG/M metagenome (GOLD analysis project Ga0302284, IMG submission 198760) | Peat permafrost microbial communities from Stordalen Mire near Abisko, Sweden - III_Fen_E2_1 | ecosystem: Environmental > Terrestrial > Soil > Wetlands > Permafrost | place: Sweden: Abisko...
GTTGATGAATTATTAATAAAATTTGATGAAAATCAATAAAATTATTATTTAAATCAATTAATTTATTTGAAATTATTCGGATATATTAAATAATTAATAAAATGTTAAATTAAAAACATAAAAATTATGGAATCAATTAAAAAAACTGAAGATGTTGAAGAATCAAAAATAGTTAATCTATTTGAAGATATGCATCAACATCCACATGATGAAATTTCTTATTCAGAAATGAAAAAAGTTCCTGAAAATCAAGTAAAAGAAGAAAATAAAGATTAACAAGAAGTAATTAAAACTTCCAAATAATTAATAATAATTAATTAAATGATTATAGATTTCACACAGAAAAAAGAAGGACTTGATATATCTTATGTTGATGAAAATAATCAAATAGCTGTTGAAGAATTAATTCTTGAAAATGGTTATTACAATTATGTTGAATGTGATGAATTTGATCCAACTGTTATAAAAGACTTTATGAGTTTTAAAGGTTCACATATTAAAAAAGAATCTTCAAAATATTTCACACATCATAATATAAATGAATTCATTAATAAGGATATTCCTGAATTATTTCCTATTCAATTTTCAAAATTTGATAAATTAAATGAACCTAATCCTTTTTCAGTAGATATTGAAACAGATATTACTGATAAGTTTGGTTATTCAACTCCGGAACTTGTTGAAAATTCAATTAGATCAATTTCAATAACAGATAAAAATTTAAATTCAATTTTATTTATTGTTAAAAATGAAGCATATCCTGTTATTAATGATATTGATAAAGGATATATTCAATCAATAATTCAAGATTCACTTAAACAACATTATGTTTTACATGATTATGAAACAGCTATAAGAATATTTGATAGTGAAATTGAAATGCTTCAAGTTTTTATTGAATGTATGAATAAACATTTTCATTTATTAATTGGTTGGAATTTTTTAGGATTTGATTGGCAATATATATTCAATAGATGTATTAAATTAAATGTTGATGTTAAAAAAGCTTCACCAACAAGAAGATTATCACAAAAAAAATTAAAAATAAATGATTCAACAACAATTGATTTAAAAATACCAACACATAGAATTATAGGTGATTATATGTTGTTATTTAAAGAATCATTAATTTATAATAATTTAGGTTCATATTCTTTGGATAATATTTCTGAATCTGTTTTAAAATTAAATAAAGTAACTTATGATGGTAATTTACGTACTTTATACGATCAAGATTATTTAAGATTCATAGCTTATGCTTTTATGGACACAATTTTAGTTATGTTAATTCATAAAGCAACCAATTTATTAACAGTTGATTTTTTTCAATCATATTATACTGGAGTACCATATTTAAAATTATCACAAAATAGTATTTCTGAAGCATTAGTTTATCAAGAACTTAGATCTGAAAATAAATTTTTATTAGAATCTGAAAAAACAAATTTACCTTCAAGAAAATATCAAGGTGGTTATGTTAAAACAAAAACAAAGAAAATTGTTGAATCAGTTATTGGTGAAGATTTTAAAGCATTATATCCAAATGGTATGATTGCAATGGGTTTAAGTCCTGAAGCTAAAATTGATGAAATAAAAATGGCTGGTGAATTTAAATTAATAAAAGATAAACAAATTTGGTTTTCAACTGGTTTTCCATTAAATGAAATTGAAAATCAAAAATGGTTAAAATATAAAAAACAAGGTTATGGTTTAACACCTATGGGTCGTATTTATGATATGTCAAAAGATTTTTTATATACAAGAATTGAGAAAAAATTATTAGGACAAAGAGGAGTTTTCCAAGGACATATGCTTGATATTTATTTGAAAGTAATTCCTAAAATTGAAGCTGAAATAAAAAAACGAGAAAATAATTTATAATAATATACTATATGATTGAACCATTAAAATTTACCAAATTTTTTTCAATTAAATCTCCTATTGGAGTAGAACAAAACGAAAAAGAACAATTTACAGAATATCATTCAATAGGAGTTGATATTTATATGCCAAAACCAACAAAAGAATTTGTTGATGCAATTTTGAAATCAAATAAAAATTCAAGATTAGGACAAGTTGGTAAAGTATTTGATTCAAGTTATTTTTCAATTTATATTGATGATATTGATGGAAATAATATTTACAATTTATTAGATTTTAAAAATGGAAAATATTATATTTATAGTGATATACAAATTCCAACAGGTTTAGGTTTACTTATTCCTAAAGAATATTATGTTACAGTAAATCCAAAAAGTTCTAATTTCACAATAGGTTATACAGTAGTTGAAGGTTTTATTGATTGTAATTATACATATGGGATGGGAGTACAATTGAAAAAATTAATAACGTTTATTGAACCAATTGAATTAGAACCTGATCAAAAATTTGCTCAACTTATATTGAAAAAATCTGAATTTATTACTAAAATGCATGAAATGAGTTTAGATGATTGGAATAAACATCCTGAAATTTTAGCTCGTCGTGAAATAAGAACAGGTGGATTTGGAAATACGGGTAAATTTTAATTTAAATCAATTAATTTTTCTATAATTAATAGGAAATATATATAAATAAAATAAATTAAGTTAAATAAACAAATTTAAAATTATGGCTAAAAGTATTAAAGATATGGAAACCGTTGTTCCAGAAACATTTGAAAAAATAACTGAAATAGCAAACAATATTATTGATGAAAAAGTAATTAATAATATTGAAGAAACTGTTGAACCAGTAATTGATACTGAAACAGAAGCTGCTGAAAAATTGAAACTTGAAATAGAAGCTGCTGAAAAATTGAAACTTGAAACAGAAGCTGCTGAAAAATTGAAACTTGAAACAGAAGCTGCTGAAAAATTGAAACTTGAAGCAGAAGCTGCTGAAAAATTGAAACTTGAAACAGAAACTCTTGAAGAAGGAGATATTATCCATAATATTATTCAAATACTTAAAGAAGAACATTATTATTCACATTTAAGATGTGGTATTTATTTAAAAGAAAATATTGATAAGAAAAATTTGAAATTATTTTATAATGAATTTGTAAGTTATGGTATTTCATCAAATAATGATTCAGAAATAATTAAAAATATTGAACTTTTATTTAAAAAATAAATATTAATTAAAATAATAATTTCATAATAATGGAAGATAAAATAACTAAAATAAAAATATCTAATTTTAATTTAAATGTTTTTCGTAAATTACTTGAACAATCATTAATAGTTGACAATCAATTAATGCTTGAATTCAGTTCAGAAATAATAAAATCTTGTTCTTTTTCAAATACAAAAAGTTTTATGAAATTATGGACAATTCCATTAAATAATTTAATAATTACAAATGAAAAAGATTCAATAGAATTAGATGAAATTACTACAAAAAAAGAAATATTGAATTTTCCAACTTTTAATTTTTATATTTTAAAGGGAGATTTATTTAGAAAGTATTTATCTGTTCACAATACAGATACAGTTGATTTAGAATTTGTATTACATTATGATAAAGATACTTGTAAATATCAAGCAGCAAATATAACAATTTCAGGTAAATCTGAAAATAATTCACCTTTAATTACTAATTTCACATTAACAACAGAAGAATTAATTTCAAATAAAATAACTGATTATGTTCAAATTATTAATGAATGTACTCCAACAAAAGATATGTTTGAATTTATTTTAACTGATATTCAAATACAAGAAATTAAAAGATTAATTAAAAAACTACATAAATCAAGTTCAGATAATACAGCATTTTTAACTTTTACTGTTGATTCAGAAAAAAATAAAATAACTGTTAATGATAAAGTATTTACAATAGATTTTTTAATTTCAAAAGAAAATCTTGTAAATAAAGTAAATTTTAAATTTAATATTTTAAAATCCGATTTTATAATTACAGGAAATCATAGTTTTAGTATATATACAAATGAAGTTGAAGAAAAAGTTATTTTAGGAGCAAATTATGCAGGTTGTATAATTTGGTGTTTGTTAGGAAAAATAAATGAAAATTCAATGCATTTCGATGATTCAATTATGGATGCAAATATGGACAAAAATATTGATTCATTGGATTTATCTGAATACGGAATTGGAGGAGATGATATTCCATTCTAAATAATAAATAAAATAATATGAATTTTTCAGATAATTATAATAATATTGTTGAAAAAACAAATGATTTATCAAAATATACTGTAATTGAATTAAAAGAATTAATAAATGAAGCTGAAGCTATTCAGAAACAATATAAAAATTTACAATTAGTTGTTAAAGCTGATGCAAATAGTCTTTATGGTGTTTCAGCTTCTATTTATTTTTCTTTACATGATACAGATATTGCTGAAGATATTTGTATGACAGGTAAACATTTTGCTATTATTGTTGATGTCGCATTAAATAAATTTTTCATAAATTGGGGAATAAATGAATTAAAAATAATTCAAGAATTTTATCCAAATGTTATAAAACTTAGAAAATTTACTGAATATAAACCAGATACAATTAATGATTTATGTGTTTATGGTGATACTGATTCAAGATATATTGATTTAAGTAAAATTTATTCATTTTTGGAAACAAAAGATGGTCCAATGAATATTTTACCTGAAACAGATAAAGAATTAGCAGATTTTGGGTGTTTTATAACAGAAAAGTTTTTCAATAAAATAATAAAAGAAACTATTGAAACTGATTGCGAATATCGTAATGCAAGAAAAGGATATTTACGAATGGTTCATGAAGTAACAACAAGAAAATGTGTATTTCAAAAAAAGAAAAAATATATTCTTACAAAAATTTGGGAAGATGGTTTACTTTTTGAAAAACCTAAATTAAAGTTTCAAGGAGTTGAACTTAAAAAAGGTGGAAGTTCTCCAAGAATTAAAAAAATACTATCTAAATTAGTCCATAAATATTTGTTAGATAGTTATGATATACCTATGTTAAGAATAGAATGTATCAAACTTATAAAGTATATTAAAGCAAGAAAAGAAAAAGATTTTATTTATTCAATAACTTCGGTAAGTGGATTAAAAAATATTATAAAAAATTCAGACAATATATATGAAAGTGATAAAAATCATATTCAAATGCAAATTTGTATATCATGGATGAATTTTATTGAAGAAAATAATTTACAAGGACAATATAAAGCTCCATTTGAAGGACAAAAAATGAATTATTATTACACAAATGATTCAAAATATAAAGTTATTGGTGTTCCAGATGACATAAATATAAATAATGTTGATAAATTGCCTGAACCAGATTGGAATAAAATGTTAAATACAAATTTATTAAAACCTCTTTTAAAATATATATATTCAAAAGAAGAAATTTTAAATGAAGATATTGAACATTTTTTGTTAGGTGTTAAACAACTAAATTTTTAAATCATATAAAAATAAATTAAAACATAAATATTATGACACTTACTAAAGAAGATCAATCAATGTTATTAGGTAAAAATAGTTATTCTTCTGTTGTTAAAGAAATAGTTGAAAAAATTCAAAAAGCTGAGGCAGATACTTTAGCAGGAAGTGAACTTTTAAAAGAAGCTTACAAAAATCTAAATGAATCAATAACTCCATTATTGACTTTAAAACCATTTATAACAGGAGCTGAAAAAATAGCTGGAGATGATGTTAAACTTTGTGATTTATTGAAATTTCTTAAAAAATCAATAACAGGTAATGCTGATTTAAATTATTTGATTAATTTATGTAAAGAAGAACACTTTGCTGAAATGACACGTTTAAATCATCCATCACCACAATCAACAATAAAAGATATTGAAGATGAATTTGATCAACCATCATCAGTAATTGAACAAGGAATTAAAGCAGGATTATTTGATAATTTAAAATCTAATTTATTGAATAAAATAAAAACAGATTTAAATGTAACACCTGACAAAAAATTGAATGAAAATACATTATTTTCAGGAAATTTAGTTAAATATTCACCTATTGGTATTCGTTTAGAAGATTTAGAAAATAATCGTATGGTTATTTTAACTGAATCAGAAGTTTTATCATTTGATAGAATAAATAAAAGTTTTTCTAAACTTGATGAATCAATAAATATTCCTGTTAATCATGGAAAATTGATGCATGCTTTAAATTCATGTGTATATTCACCAGAAAGTAATACTTTTAGTTTAAATGAAAATTGGGATTTTAAATTACTTCTAAATAATGATGGAAATGTAACAATAAATGGAAATAACATTCCAAAAGAACAGATAAGTAAATTACTTTTAGAATCTGTTAAAGTTTATGTTGCTGATCCAACAAAAGTTGAAAATTTTAATAAAGCAAAATATTTAAATGATGCAGATAATTTCATAGCTTTAATGGAAAATTATAATCAACTTGTCAGATTAGATACATTAGAAGTTATTAAAAATTTAAATGAAAATACATATGTTATTTTTGATAAAAAAGGAATTTATGAAAAAAATGAACCAAAAATAATTTCTTCAAGTGAAAATAAATCAACACAATTATTTGAATCATATTCAAATATGTTGGAACATATAAATAAAGTTATTTTCACAGATAAAATATCTGATTTATTTGAATCTCAATTAATTTTTGAACAAAATACAATTAATGAAAGAAATGAAAAAATTGTTTCATTAAATGAAGAACAAAAAACATTGAATGCAAATATTCTTAAGGTTAGAAATTTAAAATCAATTGCTGAAGAAAATTCACCAGCAATGGATAAATTAAATGAACAAGAAAAAATATTGTCAGATAATTTAGAAATAAATATGACCAATTTAAATCATTATAAAAATGAATTTAAAATAAGATAATAATATGGTTGATTTTAAAGAAAAAATTAAGCAAAATATTTATCTTGATCCAAAAGTTTTATTTACGGAATATGATAAATCAATAGAACTTGGAAGACCAACAGATAAGTTAGTTATTTTATTTCAAAAAATAGCTAAAAATTATGCAACAACATTTAATACAAGTAATAAATGTGATTTAAATGCTTGTATTAATTTTGGAGTTTCAGAAGCTTGGCAAAAATGGAATAAATATGATCCTGAAAAATCAGATAATATTTTCTCATTTTATACAACAATAATTTCAAATGATATGCGATTACATTTCAAAGAAATAACAAAAGGAAAAGGAAGACAAATTTCATTAGATGCTTTATATTCAAATTCAAAAGAATAAATAATGATTAATCCAGTATTATCAAATTTTCAAGTTGCTTTCAGTAGTGCATTTTTTCCAAAAGATGTTACTGATAAATATGATAAATTTTTATTTAATAAAAATTATCCATTTAAAACATTGGAATCATATTTTTATGAAACAATACAAAATGTTGATATGCCTGGTATTAATTTAAATACAATTGTTGTAAATAGTTTACCAAATTTAGGATTAAATCCAAGACCAGGTAACTTACAAGGTGGAACATCAATAAATAGACATTTTCCAGGAACTTCAAATCAAAATGAAATAGTTGATGGAATTGTTGTTAATGTTACATTTAGAAACACAATATTGAATTGGATGTATTGTTATGAAATTCTTTATAAATATTATGCAAGAGCAAGATCATTAAAAGAATTTGGATTATCTTTAGTTATGAAAGATAGTGCTGAAATTCCTATGATTAACTTTGCTTTAGGTGATTGTTTTGTTAGTTCAATGCCTGGATTAAGTTTTAGTTATAATCAAGCATTTAATGAATCAAAAACATTTGATATTGGATTTACATTCAATAAATTTGAAGTTAATTTTTTATTACCTGATTTTGATTTACTAAACATAAATTTTTAAAATATTTGAAAATGATAGATGATTCAGTATTTCAAAATAATGGAATTGATAAATTTTTAAATACAATAGATATTATAAATATACCATTGATAGATGTAATAGTTATAACAAATATTTTATATGGAAGACTTGATATAATTATTAATAAATATTATAATGGTGAAATGAAATATTTACCATTAATAATGGCTTTTAATAAAATTACTGATCCTGTTGAAATTAAAATAGGTACAATATTTGAATTACCTGATATTGATAGTTTATTAGCACAAATTTTAATTTCACAAATAAATGATGATGAAAATAATTCAGATATACCTGGAATAAATAATTCAACAAATAATAAAATAAATAATATTTCATCAATAAATACAACAAAAACAACAGCTTCTCCTAAATTAAAAATAACTTTAGAAAAAATAAGTTATGATTCAAATTCAGGAATATTAAAATTTTAATGTCAATAATAATTGAACCAAATATTAAAGTAGGACAAATTGAAATCCAAATGGATAACAATGCTTCCGATGCAGCCAATAATATTATGACTGATTGGGGAAGAAATATACCAATTATTAAAATTGGAGATTATGTTCTTAATACGGGTGATTTGAGGGAATTTTCTCTTCAAATCACCCTAAATTCGTTCCCTACATTCACAATAACTGTTGATGATACAACATATAAAATTAGAGAAGCTTTAAAAAACGATATTGATAAATGTATTATTTTCATAGGTTATCAAGATTGGTATATAAGATTTAATGGGTTATTAAATACAACTTATTCTTCTGTTGGAGATTCAATAATAATTTTAAATGGACAATATTATAATGAAAATTTATATAATGGACAACAATTTTCATTCAAAAATATGACAGTTGTTGATATTTTAAAAAATATTTGTAGTAAAACAAAAATGGGTTTATTCACATATGATAATGTTGATTTGAAACAAGAATTAGATTATTCATTAATGACTGGAACAAGATATATTGATTATTTTGATTCATTAATAAAAACATATACATCAAATATTTATTCTATTGATTGTCATTCATATATTCATGTTGGAGATATTGAAACATTAAGAAAACAAGAAGTTGATAAATATTCATTAGATTGGAGTACAGGTAAAAAAATTGATGAACAACCAATAATATTTAAATCAATTAATAGAAGTGTTGATAATATTAATAAACCTGATGGACCTTATTATAAAATTCCAATAAAATATTATACAATAAATTCAAATTTTAGTCAAATTAATAAAGAAACATATAATTCATATGCAATTGGTTTTGGTGGAAATGGAGAGACTGAAATAAAAACAAGTAATTTACTTGGTATTGGTTCAAATAAAACAAATTCATTTATTGGTTTTAAAAAACATAAATTTCCTTATTATAATGATAGAATAAATAAATCAATAGGAGGTAATATAATAACAATAACAACAGATAATATTATTTTTGAATTAAATCCATTTTCTGTTGTTGAAGTTGAATTATATTTAGCTAATAAAAATGGAAAAGATTTTGACAAAGAAGAACATTCAGGTAAAAAAATAGTTTTGGGTTATTCAATAGATTATAAAAAAACACCAAGAACACTAAATAAGTTAACACAAACAATTGAATTGATATAAATAAAATAATATAAAATTATGGAAACAAATCCAACTTTAACAGTTATACCTTATAAGAAAGTAATTGCAGCTTTTAAAAAACGTTTTGATGTTCAAAATGGTACTGCTTTAGGTTATCATAAAAATCAAAATCCGAATGGAGAACTTTTATTAGAAAATAAACCTAAAGGAATTGGTGATGGTTTAGCAACTACTGGATGGTGTGTTTCAGCAAGTCAAGCATTATTACTTGACCCAATTTTTCAATTATTATTACAAGATAGAGGTTCTTTAGCTAAATTAATAAGTATTGATATTAAAGAACAATATTATGGAAATACATATTCAGGACATCAAAATAAATGGCACACAGCAATTTTAGTTTATGATAAAATGGATAATTATCAATTTGTTATTGATATAACTTGTAAACAGTTTGGAAATGCTTATAATGATAAAGATATTTGGGATTTTAAAACTTGGGAAAAAACTTTTCGTTCTCCAGTTTGTAAACATGTTTTAACCGATTTTGATTCAAATACATTAAATTATTTGCCAGTTCAAACAATAATTGCAAATAAAACAATAGCAAGTATACAAATTGAAAATAATTTACATGATATTACAACTATTACAGATAACGAAAGAAAAATAATTGCAGATTTCTTTTTAGATAAAATAAATATAATCAATAATAAATTAGTTTTAGGAAACATAAATAAATTTGATTATAAATATCTTGAAAAAATAAATAAATTACTTGAAAATTTAAATTTCGTAACAAAGAAAAATAATTTTTGTGTTATGGAATTTACAACTAAAGATGGTGCAATTGGTTGGGTAGAAAATTTTATAAAAAATGATTGTATACTTCAACAATATATGATATTATCTAATACTTTAGAACAAAATTGTAATTATTTTGGAATTACTAAAGAATTACTTAATACTGAATCACAAAAAAATAAAACATTTGTTATTATTGAATTTGAAAATCTTCAAGGAATAGATATTTCTTTTATTGAAGATTTAGTTTCAATTTGTATACCTTATGGTATTAAATTGAATGTTGATGTAACAAAAGATATTTACAATAGTGGTAAATTACTTGGAGAAACTGTTGAAGGAATTTCAAAGAAAACTAATACTATATATATTAAATGTTCTAATTAAAAACAAATTTATGCCATCAGAAAAAGCTTCAAGAGCATATGATTTACAAATGGATATTTTT
>Ga0302284_1001450_pt1 | contig 10673 bp, 2 predicted proteins | sample III_Fen_E2_1_FD_198760 | JGI IMG/M metagenome (GOLD analysis project Ga0302284, IMG submission 198760) | Peat permafrost microbial communities from Stordalen Mire near Abisko, Sweden - III_Fen_E2_1 | ecosystem: Environmental > Terrestrial > Soil > Wetlands > Permafrost | place: Sweden: Abisko...
CCCAACCCCAACCCCAACCCCTTATTGTTTCATTTTATTATTTTGGATAAAAATTATTATTAAATAAAATGCAAATAAATCTTCAAAAAATAGCCATGATAATTAATTAAACTATTATTAGATTTCAGAATTTCAGGGCTAAGTGTTTTTCAATAACTATTTTGATTTGAAAAGGAATGATTTTAAAGATGATTAATTAAGAGAATGTATTAATCATTACATTAAAAAAATAAAAGCATTCGTATTATTAATAGAATAATTTTTTATGAATTAAGACTATTTCTTATCAATTTGAAAGATAGATTGCCACCTTTTTTTGAAAGTTAATTATTTTCAAATATAATGATTGGTGGAATCTTACTCTCTTTTTTACAGATTTTTCTTATTCTATCATTGGAAGTAACAAATATCTTTTCTCAAACTAAAATCTGTAGAAAATAGTGAAATAAATAATATCTTTCAAAATAATTAATCTTCTATCAAATACCATTGTTTTCATTAAAAAATATAGAAGAGACATTTGTGGATAAATTATTTTCATGCCCAATATTGAAGATAATCAAGGAAAATAGTTGTTTCGATTAAGACAAGCTTCTGATCGACTGTGCATCCATCAGGAAATTCAATACCGAATTTGTCAGCTCTCGAACAGAGTTCTTCAGCAATTCCATTGTAAATGTTAACAATTTTTCCAACAACAACTTTATTTGCATCAAGAATAGAGTACTCTCTAGTTTTGAAAGGTTCAAGAATACCAAGGATAGGGCAGAGGAAACCAAGTTAGAGGCACTTAGCAGTGATAGTATATACTGTGTTACCTGCTTAATCTTTTATGTCAAATTCTTAACAGCTGAGACATCCACGAGCTAGAAATAAATAAAAAAATGATAATCAAATAATTTATTGAATAATAAAGAAATTTACTTGGATAGCAAGGATGCCAGCAAGGCCATTCAGCTTTTCCAATGTGCTAACCACCCTTATCAACAGAGATTTCAGGCTTGCAAAGTCCGATAAAGGCGTAATGGCAGATAGGTATCCTGAAAAAGCAATAGTGTTAAAGCTAATTCAATTGATTGAAAATACTTATAAGGACGATGAGAAGAGGCTATGGGATAAGAGCTAACTTATAGCTCATTTTCGTATTCTCTAAGTTGTTTGCAGCAGAATAAACAGATAGGGCTCCCTGCTTTCTCCACGACAGTGCCAACAGCACTCTTTTTTGTGGTGAAGTCGGGATCGCTGGTGCAGATCTCATATCTATTTAAAAATAATTGAGAATTAGTGAAAAAGAAAAACAGTAAGTACTCATTGGCCTCCTCATAGCAAGGGATACATTCAAGCCACTCAATTCTTTAGTTTATGAGCACGTGCTTAGAATTTTATAAGTCAGTCAAATTCGACATTGTAGGCTTAGTCTTTTTTATATTATTTTTTGAATTTATTATTTGTGATTTTTTCTCTTTCTCTCTTTCACATGGTTATATTTCCCCTCTCTTCCTCTTTTCTCTCGATTACTCTAAGTCGCATTAATAATTATTTCAATTTTGTTTTTCCTTAGCAATTAAAAACTAATTATGTTTAGTTATCCTTTCTATTTTTCTAAAAATATTACAGTGTTTATTTTCCTTAGAAAATTTGTGGCTGCGGATAGATTGAGAATTTAACCAATAAATAATGTTAAAAAGAAAAGCAATTACTGATTTTTTTTGTTTCTATTTGCTTCATTTTTTACTAATTTCTTCAATTTACCTAAATGAATTAGGAATAAAAAAAATCTTTTTCATGTGTTATTTAGTGATCTGATAAAAATTTTATTGAGAGAATCTTTTTGAAGATATTTTATTTCTTGGTTTTGGGTGTTAAATGAAAAATAATGGTTGAAGATTAGTTATTTTCATACTATCATTCATCTTTTATGTAAATCATGAAAAAATAAGGCAGTTCAAAAGAGGAATTACTTGGAAAATTTTTAATAATCTTGAATTAAAAAATCTTCAGCCCTGATGCATTCAAAAAAGATAAAACCTTCTTAAGAAAAAAAAACTAGCTTGTATTTATTCTCCGTATTGAAACAAACTAAAATCTATTATTTAACTAAATTCTCATTTTTTCTCACAATTTCTGTAGAAACAATAAAACTCAGGAATTTTTGATTTTTAAAAAAATTGAGAAAAGAGTCTTAGGAAATAGAAGGATAGTAAAATATCTGAATTTATGCTCAATTTTGTTTAGAAATGAAATATTTTTAGTTTTGAGAGATTGTCAATTGAAATTTCATTATTTTTTTTCACAGTTTAATATACAAAACTAGTAAATTGAGAATAAAGAGTGCTATAATAATAAGGTAGATCACAGATCGACTAACAACAACTCGTCTGTTCATCACATTCATAATCAAATCAGCCTTCTTAAGCTCATTCCCTATGTCTTTAACCTTCATTTTATTGAATAATGGTCATATTAAAATAGTAAAAAATGATGCCATATTGTTAAATCATTGAAGATTATTTTCTAAAACAAAATACTTCAAAATTATTTGCTCTTGAATTCCAAGTTCATTATTGTTATTAAATTTACTTTATAAATGCTTGATTTAATAACATGTTTATCTCCTAATAGACGTGTTTAAACTTCGTCTATTATTCCTTCTGTATCTCCTGCCATTTCTTCCATGTCATTTAACATATGTCCTTGTTCCATTAAATTTTCTCCTTGACTTATCAGAAGATTTCGCTCATTATTGTTTTGCTATGAAAATACACTTAAGAACGATCTAAACTAGAATTGATTATTACGAAAACTTATTTTTCTATTTGAAGCTGAGTGAATTTTTTCATAATTTCTTCATATTCTAGTCTATATTTCGCAACAATGGAATTATAATTCTTCTTTATGCTGTTTGGTAAGCAATTCAACTCGAACTCCATCTATTTCAACTACTAAAAAGCTTAATAAATGAGTTATGGCTACTAAATATACACAATTTTCTGATTCTTTAAGTTGAGATCTGATCCCGTGCAATTCTTCTCCTACTCAAATATAAAAATGTAAAACTAACAATTTTTTAAAACAGAACTTTACTAAGATTGAGTTGCCCATTCGATATATTTTTGTAACTTGCTTTCAGCTTAAGCATAAAATCTTAATAATCTTCTTCATAGCTTGTAAACAACTCTGATATTTCTAAGGGAGCCTGTTCTACCATTTATTTACCTTTTTTAATAGACCTACAAAATTTGCCAAAACGCCTCTAAATATTTTTCACAAATTAATCAATACTCGCAAATCTATCGTTTTATCTTTCGTGTCCTTTCCCATTAAAATCTTCCAATTAGCTTTTTTAAAAATAATGCTAATATCTAAGAAAGCTAAGATGTAATAATATATTCTTTTTAATCTCCTTTTTATGAAATGTTCCTTATTCTTTTGAAAAAAATCATTATTTCTTTTAATTTACTATCTAACAATATTATCTGATGATTTCCTTTTACATCTTAACAAAAAATAAGAAAGCCATATTATAATAATCCGTTTTAAGGTTAATATCCTTTAATTTCGTTCAATAACTTCGTAATCATCATATGTGTATTTCTAATTTATTTGGAAGCTTTTTTCTTTAGTATCTATGCAGAATTCAAACCTATTAAAACAATTAAGATATTAAAAATAGTATTTATCAAATTACATTTTAAGATGCTTGAAGTTGCATTTGTTCCCTTTTGCGAAGTTCAAGATAACGACGACTAGTTTCTTGTACTTCTTTGCTTATCTTTTCAACATCATATTTTGATTCATTAACTTAGGCCTAGTACATATTGAGTTCTGCTGCAATACTTTTCATTTAACGTGTGCACTACTTAAGATTCTGCTAGAGATTTGATAGCATTTTAGCTTCTTCAGGACCTGGCTATTTCTACATAATTTCTCTTAGTTCTTGAATTTGTTTCTCTTTTTATTAAACTAGTACTTCCTTCTCAACTACTTATTCTGTTTTGCTAATGAGCCTTTTTTGAAGAGTCTAAAGCTTTTACCTCATTTCAAAGACATCTGGATCACTTCCTTCAAGCTTCCTGCATCTGGATTCATTCATTGGGCTCTCAAGTTCTTGTGATAATGCCTTCACTTTAAGCTATTCTTCAATTAAATCTTTTCTGTGATCTTTTATCTAAGATTTTAAATCTGGGATATCTGATACTTATCTTTTATATATCCTAAGAGATCTCACTAAGTCGTTCTTTTTGTACTCAAGCAATTAAATGTCTCCTTCTCTTTCTCGATATGCTTTCTCTCCTTCAGCTAAAGTTCTTTATTAAATTTTAATCTACTCATAAAGAAGAGCGGATTCATCATTTCTTCTGATAAGTTAAGTACCAAGAATGTCTCTTTCACTGACAACTACTTCATATTCTTCCTTTAATTTAGCTCTTCTACCTTCGCTTTCTTTTATGATAAACTACAGCTTATTAATTTCTCCCTTATAATTTTTTATCTCTTCCTGCATTCTATCAATATCCTTTTTGTTTTTCTCAAGGATATGGGCGTGCTCTTCAATGGTTTTATCCTTTTTCTTGTGTTCGAAATGTTCTTTTGCTAGAGCAATCTCTTTTGCATCTATTTCTTCTTTAAGCTAAGATATTTAATGATTTGTGATTTTGTATCTTCTCTTAATTTCTGCAATTTCATCTTAAGTTTCTGAGAGATTTTTCGAGTAAAGATTCTTAGCGCTTCTAACTGCTTCATAAAGAGTTTGTTGTCTCTTGAGCTTTGCTTCTGTTTCAACATTTTTTTTCTGAAATTCAGAAATCAAATTATCTTTAAGTTTTATTTCCTCTAATCTCCTTAAGTATTCAGCATTTGCTTGTGCTGCTTATTTACCATATTTTTCCTTTTCTTTTTCCAGATCAGTCAGTTATTTCTTCATCTAATCCAATTCCCAACCTTTATCTCTAATTTCATTTTCTCTTTCAATAACTTCCTTGTCAAGCTTTTTTATGTTATCTCCTTGTTCTTTGTTGACTCTATCAGTCTTTTATAAACTTTTCTCAAGCAGTTCCTTTGCAGATTTTAACTCTTTAATTAAGTGAATGTCTTCTTCCGTTAATTTTTTAGAATCTAAGACTTATCTTTCTAGTTAATTTACACTAGCAATAGCTACTTCTTTTGCTTTAACAGAGTTTTCTTTGGTTTGATTTAATTATTGTTTCTTCGCTTCTAATTTATCACATTCTTTTTTTAATTACTCAGCTTTTGAATGCATCTAGTTAAACTCTTTCTCCTTCGTTTTAATATCCTTTTCTACCTTCCTCGTTAAAGTTTCTAATTCTTTCTTTTCATATCTATATTACTCTTCTCTCTGTCCATTTTCTTTGATTTATTACTTAAGAGAAACCTAAGCTTTTTCCAATTTTTCCTTCTCTCCGTCTTTTTCTTTCATTGTCATGGCATTTTAGTTATACAAATTTTCTAACTGTTTATTTTCTTCTTCAATCTTTTTCCGTGTCTATTCTTCTTTTTCGAAATTGTCCTTTAATATCCGAAGCTCCTCTTCAAATAAAAAAATAATTGAACATAAATTATTATTGTGAATCTAAAAATTGATCTCTTTTCTAATTAATATTCAATTGTAATTTCGTTTGAAAATGACTTTGATTTAAATCAACATCCTTGCCCCTTTTATTTTAATTAATTACCTTCTATTTTTTTGCATCTATCAGAATCTTTATTAACCTTTTCATCAATTTCTTATTTTTACTTGAGTTCTTCTTTCATTTTAGCTTTAATGATACTAGCTTCATTTTAAATTTGTTTCAACTTATCCATGGAGGCATTTAATTCATTTCTCTAAGTGGTGAGTTCCTTCTACCTTTCTTCTGCCTCTTATTTAAGCTCATCTCGAAGTTTGGTGAGTCTTTCAGCTGTATCATTTTTATACATATTAGGGTTATTGGAAGTTTCATTAAGTTGAGTTAAATGTTTAATCTCAGTTTGTAATTTTTCAATCCTCGACTTAGACTTTTCTTCTCTATCTCTTGAAGTTTCAAGTACTTTGTAAGCTTTTTCTAATTCTGTTTTTAAAAGCTAAATGGTCTCTGTGTCTTCTTATGTTAGCTTCAAAGTCATTTACAACTAAGCTGCGTGCTGCACAATGTCATCATTTAGTTCTTTAATCTTTCCTAACAATTTTTTTTCATTGTCATAAGAGGTTCTTAATGCTCTCTATAGCTTTTCATATTCAACTCTAAATCGCTCCAGACTTTATTCTCCTGCCAAGTCATCAATAATCTAATATTGCAATTAAATAAGAAATTCACAAAGAAAAAGACAAAAAATGACTTACCCTCTTAAAATCAGTCTCCAACTAATCGAAGATCTACTGTCCGAATGAAATATCTTCTCCCTTTTCATAAACAAATAAGCAAGATTTTTCATTATTTTTTTTCTTACGTCTGCCATAGAAGTTGTTTTTTTAGGTTTTATTTTCCAAATTATCACTGTTTATTGTTTAATTTATTAATTATTTTAGTTTTGGTAATCGTTTAGCTTTTTTGAACTGAAAGTAGTTTGTTTTTCTTTTTCATGAGATAAATAAACTTTATCATTTGAATTTTAACTTAATTTTCCAAAATAAATAGTAATGCTTTCTAAAAATAATAGGAATAATTTATGATTTAATAACTTTTAGATTTCTTAAAAAAATAAAGATTAATTTATCAATTTCATGCAGTCGTATCAACAGTATTCTCATGTTTATCTATCTTTTCAGAAAACAACTGAGAGAATTTTCCTTTACGTATTAAGCTTGAAGCAGTTTTGAATGCTTACTCGAATAACTATTTCTGATTGCTCCTATCTCCAGGATTATGTAAGATATCGAAAGGATCTGTAATATCAAAGAACAATGATGCGTCTTTGCTTGCTGTATATGGACTTTTAAAAAGAGAAACAGTTCTCCTTTTTTGATCAGCTTCTGTATAAAACTCAATGAATCTTGTGAATAGTTCCGAGAGAGAAAGATCAAGGATGGTTTTTATTTTCGGGTTATTTTTCTAAAATTCTAAAAGGTTCCTCTTCAATTTATCTAGCTATTTTGCTGGCTAATAGAGAGTAGCAAAGAATATTTCTGGCTCTTGTTTCAGCTTATTTCTTTTTATTTCTACAACATACTCCTTTTTATCCATCTTAGAATCCATGAGCTTAGGAAAGCTATCATCTAGGATTTGTGAACTAAACAGAAAATGAAACATTGCAAGAATGAAAGCATATGATGAAAGTGTCTTTTTCCCAATGAGTCCTTATACTTTTCCCCAAGTCTTAATAATAATACCTAATTTACTAATATTTGGATGAATTAAAGACAGAGTTTTGAGCATTCTGGAATTGGCACATCCTAAAACATTATTTATGCAGACATCTATTGAAATAAGCTGCTTCTCTCCTTGATAGGACACCTCTCTGACAATTTGAATCAAAGGTACTTAAGCAGTTAGAACAAGCTCTAGTTTTTTACATTTACTTATGTTTTCTCTTTGTTTCCCTTAATTGTAACTTTCTTTATCCATAACATCATATTGTTTTCGCAGGAATCGTATTAGTAAAGTTAGCAAATCTCTCTCTTCAACATAACAGAATGTATTAAGACTAACATCAATGTCACTCGATTTTTACGCAAATCCGCTGACTGCTGAGCCAAATGGTTCTATTGTCACTTGGTCAAAATTAAATAAGGCAGTTAAATTCATCGTTTTCACAGCTTCTCTAATAGTTTAAACTTCTTGTTCAATAAGCATCATAAGATTATCTTCTTTCATTCTCTGCTCTTCATACTTGTTCTCTAAGAAATCATTAAATCTTTCTTCGATTTATTCTACATCATCACTATTTTAAGTAATACGTCTAACAAATATATTCAATTAGCTCTCAGTTTACATTTTAAGTTTGCTCCAGTCCTTCCTTAACATGCTCATTTGTTATTTACGTTCAATAGGAGAAGCAGATCCTCCAAAAATATCCATCTCACAGTCATTATAATCGCCTTTATTATCGCTAATACTATTAAATACGCTTCTCATGTGCTCAATAAGTTCGATCTCTTCAATCAGCCAATGAATACTAGACACAAGCACTAGGTTTTCTTTTATGAACTATTAAATTAGCGTTATTAGTACGCTTTCTTTATCCTGAGTTGCTTCTGCATTCTAAGAGACTATGAATTCTACAAGAACTTCATAAATACAGGAATCATATTTCACTGTCAAATATCCTGGCTGTTGTATTAATGAGCGAACAGAAACAATTCTTCTTTGTTCGACTTTCAAGAGAGTTTACTTGATAGCTGCTAAGTAAAAATTTTTCTTTGAGACCAGACTTGAAGCCATTTTAAAAATCAAATTACTTTTTTTTTAATTTATTCCTTATTTTGAAATTTGATCGATTTCTATTTACTCTGGTTTATTTACCAAAAAATGATAAATTTTTTTTTGAAATTTTGTTTACTAAATATCTAAATTTATTCAGAAAAGATGCTTTAATTATGTAAAAATTAAATAATATTAAAAAATGTTTGTTTCTTTAATAGACTCATCCATTTCTTTTTTATTGATCAATAGTTGTTTTTATTAAAAATTAATAAATATTGTGGATTTAATGTACCATTTCTAATACCTATCTTCTTACTAAAGCCTCTAAATTGCCCTCTCTTCTCTTCTTTTTACCATTTAGATAGATACATTTTAGTTCATAAGTTATTGATTTAACAATTAGATACCTATTTTTTCTATTCTTCTAACTTTCTAAATGGTGTCATGTGGAGAATTCACAATAATCACAACGATCTGTTGAACCTTAACTGGAAATATCAGAGTGGGAAGGATTTCTCATTTTCAAATTAAGTTCTAAAGGGTTAATAAATCATTTCAAACGAAAATTTCCTCTAAATAGATCATAATAGAAAATCATTAATAAGCTCATGTTTAAAAAATGTAATTTTTTGAGACAATCGACACTGTTTAGATTTTTATTGTATCCAAACTTTCATAGGAAAACCATTATTTGAACTATCAACATGCTTTGAACAGTATTATTGTTTTTTATCTTTTATGTAAAAAAAATAGAATCGTAATTTTAAAAGAATTTTGTATTAAATATGAAATACTTGAATCTCAAAAATATAAAGAACTCTCTATGCGAATGGGTAAAGATATTAACTAGAAATTTATGATTCTTACTTACTTGAAAAATAACATTCTTCTTTTCTCATCATAATACTTTTTGAATTTCGGTAGCTCTCCTCCAAATGGCATTAAAACCCCGCCCATGAATATCTTTTGGCTCCAAGATTAAGATACAAAATGATTCATCTGAATTATTGCAATAAAGTAACAATAATCTTGAATTTAATTTAGAAGAGTAAATTTTTTAAAATCTATCAAAAAAATCTAATAAAAAGTATCAATGGAAATCGAACAAAACGCTTCACAGCAAGACAATCGTTGGCAAGAGCATTAATCATTCTTTGACTAATACTTAAAGAATGCTTCCAGCACTCAAGCAATAAATAATATGCTTGCTAATGGAGAGAGCCGCTTAACAATACATTTGGATGATATTAGATAAAGTGAAGGAGCCTAGATCGCTGATGATATTTTAAGATAGCCGCAAAAAGCTGTTGCCTCCCTCCGTGGAATCCTCAATAAAATCACTGATAATATGGACTCTGAAGGGTTAGTGAAAAAGTAACATCTTATTTTAAAAAGCATTAGTGAAAATATTAAAATGAACTTTATTACAGAAAAAAGATTTAAGATGGCACAGAGAAGACAAAAGTTTATCAAATCGCTTTCAACGGAAATATGGGAAGAAATCATGTAACGCCAAGAGGTTTAAGCGCTACTCTAGTTAATAATCTTGTCTGCGTGGACGGGATAATAACTCGTATGTCTCTCAACAGATCAAAGCTAATTCGCAGTGTTCATTACTGTGAAGAAACCCAATAAGGAGGACCTGTTAAAGACTATGAAGATTATTATGATATTGCGGCCACTACTTCACTAAATCCAAATAACTCTATTCCCACTAAATCTGAAGATCATCCATTGCTTTTTGAATATGGCTATTCCCGCTTCAAAGATTTTTAAACTGTTATCTTGCAAGAGCTTCCTGAAAATGCTCCAAATGTAATATCCATAAAAGTTTAAAGTCTTTTTACTTAATGATTTTTTGAATATTTTAGGGTTTACTACCAAGAAGCATAGATGTAGTATTAGAAGAAGATCTTGTTGGAAAGGTTAAGCCAGGTGATAGAATGAGAATATATGGTGTTTTTAAATGTCTCAAGAGCGAAAATACTAAATATTCAGGCATTATGAGAAGTGTCTTGGTAGCAACAAACCTTTCCCCAATTGCAATGGAGCAAGAGAATAATGAATTGAGTGGTGCTGATATCTAAAATATTAAGAAAGTTGCTGAAAGAAAGGACTTAATGGATATTTTCATAAACTCCATTGCTCCTTCTATCTATGGACATCCTCAAATTAAGAAAGGATTGCTGTTTTAGCTTCTTGGAGGTACTGAAAAGACAGTTGGTACAGGAACTCATCTCAGAGGTGATATTAATATCATGATGATTGGAGACCCTTCTACTGCTAAATCTTAAATTCTCAGATATGTGCTTG
>Ga0302284_1001452_pt1 | contig 10666 bp, 7 predicted proteins | sample III_Fen_E2_1_FD_198760 | JGI IMG/M metagenome (GOLD analysis project Ga0302284, IMG submission 198760) | Peat permafrost microbial communities from Stordalen Mire near Abisko, Sweden - III_Fen_E2_1 | ecosystem: Environmental > Terrestrial > Soil > Wetlands > Permafrost | place: Sweden: Abisko...
CAATTTCTACTGCTTAATAACTAACTTTGAATTCATAAAATTTAATGTTTATGGCTTGGTTTCTAGCTAGTTAATATTCTTTTAAAAAACATTTCTAAAAAATAAGAGATTGGGCGAACAAGTAATTGTATCATATTGAAAAATATATAAATAATAGTTAAAATATTAATATTAGAGCGAAAACAATTATTAAAGAAGTAAATTGTGATTTGGTTTTAATCTCTTTTGTACTTTGATTCTGATCTTTTTTTGATAATGGTTTATTTTATCTTCATCAGATTAATTCAACCTCAATAATTTTCCAACTCTCTTTGTTATTATTATTTTTTTTAAATGAAAGGGATGTAGATGTTATTTTGTGAGTTTTAATATTTCAACTATTTTTTATTTACTGATTTTCTCTCTTGCAATGTAATTAATACATGTAGTATTGTAAAAAAAGGTTAGGAATATTAATTGATCATTCGTTCGTCATTTATCACAGTATTCCTTTCCTGCTTTCAAGATTGAACGAAGGAATGGTTTTTATTCTTCTGTTATTTCTAAATTCTCTTCATTAAGAAAATCGAGGAGTTCTTTTTTGAATTCTTAAAATTCATACCACTACATGTTAATAAGCTCACTTTTAGATTAACAATTAAAACCAGCTCGCCAAAATTCAAAAGTTGCCCTAAATTTTTCATAGTTCCAGGTAATTCTTTTTTAATATATACGCAGTCGAGCATTCACTTTTAAGTAAAATTTAATGTCATTACTTTCAATTTAAAGTGTACTTACTCCTTTGACATTCTCATATAATTTACCCGCCTCTTTTCCACAGTTCTCATAAAGCTCAAGTACTTTACTTCTAGTAATCAATGCATCAAATAAATCCTCAAGTGCAGGTTTTAATTCATCATCAGGAAGGTCATAAAATACATCAAATTTAAGTTAAGCTTTTTATATTTTTTCTTCATAGCCAGCAAAATAGTGTCCAAGGGTAAAAATGGTCATTTTGATGCAAGCCGCTTTTTATCTGTCTGTTACTTCATCGTCAGGGTAATCAATTTCATAACCGAAAAAGTCTACATTCCAAATTTCCTCAAAGAAAAACTTCAATGTATCAAAGTTTTTCAATATTTCATCATCAAAAGTTTTCTTTTTAATAGAATTAGCAAGAATTTCTCTTAACCTTTCTTCTTCTAATATGTTATTATTGTCATCGTTATTGTTGCTGCTCTATGTATTAGTGTTGAAGTTGTTTTTTTCATTATTGTTGGTACTTTTTGTAATGCATTATTTTTTGCTTCCAAAGTTCTCCTAAAGCTTCAATTCAATTGTTTCCATTTCATCTGATAAGTTTTTTACTTGCTCATTAATCTCTCTCAACCTCTTTTAGAGCTCAGATTTATCAATGGAGGTATCGTCTACAGAAGACATATTTTTATTTTTCTATTAGGTTTTTTATGATTAGTTAATTCTTAGATAGATATTTTTTTCGCTCAAACAAATTGAAGGAGTGCATTTTGAATCAAACAAAAAAAAGCGCAGGATATTATCGGAAATTGAAAGATTAGGTACGATAGCACTTTACGTTAAATGGTTAAAATCAATAAATAACAGTAAGTTGTACTTGTCAGAATTTCCAAAATCTAAATGTTTGTTAAAGAAGAAATTTAAGGAGAAAATTTTAGTAAGCAGTATTTAAAAGACATACATCTTCTCGTTCAAGATTACACGAAGGATCCTTTAGCTATGAAGCATTCATTTTTGTATGCTAACTACGGTCTTACATGCAAATATTTTTTTTCCGAGTTTATGGATATTTTCTCTCGCATATTTAATTCCGAATAAACGCAATAAACTATTTTTCAATAATGGAAGGATACTTGCTCCGCTTTCTTAAGAAAAATAGATGAGATCTTATTAAGAGATCAATCTGAGTCCTACACTGACTTCTAAAATTAGAATAAGGTAATGTTTGTCATAGAGATTAATCAGATAATTATTTTAATTAATTAATTAATTACTTCCTTTTATTTTATCTTCTTAGCATTCTATCTTCAATTCCCATACGAGTTTCGAAAAGTAATTGAAACCTATTTTGAATATCTTTGTAATTTATTCTAAGACCCTTTATGGAATTTTAAAATAGAACCATTTATTTTACCCCCCCCCCCCCCCTTTTTTTTAAAAGAAAGAGAAATTGTGAGTTGGAAAAGCTTTTATATTATTTTTATGATTTTCGCTGGAGTGTTCGATGAGATTTCAAATAAAATAAAAATTTTTCAGTAAAATCCTTTCTGGTGGACACACACTTGCCACATATGAAAAAGCTCAATAATCTTAATCATAAACATTATTCGAGATCATTTACATAATTGGTAAATGTTAATATGTACTTTTGCAAAAACAGGTTAGGAATTATTAATTGATCATTTGTTTGCTCATTTATTGCAGAAGTTCTTTCCTGCTTTCAAGATTGATAGAAGGATTGCTCGTTATTCTTTTGTTAATAATAGATTCTCTTTATTAAGAAGATCGAGGAGTTCATTATAGAGTTCAAAAAAATCATCATCTTTTTCCTCCTCAATATCAATAATATTACCTCTAGAAATAACACAACCTTACCACAAATTAAATAATGCCTTTACTTTTTCATAATCCCAGGTAAAATATTTCTAACTTCGAAGCAGAGAATAAATATTTCCTACGAGATTACACGTGTTACTATTATAAACTTAAAGATCGCTTACTCCATCATCGGTACCCTCAAATAATTGACCTGCCTCTTTTCCGCAGTTCTCAAACAGCTCAAGCACTTTGCTTCTTGTAATCACTGCATCAAATAGATTCTCAACAACAGCTTTAAATTAATCATCAGGAAGGTCAAAGTCTTTTTATTTAAATGATGCTGTTTATATTTTTTCATCATAGCAATCAATATAATGGCCACCTGCAAAAATACGAATTTTTATGTCAGCTGCCTTTTCTCTATCTGTTACTTGATGATCAGAGTAATCAATTTTATAATTTAAAAATTCTAAATTCCAAGTTTGTTCAAAGAAGGACTTCAATGCATCAAAGTTTTTCAATATTTCACGATCAAAAGTTTTCCTTTATTAAAAAAAATTTAGATTATTAGCAGGATTTATAATTTCGCAAAACCCTTCATCTTCATCTTCTTCTTCGGATTTGACGTTGTTGTTAGCATTATTGTAGCTGCTCTATGTATTGGAGTTGCTATTGTTTTTTTCATTATTGTTATTGTTGTTGCTAAGGCATTATTTTTTGTTTCCAAAGTTCTTCTAAAGCTTCAATTCAATTTCTTCCTGTTCATAAACTAAGTTTTTTATTTGCTTATTAATATCCATCAACCTCTTTTCGAACTCAGTTTTATCAATGCAGGAATCGAAAACAGAAGACATATTTTATTTTTCTATTAGGTTTTTCATTATTAGTTAATTCAAAAATAGATATTTATTTTCTTCTGTCAGACACATTTAATGAGTGCATTTTGAAACAAACAAAAAGTAGCGCAACAGATTATCGGAAATAGAAAGATTCGCTAAGAAAGCACTTTATCATAAATGGCTGAAATAAATCTACAACGGCAAGTTGTCTTGGTCAAAAATTTTCATAGGATAAAACATACTTCAAATTTAGCTCAAAGTTACAAAAAGACCAAGCATTCATTTTATAATGTTAACTACAGTTGTTTAAGCAATTAATTTTTTTTCTTCGTTTATGGATTTTTCTCTCTTGAGTTTAATTCCGAATAAACTCAATAAACTATCTTTCAATCATAGAATTAAAACATTAAGATTCTACTAGATTTATCAGCTTTGAAAAAATTTAAGCTGAAAAATCAATAAGAAGTTATTTCACAAACAGAATACGTATTTAATGAGCTTTTAAGTAAAAAGGAATAAGGATTTCTTTATTTACTAACGATGAAAAATAATATCCAAAACAAATTGAAATTGATCTCTTCTGTGGATTACCTTAATCAATGACTTCGCCTTTGATGAACTTGATAGGAATGTTGAAACAAAAAGTTTTTTAGGATTTAAACCTTAGATCAAGAAAGAATGGAACTATTTAGATAACTAATAGCACTCACCTAAACAATAAAAGTTAATTTAAATTAATTCCATAGTGTTCATAGAATTATTTGAATAACAATCCCATATTTTTGAGAATACTTATTGAACCAACATTCCAAAATAAGAAATCATACACATAAATTTTTATGATAAAATTATTCAGTTTAATAGATTAAGATGGCTTTAGTCTTTTCATTTTTTAGGGAATCTTTATGCTAAGCTTGACTAGGTAGAGTGAGGAGAATATTTTGGGCTAATATTTGTGCTCACTATCATGGCTGCTTTCGGAAGGAGACGCGAGTATGCTGTGCGATCGGATTGCTGCCTGTCTGATTATAAAAGGATTTATGTCTTTGGTGTAATTAAACTTGTTAGATTCAGCTTTAAATTATATTTGTTTATTCCATTTACTCCACCACAGCTCGACTGTCTCTTATGGTTTAAATTCAAAGGTTCTCTAGTTACCCCAGTTGAGACAGTAGATATAGGAGGTGAATTTGGACCTATTTTTCTATTTAGAGGACTAGTATTACTAGTTTGTTGGATGTTATTATAATTATTACTGTTAATGAAATTATTTGTGCCATTACTACTAATAAGATTAGAGTTGATATTTACATTGCTATTTTAGTTGTATTATGGATTTATTATGGCTGTACTGAGGTTAGACGATTAGATCTAACCAAAGTTATTGATGTTGCTGTTTGGAGTAGAGATGTTGTTGTTTCCAAAGTAGGAATTATATGAATTGAAATCCTTTGAGTTAATTGATGACCCAAGAGGATATAAATTACTTCCTTACTAGATAGAGCTTGTTCCTGCTCCAGTTTATTATGATGGAGAAATAGATTACACGATTTGTGGAATTTGAATCTTAGTGAATCTGGAAGGAGAATGGCTTGTCCTTGAAGATTGTGGTTGTTAAGCAATAAAAGGATTATTAAGAGAACCATCTTTTTCATATAATCTAGATGTTTGCAACCGAGAAGGCTATTAAGAAGTTGAGACTACTTTTGAAGCGGACGATTCTCTCTTTTCAGAAACGTATTGGTTTGAAGTAGTTGCAGGTATCTAATTAGTTGTACTCTTTTTTTGAGTATTTTATAATCCAGCTGCTGTTGTTGCCTACAGCTGATTCGAAGGTATGGAAGATTTCTTAGGCGTTTTATATTATTAAATAATCTAGCGAATGTACTCATCTGTGATTTTATCTCCTTGTGCTGAAGGCTGGATTTACTAAGAAGACGAAGCTAAAGGAGTAAGTATTTGATTCACTTTGCTTAGCTAATCAAATTTTTATTCATATGTCCTGCTTGTCATAGAGCCTTCTTTTTTCTAAAATGGAGCGAAATGCAATGATTAAGTTCCAGATGAATCCCCTTCTCTTCTTCCTCCTACTACAGTTAGAGTGCTTCTTAGAGGGCTAATTTATGCTGAATGACCTCCTAGATCAAGATCGAAGTGTTTTGTTTAGCGAACTCCTTCGTATTATCTTGAACTACTAGTTCCTAACTTATTTATGATTTCATTTTTGCTCACATTATGACTTGTGAATAATCCACTTGGGTTATTGCTTCCTATGCATAAATTTGTATAGTTTGTAGTTGCGCGACTGGAGTTGTTTCTTCCAAACTGCGCACTTCCTCCTGTTTAGTTTGGATAGTGCTTCGCCACTTAAAATTAGTGAAGATGTTCATAATGCCTTCCACTCACATCAGAATATCCTAATCCTTGATCAGGATTTTAAAATGAAGATGTACTATTGCTATTGATATAGTTATTTGTGCTAATGTTAGGAGTATTAGCTGCCAACAATGACTGATATTACTCTTGTATTGAGCGATACTCATTACCTCTTCTTTATCCAATTTCTTTATCTCTCCTTTGAGTTCCTCCTCTGCTGTCGATTTAGCAGCCAAACGATCCATTATCATTCTAAGGTAAACCTCGTTGAGGTATGATATTATTTGATTCGTATAAATTGTTTTAATCTTAATACTCAACTATCTTTTCAACTTATTATCTCTTCGAAAGATTCATATTTCTAGCACTATTTAGCTCATCTCGATTGTTAGGATTATCAATTTTCTAAGAATCTCCGCCAAAGTCATCATAGACAAGGAGTGGAGATGGTTATTAAATATTCTCTTGATTTTGATAATACCTATCTTTTGCTTATGTACCTGAATTATCTTAAATCATTTTAAATTCTGCATGATTGTTTTATCCACCACCAACTGGTTACTAAATATTTAAGCCGCTCACTTTCTAAAAGGATCTCCCATCTTAGGAAATAGGATATTACTACTAAAGATTAGTGGATGGAGTTATTTCCTCTAGTAAAATTTATGGAACATCAGCAGAAGTAAATGAACTTGAAGAAGAAGATAAAGAACTCTCTGTTTCTTTGCTTGATTTCTGCTCATTAAGATCATTATGTTTTTCCATTCCATTTTGATTTCTTATTTTATCTAGTTACTCTCCATTCTTTTCAGGAGAATCTCCTTTATTATGCCTATCAGTGTGTTTGTGTTAAAGCAATTACTAAGATATTTGTTTAATCTTTTGATTATTCCTTTCAAATATCTAATTTTATTCTGAATGCTTTTGAAAAACCGTTTTGATTTTATTCAAGAAACTATCTTTTGTTGTCTCTATCTTCTCTTAAAGCAGCATCAAGTCGTTTGATCTGACTGGAGAAAATGAAGATGTTATTGCATTATTTTCTGAATTCGGAGATTTATTTGCTTCAAGTTATTCACTTATTATTGCTGTTTCAATCTAGTTATTTTGTACTCTATCAGGAGAATTATTTCTGTAGAACTCAGCTGAATCAATCCATTACTCTCCAATTGAATCAGGTTTTCTTGAGCTTAAAGAATTCGCTTATCTCGAAGAACCTATGTTAGTTCTAATTTATGGTTGATTATCTCTTTTCGCTTAATCCTGCTGATCATCTAAACCTTAAGGGATTTGATTTCTTGAAGAATGTGGATAAATCAGAATAGGTGCACCTACTTTTTCTTCGACTAGAATATCAAATATTTCTCTCATTTGTGACTGCATCATATCAACTCTCTTTTTCAGCGAACGATTCTCCTTCATGAGCTTATTCTATGTTACCTTTACATGCTCAATATCAGAAGTGATTACTTTTTTACTACTCGATGCTTTATTAGATATTTTGGATTCACTGCTACTTAAATTTTCTATTTATTTTTCTTGCGCTACACGAGTACTCTATGCCCTTTTTCTTAACCATAAAGTCAATTATACTCAAGGTAAACAATATTTACTTTGCTGAGGTTTCTCTTGAAGTACGAAGAAGATTAGTGGTTTGAAATGATTACTAAAGCTGCTGTTTTTAATATTGAACTTATGATCTCAGAAAAATGTTCTCTTCTTTCAATCTCTGAACATCCTGAGAATTCTAACGATGTTTCTGTTGTTGCTCAAATTTACAACGTATCTTATCCAACTTTTGTCTCAATTTTTCTATCTCAACTTTGTATGTCTCCTCTCTTATCTTGCACTTCGCACGTAATTCATCTAGTTTAGCTCTGTCTTCGCTTATTTCTCTCCTTTGCTGTGTAAAGTCAGTCATTAAAAGTGTTTTCATTGTTTTTAATATATTTTACCTAAGAGTTAGACCTCGGTGTTCCTAGCATACCACAAAACAGCCCTTTGACGTGCACCCTAGCTTCTCAATTGCTTTGTTTTACCACTTTCCTTGTAACTTTCTTCTGCTTTCGGTCAAATGAATTCTTCAGAATCTCTTTTATTTTTTCAAACTAAAAGATCTGTTAACTGCTTCGTGTTTCTCTTTTATTTCTACGAATTCTAATCCAATCAGTCTCTCCCCAGAGATATTCTTTCTAAAATTTTGAGATTCATTTGTAGTTTTAAGCAATATCTCTTCTGTTATTTGTTTCCCGCATTCAGTTGGTTGAGTATCATACAAAATATTCAATAATTTACCATAAATCAATTATTGTTATGGTAATATATTTTTTAAGAAGAAAATCATAATTTAATGAGAGATTATCAATTAAAAAGCAATGATGAAGCGAAATAACTCATTCAGAACTAGAAATGAATTGTAAAGATTTTTTTTAATCCCTTTGAAACGGTTTAAACAGTAATTACCTCATAAATCCAAATTAATCTTTCTTTTTTAACTTTTATTTTCTGAATTTCTTCAATGAGCTAAGTTATCTTTTTATTTGTTTTGTTTCTTCTCCTTTTTTTCCTTTCGATTGAATGGTAATAATATGATCTTTTTCACTTCTCCCTCCTAATTATTATCAAGCCCTTCTTCTTCTTCTTCACTATCCTCTTCTCCTTCTTCTCCAAGATATGTCTTAGAATTTTTGAGGTGATTTTTGTTATTTTGGTTTACTGATCATTTTTCAAAGGAATTCCATTTCAAATCGTTCTTTAAAAAATTATGTACTTGCAACTATTCTCACATCTTTTGATTAAGCCTATTATCAGCAATCAATCAAGTGCCACATTAAAAAAGCAAATAGACAGTGAAAATAACCCTGTCATAGATGGGAAGTTCTTAATAACAAAAAGAATTAATCTAAAACTCAAAAACTAGATTTTTCGCTCTCAAAAGAGCATTTTTTTCGTTTGAGGATGCCACTGATTTCTTTCAGAATGTAACAAAGGAACCTTTTCGTTATTTCTGCAATAATCTATATATGTGATATACTTATTTCTTAAAAAAGCAATATTTATCAAATTAAGACCTTCTTCTTCATTCTAGGTTTCAGCTACCATTTGATTGTCTATTTCTGTTCCAAAATCAGGTTCTTCCAAAGCCATTTCATTTGAGTAAAACATTTTAAGAGCTAATTTACCTTTTTGTAGTTTTCTTTCACGTTTTTTGGAGTACTCTTTATCATCAACTTGAACGGGAATTCCTATTTTTGCATATTCTTTTTCAAGTATCCGACTTTCTTTTATTTCGACAGTTTCAGTTACTATCTTCTAAGCCTTTTCAAAAATATTTTTTAAACTAAAAATTTAGAAATTGCTCTTAGTTCATTTCTTATTAAGTTCCCAGTCAATATCTTCAAAGAATCCTAAGATTAGATGTACAACGATCATTTCTTTCTTTACATAAAAAACAAAAACTCCCCTTTGATAAGCGTATTTCGTTTCATGGGTAGGAACAGCAAAGAGAATTAGTTATTATTGCCATTATTTTCTTTTGAATACTTGAAGAAGGAATGTCATGTTTTTATTACATAATTTGAAATTAATTTCTTTTGGGCACTTACTTTCACTAAATTATACCTACAAATCTCGTTTTTCATTGGGCCTTTATAAAAGAAAATTTTACTAGTTTGCCCACCGAATAAAAATAGTTATTTTTAAATAATAAAGAATAAAAAAAATGAATTATTTTTCAATTTATTTTTAAAATTAAGAGTAGATTAATTTTAAGATTTTAGGAATAACAATATCATTGTTATGCGTACTAAATTGAATCAAATCATAAATCCCGTAGAAATGTTATGTTAAATAGCCTATTACTAAGGTAATCTTTCTATTAAAGATCTTTTGAAATAACTTTATTAGTTAGAATATTTGTCTCCACAATCAAATTTAGAGGAGCTTAACTTGTAAAAAATTGTGAATTGTTTTAAAATAATTTGGGAAAAAATGAATATCTAAATCGATTGAAATACAGAAAGAAAATATTTGTTTTGAAAAGATGAATCTGGAACATAAGCACACACCTTATTAGCAAAAACAGAATAAAAATAGAACACTACTATTTGAAGGTTAGATTCTAGAACAACTCAGTTAATTGGAAATAATCAGAATGGAAAGGAAAAAGAATCAAAAAGAAATTATCCTTTTAAAAAGGAGTAAATAAGTCCGTAATTAAGAGACTCTACAGGTGAGCTTACTGCTGAAAATTGAAAGAAAAAGAAAAAAAGAATAAAAACAGTATTTAACTTAAGGAAAGTTCAAAAGAACAAAATGAGATTAATAAAATTGTTTCTTATTCTTCTTCTAAACTTGATTTTATCTTCATCAACAATTAAATTGAGCTTTCTAAAGACAACACCAAATGATTTCTATTTCACATAACAACTAAGAAGAATACTACAATTTTACACAAAGTCTTATTGAATAAGAATCAGAGAGTTTTGGAATGCTAAGTTACTAAGAAGAATACAATAATTATTAAAGCCATAATTAAGAAAAACCAAAGAAAGAAGATCAACTTTTCAAAAAAATCATCTAAAATTATTTTGAAAAGTATGAAGATAGTTATTATCTGGATTCTCTCCCTTAATAAACAGAAGAAACATAAGAAAATGCTGATGATTTTGAGCTTTTCCCAAGCTAATAGCAAACTCATTGCTTGAGTTATCAATTTTCATTTAACAATAAAACTGAGTTCCAATTCAAAGAAGAACTTAATAGCACACGGATTGTTTCAATAGAATGGAACAAGCAGCATAAATATATAGAGGTCAGTTATTTTAAAGAAGAAAAAGTTCTTTTCTCAGGAAACGAAAATGCAAAAATTAACTGTGGAGAATAATAAAGTGAAATAC
>Ga0302284_1001453_pt1 | contig 10661 bp, 19 predicted proteins | sample III_Fen_E2_1_FD_198760 | JGI IMG/M metagenome (GOLD analysis project Ga0302284, IMG submission 198760) | Peat permafrost microbial communities from Stordalen Mire near Abisko, Sweden - III_Fen_E2_1 | ecosystem: Environmental > Terrestrial > Soil > Wetlands > Permafrost | place: Sweden: Abisko...
TATTCAAAGGATGAAATAAACTTTAAAACAACACCAGAAAAAATAGCTGAAATAAAATACTTTATAGAAAAACTATATTAAAAATGTTAAAAAATCCAAGTATTATTACAAATTCATCAATTGAAAATTATATTTCACCAATAGATCGACTTATACATTTGATAAATGTATATAATACAACTTTTGGGTATAAAATAGTGAATGAAACTAATTTAAGACATATGAAATCATTAGAAGACGAAATGTATTATATTATTAGAACCTATAATTTAAAAATAAAGCCTTCTTTAACATCATATTTAACCTCATATATTTATTAAAATAGTAATAATTAAAAATAAAATGAATAAAGATCAACAGATTGGAATTACGGAAACTTCAGATGCTTTTAGTCACCTCGAAATATTTGACAATTTATGTGCTGCAAATATTATTATAACAAAAAGATTAACCACAAAATTAATTGATAAATTAATTGAAAATAAAGAAAACTGTATACTCCATTTGACTATTACAGGTATGGGTGGTTCTAAGTTAGAACCAATGGTACCAACAAAAGAGCAATCTTTTAAGAAATTTAATGAATTAATCGAAAAAGGTTTTCCAGTTAAACAAGTTGTTTTGCGAATTGACCCAATTATACCAACGGTTAAAGGAATGGAAACTGGATTATCGGTAATAGAATTATTTAAGGATAGTGGAATTACAAGAATTCGTTATTCATCAATGGATATGTATAATCATGTCAAAGAAAGGTTTAATGAAGAAAGCATTCCATTACCATATAATACGTTTCATGCTAAATTATCAGATATAAAAAATCTTGATGATAAAATGAAAGCTTGTGGTATATTAATGGATGCCGATATTGAAGCTTGTGGTGAACCAGGTGTGGAAACGATTGGTTGTATTTCACAAAAAGATATTAATATACTTGGATTAACCGACCAAATAACACTTGTTGGTAATGCAGACCAACGAAATGGTTGCAAATGCCCAAGCAACAAACACCAGCTCATCAAAGCAAAACCAAGCCCTTGTTCCAATGCGTGTCTTTATTGCTTTTGGCGGGATTAAATTAATTATTTTATATAAGATATGTTAACCAACTTGTTTTTATAAAACAATTATGGTACATTTGTACAGAATTAAAAAAATAAACTAATAATAAATTATAATATGGATTCAGATGCTTTAGATGGTTGTTCTACAGTCTCAGACTGGGAAATTAAAAATGGAAGAGGGTTCTGGGGAAATGCAACCACTGGTTACATTAATGATTCAGATATGGATGAAAAAACTAATTAAATTAAAAATAAATATGACAAAAGATACGGTTATTTTGGACGTTGTTGAATACAACAAGTTGAGGGATTTTAAAAACGAAATCGAAAAGGGTAATATTTTAAAGAAATATTCAAATTATAGTGGGTATACTTTTATTTGCGGGTTAGATGTAGATGAAGCTATTATATTATTAGCTAATGAAAATGATGAATTAAAAGAAAGAATCATTAATAAAGATAAGATTATACAAGAATTAAAATATAAATGTTCAGATATAGAAAAGCCGACTGAATCAAAAGAAAAAACAATTGAAGAGATTCGAAACATGTCTTATTTTGAATTTCGCCGCTGGTCAAAAAAGAAAAAATAATATGGAATATCTAAAAGTTAAAGATCTAATTGGTATATTACAAGATTTCAACGATGAACTACCAGTTATTATAACTCACAATGGTAAAGATCATCAATATGGTGTTACAGACGATGGTATTTTTTTAACTAAATCGGCTTATTTTGGTAATGACCCAGAGGCAGATGAAGCTTATGGTGATTGTAAACTTTATTTAAACATAGGTAATATTTAAATTGAAATAAAATGAAAGATTTAATAGAAATATCATTAGTTGAGGATTATTTTAATAAAGTTAATAAAGAAATTGATTGGGAAGAAATGAATTATTCAGATCTAATACCAATGGCTCAAGCTAATTTATTGCAGAACATATTGACAACTGAAGTATCCATTTATCTATTAAGACGTAATATTGGTTTTTGTGGTAGTCTTGTTGATGATATGGTTGGCATTCGTAGAAATTTTATTAATCAATACGAGGAAAATTTTGGTGAAAAATATATTGAATATAATGACTTTTATTGAATAAATGGTATAAAATGAAATCAGATATAATTTCAAAAATTCTTAAAGAAACACCACTTGAAATACGTTTGAATGTGGATAATGAATTCGCATTTATTAATCTAATAACTGAATTAGGGTTCAGAGAAGATAAAATGTGGGAAGATTGTGAAGATCCAATGTTACGTAAGTTAATTATGTTAGCTAACGAGTTAACAAAAAGACAAATCAAAACAATCGAACGATGGGAAAAAGATGGTAAACCAATTTAATCAGAATAATATTCATGAGAACAAAAACTTTTGCACAAATTCCAGTAACAATAGAAATAGCAAGAAAATTATATCAATCAGGTGATGATGAATTAAAAGAAAAAGCGCTTGAATTTTTCGATGAGGTTGAATTGGTTACACAAGAAACTCTTATCTCAACATTTATTCATGAAGCTCGTGGCGATTTTGCTTTAAATGTGGTTAAAATTGATGAAAACGCAATAGAAGAGTTAAAAAAAATAACTCCAGTCAAGCTTTGGTCCGAGGCATTATACCCGTTAATTAAATCACACGAAAGGTCATTGAGATTCGCAAATATGTTTATTGAATACTATGAAAATATTGATAAAAGAATTATATTAAATAATTTTAAAATAAAATATTAAATGAAACAACCAAAAACTCTTAAATCGTATTTAAAATTATTACTTATTTTAGCGGATACATCACCATACCATTTAAAAGGTATTACAGTACCAGAAGCTAATCTACTTAGTTATATTAGTGCAAATATTCAAACTGAGTTAGGTGAAGATGAAATAGAATCACTTCTTAAAAAATGTGGATTAATATATAAAGGTTGATTAATATGGACTTATTAAAATATTTTATTGAAATAGATCTTGATTCGATTAATGTGAATGCCAATGCTGGTAATACAATTACACATATCCCAACAACAATAGAAGTAAAATTTGATTTTATTGGTGATTATGAAAATTTTAACTTATTAAAAGAATTTGAAAAAGATAAAACGTGCGTAATAACCGAAATAACTTATTTTGAATCGAATGATAAAATAATTAAATGCAATGGAATATTATATAATCCAAATAAAATAAGTGAGTTTAAATCGATAGAATATGTAAATATCGAATACAACAAAAACTATGTTATACTAAACCACTTTCCTATTCCAAAATATTCATTCAAATACATAGATTCCGAAGTTGGGTGTTCCGAATGTGGATCAAAATTCAATTTCAGTGAATTAGAAGCTGAAGAATATGATTTTGATGGTGAGGATTATTATGATACAACAACTAAATGTCCTAAATGTAACACTTGGGATTGTTGTGAAATTGAATATGAAACAATTAAAAATGCTTTAATCAGATTAAATACTAATATAATTAAATGAAAAACACTCTCGTTGGAACAAAAATAGTCAAACAAGTTACCTACCAAATTGAGATAATGAGTTTAAGTAAAGAAGTACCGAATGAAACCATTCCTGATTTTATTGATTGGTTACAATCACAAGCAATTGAAAATGGTATTGGTAAGCATCATGATTATTATTATGGTGATAGTGAATATTGGTACGACAACATTGCAGCAACTTTTAACGTTAAGACTATTTAGCAAAACGCTTTAATATTAGGTAAAAGCGATAAATTATTGTGCCAAATAAAAAACTTACATAATTCACTCATAAAACTTGTTAATTGAACACTATTGTTCAATATTTTCACCTATCTTTGTACTCAGGAAATAAAACTTAAATTAATAATTTTAAAAATTAAAACTTATGCTCAAACGATTTAATTCAAATGCTTCAAAGTCTTACTACACACCAAATGTGGGTGTTTTAAATAGTTTTTTATTAGAAATTTCAAAGTTTAAAATAATAGATGAAAAGGAAATAAGAGTATTAATTAAATTATCAAAAAAAGGGGATAAGATTGCTACTGATAAAATTGTTAAGTCATATCAACGATTCATTGTTACAGTAGCTAAGAGATATAGTGCTGGAAATTATGAATTATTATGTGATTTAATAAATGAAGCGAATATTGGTCTGTTAAAAGCCATCGAAACATTTGATATGAAATTCGACAATAAATTACTCACCCACGCAATTTCACATATTCAAAAAATGATATTTGAATATTTAACATTCACAGCAGACCAAATTAAGATTTCAAATAAAAATAAAACGATAAATGTGAAGCATATATCCAACAGATTTTTACTTGAAAATGGAAGACTACCAGCAACAGCCGAAATTATAGATATATTAGAGGAAACAAAAGGTATAAGCATATTAAATGAATCTGATATTTATAATATTGATATGTTTTCAATGAGTAATATAGTTGAATTTGATGGATCAAGTGATTTAGGAAGCGAAATAGAATTTAATAATACAGATAAGATGTCATCTGTTAATGAATATGAAGCAAAATGTGATGGTGAGCACTTTAAAACGATAATTGATAGTGTTATTGGAACTTTAACACCAAAAGAACAAAAAGTAATGAAATTATTATATGGTATAGATGAATATAAACAATTTGAAATACAGGAAGTCGCCGAAGTTATTGGAGTAACAAGCGAAGCAGTTAGATTAATTAATAAGAGAGCGTTAAGTAAATTAAAACAAGAAATTAATATCATTAAAGAAAGAGTATAAAATATTATGGTAGTTGATAAAAAATATTACGACATTCTGGGGGTTAAAGAGAATGCAACACAAGAAGAAATAAAGAAAAATTATCGAAAAAAAGCTAAGTCACACCATCCAGATAAGCAAAGTGGTAAAAGTGAAGAAGAAATAAAAAAAGCCAATGAAGAGTTTCAAACAATTGGACAGGCATATGAAGTTCTATCTGATCCAAATAAAAGAGAACTTTATAATCAATATGGTGAAGACCTTGGTAAAAATAGACAACAAAGCGGTGGGTTTAATGATGTTGACCTTGGTGATTTAATAAATAAAATGCGAGGTGGTTTCGGTGGCGGATTCCAACAAGATCCAAGAGAACAAGGGAATTTAAGAATTACAGTTCCAGTTACCTTGTTAGAATGCTTCGACGGGACAAAGAAGAAATTTAAATATAAAAGACAAATAATATGTGATTCTTGCAATGGTACAAAGCACGAAACAGGTGGTTCCGTTAATATTTGTCAAGCTTGTGGTGGTTCTGGTATGAGTTCTTTCCAACAAGGTCGTATGATTTTCCAACAAACTTGTCAAGCCTGTAGTGGGCAGGGATTCACAATAATTAAACCTTGTAAAAAATGTAATGCGTCTGGTGTTATATCAAAGGATGAAGTTATTGAAATAGATTTACCTGTTGGTGTTCAGAATGGTATGAATATCCAAATAAATAATAGTGGTAATGAATTTTTATTAAATGGTAAAAAAAACGTTGGTGATTTAATTGTTCAAATAAGAGAATTACAAGATGAAAAATACCAGCGTCAAAATAATGATCTTCACGTAGCGCTTAACGTAAAAATTTTAGATGCTATTGTTGGCTCAGAGACAATAATTGAATGTATCGATGGGAAAGAACAAAAATTTAAATTGAGTATAGGAACTAAACAAGATCAAGTTTATAGATTAAGTGGCCTTGGTATGAAACTATATGGTAATCCATTTAGTAGGGGCTCTTTATTTGTACACGTAAATTTAATTTTACCAAAAGAATTAAATGAAAAAGAGCTTGAATTAATTACTAATTTAAAAAATGAGGAACATTTTAAAAATTAAACTTGTTTTTCTCGCATTTTATTAGTACATTTGTTTAAATAAAAAAAATAATAAAATAAATTATGGTAATATTAACAGGTATTTTAAATTTTTTCAAGGCAGCATTTAGTGCTAAATACATCGCAGTTACATTTGCGGTTATAATCGTTGGGTTATTTATTTGGAACATACAAACATCGAAATCGTTAACGAAGAAAATTTCTATTTTAGAACAAAACAGTTTACTTGATAAAAACAATCGAGAAGCTTTAATGGATACAATATCTAACAGAGTTGATAAAAAGGTTAATAAATCAATCGGTGAAAAGATGGGATATGTTGTAACTTCAGTTGGTGATTTACAAAATTACAATAAAAATTTATATTCTGAGTTCAAGTCAATGGGTAATACGGTTTCAGGAATTCAATCTCAATTATCTATAAATTTACCAACGATTATATCAGCCGTTAGTAAACCAATTACTGATCCAAAAGATAGCACGAAGATGTTGATTCCTTGGAATTTTAGCCATAGTGATCCTGGGTTGAGTCAAGTACTTGTTGGTAAAACACAATTTAGATTATTAAACAACCGTATTTTATCACCAATAATTTCAACATTAGATACAAATAAGATTAGTATTAGTTTAAATTATGGTTTTATTGAAAAAGATGGTAAATATATTGTACAAGCAAATTCACCATCTAAACTAATTTCGTTTACAGAATTAAACGGAGCACTCGTTCTTGATAAGTTTCCACAAACTACAGTTACAAATCAAAATCCTTGGTCATTTGGTCCATATATGGGTGTAGGTTTAAATACAGATTTAACAGGCCAAAATTCAAGATTCGGTTGGTCAATAGGCATCGGGGCATCCTACAATTTTTTTAGTAAAATCAAAGGTGGTAAATTATTCAAGTAAAAATAAATATATAAATAAAAATGATAGAAGCAGTAAGTTATAAATTAATTAAGAAATTACCAAATTCCAATACAGAGGTTGGTACGGTTGAGTCATATTTTGGTGGAACTAATTCAACACCAACTTGGAGAGGGACAATATATTATAATTCAAATTCTGAATATTGGCAAAAAGTTGATTTAGATAAAGAATATGAAATTATTAACTATATCATTACAGATGGTGTTTTTAAAGAATCAATGACAGATAATATTAACAACTGTGGTTTACTCGGTCACGAATTCAAAGTAAGTTCAGTAAAACGACTTTCCGATAATGAAATATTTACAATTGGGGAAGAAGTTGAAATATATAATTCTTTTGGTGGTACATTTAAAATAAATGGGTTTCACTTATCTAAGGGTGATGATTTAGTTGTAGATCATAATGATGGAAATACTTTTTTATATAATATTAAAAAGAAAATTGAATACCCTATAATTAAGAGTTTTATTGACACCAAAATCCCAGCAAATATTTATTTTGAGAAAAATGGTCTTTATGGTTTTGGTAATGAATTTTGTTTATCATTAGAAAGTTTTCTTCATGATATGCGTTGTGTTGATAGTGGTGATTTTTATATTGATGAAGTAATTATTTCCGAAACTGAAACATTAAAAATTGGGGATAAAGTTGAATATATTGGAAATCCATCGGTTAAAAATTCAGTACCATTTTTTATTATTGATAATTTTTATTACAGGTGTGATGGAATGATAGTTTGTAGATCAAAAGGTAACTTAAATGTTGAAGATGTTATGACAGTTAAAATAGTAGTTGAAGAGAAACGAAAATTAATATTTGTTACCGAAGATGACGTTGATATTTTTGAAGATGATGTTACTTATTGGATATCAAGAAGTAGTGGTGAGTGGAAATATTTATATGATCTAAAAATCAATGAATTACATAAATCAATATTATTTAAAAATTCAAATTTTAAGATATTCTCATCAAAATATTTAGCAGAGTTATTCATTTTAAAAGAAAATATGTTGTCATCATTTAAAACGTGGAATGAAGATGTTTCAAAATACGAAAATAAATTAAAAGAAGGTAAATGATTTTAAATATCCTTGGTAAAAGTTGTGCTGGTAAAGACGTGACAGCCAGAATTTTAGAGAAAGAACACGGGTTTGATTTTGTAGTTAGTACAACAAGCCGTCCAATTAGAGATGGGGAATCAGAACGCAACCCTTATAATTTTGTTTCAAATTCAACGTTTGAAGAACTTATTAAAAACGATGGCTTAATTGAATATCGCGAATACAATACGTTGGTTAACAATATTCCAGCTGTTTGGTACTATGGGGTTGAAAACAAGGAAGTGGATTCAAATAAAGATACTGTAGTAGTCCTAGATACAGTTGGTTTAGATGGATTTATTGAAAGATTTGGTGATAAAGTTACTTCTTTCTATCTTGATGTTAATTTAGAGACAAGAAAACAAAGATGTATTGATAGGGGCGATTACGATGAATTTGAGTTTAATAGAAGAGCCGAAGATGATGAGATTAGATTTTCAAAAGAAGTAATCCAAAACAAGGTTGATTATGTAATTACATCAACCGACAGATACAAAATAGTTGAAGAAATATTAAATAAAATTTAAAATAAATGATATTAAACAAAAAAGTTTTTTCAGAATTAGATTCAACTATTAAATATGTTTTTGTTAATGATGATAATTTCACATTAGAATTCTCATATATTAATAAAAATGATGGTAAAGACATTATATGTGCTCCAAGCCAAACTATGTGTAATATGGCTTGTAAATTTTGTCATTGTACAGACCACATTGGTAAAATTAAATCTGAAAATTTAAAACGCCCAGATCTAATTGATGGTATTCAATATATTATCGATGATTTAAAATTAACAGATGATAAAATGTTGCTAATTAGCTTCATGGGAATAGGTGAACCAATATTGAACTGGAGTAACATTCTATGTGTGATGATGCATTTTTATAATAAAAGGGATAAAAATAATATTAGATTTGCTATTGCGACTGCTATATCACATTTTGCTTGGGTTGACTTTTTTAATTTTACAAATGTAGTTGAAAAGATGAAAATACCAGTGAAATTACATTTATCATTACATTATACCGATGACATAACAAGAAAAGAATGGATGCCATCTTCTTTAGGTATTTATAGTTCAATAGCCGCTGTTAATTTTTATAGGCATATAACTGGAAATAAAGTTGAAATACATTACGCTTTGATTGATGGTTTAAATGATTCGGAACAAGATGCAATTTATTTATCTCAATTATTAGAAGATAAAGATATGGATGTTAAATTTTTATTTTTTAATGAAAAAGAATCATTAGATTACCATCGTTCAAATAAAGATAAATTAGATGTCTTTAAAAAATATTTTGGTCAATGGGATATAAATTTTGAATATTATATTCCTCCAGGATTAGATATCGGCGCAAGCTGTGGCCAATTCCTTATGGATAATTATATTAATTAAAATATTTAATAAGTGAAAAAAGTATACCAACAACTAATCGATAACAACAAAGGTGATTGTATGCAAGCCGCAGTTGCGAGTTTATTTGATTTAGAATTAGATGAGGTACCAAAATTCATCGAATTAAATGAACCATTTCATCATTTTATGCAATTTGCTTTGGATAGTGGTTATGAAATAAAAGGGACTTTATATAATTACTCACATGTTAATGGTGGTAAATACTCCTCAATACACAGGCTACAAACCAAAGGCTATAATGGAATAAAAGGTTACTTTTTTGCAAGTGTATTTTCACCAAAATACTATGATTATTCTAAATCAATTAATGAATACCAAGTAACTCATGCTGTATTAATTGATAAAGACTATAACATAGTGTTTGATCCAAATCCAAATAATGATGGATTGACAACCTACCCTATGAACGATATACTTGGATATAATGGCATTAAAGATATAATTGTAATAGAAGAAAAAAATTAATTAATGAAAAAAATACTTGAATCAGAATATCTGAACGCAAAATCTATTGTTGAGCAATACAATAAACAGATAAAATGTGAATGTAAAAATACTATACACAGGGTATTTCATGATACTCACCCATACGGGCAAAGTATATCATATGATGAATGTCAAGAATGTGGTGAATGGAAAAATTTTACGACTTTTTGAGTATGAAGAAAAAAGAATATAGAATCGATGAAATAATGGAGACTATTTTGGCTCGTGAAATTAGAAATGTAATGAATGATGAGATAATAAATAGTATCAAGGAGAACCGTAAACCAAACTTGAAACCAATGATTTTTAATTCTATTGAAGATAAAGAACAGTATAAAAAGAACTTTGATAAAATTATTAATCGAGACATTTAATATGGGAAGAAAGAAAATAGGAATTGATTTAGACACCACATTAAATAATTTAATGGAACATTGGTTAGATTGTTACAACAAAGATTACAATGACAATTTAAAACAATGGGATACCTGGGCAGTCGATAAGCACGTTAAACCTGAATGTGGTGTAAAAATATTTGATTATCTAACTAAACCAAGTTTTTTTTATAATTTAGACATAAAACAAAATGCTGTTGAGGTAATTGATTTTTTAATGTTACATTTCGATGTTTATATTGTTACTGCATATCTACCAGAAACATGTTTGGATAAAGCCAATTGGGTTAAAAAATCCATCCCTAATTTAAAGTCAGAAAATATAATATTCATTAATAACAAAAGCTTACTTGATTTAGATTTTCTAATAGATGATGGTCCTCATAATATAGAATCATTTAGTCCACTCAAGGA
>Ga0302284_1001456_pt1 | contig 10659 bp, 9 predicted proteins | sample III_Fen_E2_1_FD_198760 | JGI IMG/M metagenome (GOLD analysis project Ga0302284, IMG submission 198760) | Peat permafrost microbial communities from Stordalen Mire near Abisko, Sweden - III_Fen_E2_1 | ecosystem: Environmental > Terrestrial > Soil > Wetlands > Permafrost | place: Sweden: Abisko...
TACTAACCCGGGAACAAGTATTCAGTATAATCTCCATTTGAATAGCGGGAAAGTTAAAAATGATCTAAGCTTTGGTGCTGATATGAAATGGCAAAATATCGACCTCTATAAGCTTCAAAGCGCATCTAATCCTCAGCGACAGGAAAGTATCAGTGAAACAAATCTCGAAACTGATTCATTGCTCGCCAATCAGATAATTTCACAAAAAAGTATTGGTGTTTTTGCTTTATATAAACTTGGGATAGGAAAATTTAATCTTATTGGCAGTATCCGTAGTGATGCAATGAATAATGAATTGACAAACAGAATGTTAGCGCTTGATACTGCCAGAACTGTAAAGAACTTCAGGAAGTTCTCCGCCCGGATTGGCGCAAGTTATTCATTCAGTAATTCAGCTAATGTATTCATTGACTGGAGTGAGGGCTTTACCCCTCCTTCCACAGAAGAACTGGCCAGCAATCCGGTTGGGTATAGTGGTTTCAATACCCACCTGGTTCCTGCAACTTCCGATTGCAAGGAAATAGGGATCCGCGGGTTTGTTAATGAAAAATTATCATACGAAATAACCGGTTTTATAATGAATACGGAAAATGACTTTTTCCGTTTCAAACAATCCGGCAGAGGAAACCAGGAAGTTTTTTATGGAAATGCAGGGAACAGCAAACGATATGGAATCGAAACATCTGTCTCATACGAGTTGCTTAAGAATCTTACTCTTCAGGTTGCCTATACATTCGCTGACTATAAATACGTTTCATCAGTGATTGATCCTGTCTACACTGATCCTGTCTATGTGCTGACATCTCCGCCTGTCACCGGACAATGGCTGCCCAATTCTCCTAAACATCAGCTATATACTGAAATAGTCTATTCATTAAGCAAAAGCTTTAAATTCAGTCTTGCTTCGGAATACCAGTCAAAATGGGCTATTTACACCGATCCAAAAGCTTATTACGGAGAATTGGATCCTTCAGTCTATCAAAACTGGCAGAATGGATTTAATCTGTTTCATGCCAGAATCTCTTATGAACTTAATATCGGTAAAGTAAAAGGTGAATGCAGCATTTTCGTCAGGAATATTACTGCATCAAAATATATGGCTTTCACTGAGCCTGATCCCGATGGCAATGCTTATCATCCCGGACCTGCCAGAGAATTCTTCGGAAATATTAAAATAAAATTTTAATAAAACTTAAGATTATATAGAATCCAACCTCTAACAAAATAATTGTCATGAACGACTTTGATTCATTATCCGATGAGATTGAATCATTAGTAACCGAATGGGAAATTATCCTGAGCAGTCTGCCTCAGCAAGCAGTCTCCCAAAGGAGAAACTCCCAGAACAGGACTATTAAACAGATCATAGGTCATATTATTGACTCTGCCTCCAATAACACACATAGAATAGTTCATCTTCAGTACCAATCCTCTCCATTGATCTTCCCAAACTATGCCACTTTCGGAAATAATGACATATGGATAGCAATTCAGGATTATCAGAATGAGGACTGGAATATCATAATTCAGTTATGGAAATACTCGCTTTTGCATATCAGCCATGTAATAAAAAACATTCAGACAAAGAAACTGAGCAATGAATGGATTTGCGGACCCGGAGAAAAAGTGACTCTTGAGTCAATGATCTTTGATTTTCCAAGACATTTGAAATTGCATCTCTCAGAAATAAGCGAACTTATTAAAGAAAACTAACTCGACTGAAATGAAAACTGCTGTTTTATTCCAAAGATCCCACATCGCTCCATGCGGAATTAATTGTGGAACCTGTAAGGCGTACCAGAGAGTCAGAAACAAATGCAGCGGGTGCATGTCCGTTCACGGTCCAAAGGTCAATCATTGCATGACTTGCAGTATTAGAAATTGCGAGTCACTTGCTAAAACAGTTTCAAAATTCTGTTCCGAATGTGAAAAATTTCCTTGTCTGAAAATAAGAAAAATTGATAAAAGATACCAGGGAAGATATGAAACCAGTTTAATACTCAATCTCAGGACAATTGACAAAATTGGAATAGAATCTTATCTTAATCAGGAATCAGCAAGATGGATATGTTCAAATTGCGAAGCTTTGCTTTGTGCTCATAATAACAGTTGTTCTGAATGCGGAAAAACGTATATTGATCCATTGTTCCAAAAGAATATTTTGATAACTTAGATAACTTCTGTTTAAACCACTTATTCAAACTTACATGAAAGCTCGTAATTGTAACTGGTTTTATCCGACAGTTTTACCTGAAGCTTTAACATTGTATCTTACAGATTACACCTCAGGATTAATTCTAGTTGAAGAATGATTTTAAGATTTAAAATCTGTTGCATCAGCAATGAAGAAGAAGCCAGGATGGCTGTTGAATATGGCGCTTGGGCCATTGGGCTCGTAGCACGAATGCCGAGCGGACCGGGACCAATTTCCGATGAACTGATCCGTCAAATTGCAAAAACAGTCCCCCCTCCTGTTGCAACTTTCATGCTTACCAGTGAAACATCAGTAAATAAAATAATCGAGCATCATCACAGGACCAATACTAATACGATCCAGATAGTTGATTCTATCTCCTCGGGATCTTATGGTCAGTTTAAATCTGAATTGCCCAACGTGAAAATTGTCCAGGTGATTCATGTCATTAATGAAAGATCGGTTTATGAAGCGATTGAAATTTCAGAACAGGTGGATGCTATACTGCTCGACAGCGGGAACCCAAAGCTAAAAATAAAGGAGCTTGGCGGCACCGGAAGAGTTCACAACTGGCAGTTAAGCAGACTGATTACTGATAAATCAAAATGCCCGGTATTTCTTGCCGGTGGGCTTAATCCTGATAATGTCCGGCAGGCGATCGAAGAGGTTCATCCATTTGCTGTTGATATCTGCAGTGGCGTGAGAACTGATGGTCATCTGGACAGAAAGAAACTTGAATTATTTATCAGAAATGTAATGTCCGTTTCTGCAATACCTCAGGAAGATGCATTTAAAAACAGTTCTGAGATTTAAAATTATTTTACGATGAATAAAAAAAACTATATCTATTCAATTGTGATACTGGCCTTTGTTATCGCAGCTCCTGTTCTTTCTGCCCAAAGCAAACAGAAATCACCGTCAAATTCAGTCTCAGGCAAGGCAATCCTGCCAACCGCCTTTAAACATATTGACATAGGAAATCCTGCAATCGCCGGAACCGTAAAAATTTTAACAGATGGCTTAGATATTATGGCAGGCGGAGCCGACATTTGGGGTCCAAAGGATGAATTCAGCTTTGCGTATATTGAATGCAGCGGGGATTTTGATCTGGCGGCACGAATAGAAAGTCTTACAGCGGCTAATCTTTATACAAAAGCAGGATTAATGGCCCGTGAGGATATGACTCCCGGCAGCAGACATATCTTTTTCCAGGTATTCCCAAACAATAACCCGAGAAATAATAATAACGGAGGATTTGAATTTCAGTATCGCCGGGTTAAGGACAGCTTAATGAAGGCTGTCTATCCGAAAAGTTCTGCAGGCACTCCGGAATTCCCTGTAGCATATCCTGACACCTGGATCAGACTGCAACGTACCGGCAACAACTTCACCGGTTTTTACAGTACCGATGGTAAAAGATGGAAAGCATATACAACCTATACTCTTGTGCTCCCGTCAAAGATTTACCTGGGATTGGCTGTTACTTCCCATGAAACGGCAAAACCTGCTTCCGCGAAGTTCAGAAATATAGAAGAATATAAGCAGTAAAACTTAACAGTATCAGGCGATGACTATTGATCACGTAGCTATCTGGACGAATCAGCTTGAGAATATGAAAGATTACTATGTCAGGTATTTTAATGGCACAGCGAACAGGAAGTACATCAATAATGACAATCTGTTCGAAAGCTATTTTGTGTCATTTGAATCCGGATCAAGGATCGAATTAATGCATAAGCCCGGAATACCGGGGAATCTAAATGATTCTGTAGAGAAGCAATACCTGGGATTAATCCACCTCGCATTCGGTGTTGAGAATATGGATCTTGTAAACCTTAAATTAACAGAACTGGCAAATGACGGATATAAAATACTGAGGGGACCCAGAAAAACGGGTGATGGCTACTGGGAGTTTGAAACACTCGATCCGGATAATAACAGGATTGAAGTATCAGCAGTATTTAATGAATAAAATCCATTAACCACTGAGTAACACAGAGTAATCACGGAGTTTCATAGAATAAGTTTCGCGTAACAAACAAAAACACCTCCTGAATGCAAAATAAACAGTGTTAATCCGTGTTAACCCCGTGAAAATCCGTGGTTAATAAATTTTTAAATAGAATATTACTTTAATATTGATCTGGTATTTTGAAGATTATGGTAAGAATAATGCGTCATAGCGATAGCCAGAAAGTACTTGAGATTTACCGGATGGGTCTTGAAACAAGAAATGCCACATTTGAAACTGTCGTCCCTTCCTGGCAGGAATGGGATTCAAAGCATCTTCGACATTCCAGATTCGTATCAGAAGAGGATGGCATAGTGACTGGATGGGCAGCTTTAAGTCCTTTCTCTTCCAGGGAAGTATACAAGGGAGTTGCTGAATTGAGCATTTATGTTTCAACTATTTTCCGGGGAAAGAAAACAGGCTCCGCCCTGATGGAGAAGATAATCGCTTCTTCCGAGTTGAATGGGATCTGGACCCTGGTTTCGAGTGTTTTTTCTGAAAATGAAGCTACCTTGCGACTCCATGAAAAATTTGGATTCAGGGTAATCGGCAGAAGAGAAAGAATTGCAAGGTTGGATGGCAATTGGAGAGATACTATTCTTCTTGAAAGACGAAGTTCTATAATTTTATAATATAAATCCTCACATGAAATGCTCGGTTAAACTCTGTGATCCTTTGTGCAACTCTGTGTAAGTTCTTAATTTTTTGTTACACAGAGAGTCACGGAGAAGACACAGAGAACCACTGAGTTCTGAAAGGAGAGTTACATAAATTTGATAATGAAAGAAATTGCAGCCATAATACTCGAAAATGACAAAGGTGAGTTTCTGCTCTATTTACGCGACAACAAACCTGACATTCCTTTCCCCGACTACTGGGATCTGATAGGCGGCCATGTTGAGGAAGGTGAAACACCTGAACAGGCTCTTGTACGTGAAGTAAAAGAAGAATTGGATATTGATCTGAAAGAATATACATTTTATAAAAAGTATGTGTGCCTGACCGGCGATGCATATGAAAATACCAAATACATTTACAAAGGAAGAATAAATCTGCCGATTGAAAAAGTTACTCTCCTTGAAGGAGTCCGTCCACAATACTTTACAAGAGCAGAAATTCCTGACGTTAAATTCGCCAATATCCTGAAATCAATTGTAATGGATTATATTAAAGATACTTATTCAAATTAAAAGCAGTCGATTAATCAGATGTATAAGTTCAAGGTAAACCTTATGAAAGCATTACTCCATCTTGCAATCTTCCTGATTTGTTTTTCCTGCCAGTCAGGCACAAAAGAAGCCGATCCGCTGCCTCCATCACGGTGTGATTTGAAATTTGCAGATATCTCAAAAACATGGGACGAGGCTGTACCGCTTGGTGACGGAATAATCGGAGCATTGATCTGGGAAAAGGATGGAAAACTCAGGTTTTCTCTCGACAGGGCCGATCTGTGGGATCTGCGTCCGATGGAGAATATCGGTAAACCGGAATGGAAATTTTCCTGGGTGAAGGAACAATGGGAGAAAAATACCTACGTCAATGTGCAAAAGATGTTTGATGTTCCGTATGACAAAAATCCGGCACCATCAAAAATCCCGGGAGGAGCCCTTGAATTTGACATTTCTTCACTAGGTGAAACAGAATCAGTAAACTTATACCTGAATAATGCTCTCTGCGAAATAAAATGGAAAGGGGGAGCTTCCCTTCAAACCTTTGTTAATGGACGAAGCCCTGTTGGATGGTTCAGGTTTAAAGGTATAAATTCCGGATTAATGCCTGACTTGATTGCTCCGGCTTATAACCTGGAGGGGGAATCAGGAGAAGATAGTCCGGTAACCGGCCAGGATCTGAGACAGTTGGGATATCCAAAAGGGGACATCGTCAAAGCTGAAAACTCCTTAACTTATAATCAAAAAGGGTGGGGAGGATTTCAGTATCAGATAAATGTGCGCTGGATAAAAGAGGATGATGTTATTGAAGGATGCTGGAGCATAAGTTCAGAATTTCCGGGATGGGAAAAACAGGTTGATGCATCAGAAAGGACATCCTCAGCGATTAAAGAGGGCTTCGCCACTCAGCTTGCTTCACACAAGGAATGGTGGAAAGAATTCTGGTCTCAGTCAGGCATTTCAATTCCTGATTCTGTCCTCAATAAACAATGGTACCTCGAAATGTACAAACTTGGAGCTGCAACAGGTAACGGTGCTCCGCCCATCTCATTGCAGGCAGTCTGGACAGCAGACAATGGGAAATTGCCGCCCTGGAAAGGAGACTTTCATCACGATTTGAACACTCAGCTTAGCTACTGGCCAGCCTACAGCTCAAATCACATGGAACAGGAAAAGGGCTTTATCGACTGGCTGCAAAAAAACAAGCCTGAATTTGAAAAGTATACAAAACAGTACTTCCAGGTTTCGGGGTTGAATGTTCCGGGAGTCACTACACTCATGGGCCAGCCGATGGGAGGCTGGATTCAATATTCATTCGGTCCGACAGTTTCTGCCTGGCTGGGACATCATTTTTACCTCCACTGGCGATATACTATGGACAGAGAATTCCTTGAAAAAGAAGCATATCCATGGATAAGTGAAACAGCTGGATTTCTTGATGAATTATCTATAACCGGAAAGGATGGTTTTAAAAAATTACCCCTGAGCTCGAGTCCCGAAATATTTGACAATTCACCAAATGCCTGGTTCCCTGAAATGACCAACTTTGATCTGGGTCTTATAAGGTGGACCTTTGAAAAAGCTGCAGAACTTGCTGATGAGCTCGGCAAATCGGAAGAAGCCAAAAAGTGGAAGTCAATTCTTACTCAATGGCCGCAGCTTGATATTGATCCGTCAACAGGCCTAACCTATGCCAGAGGAGTGCCTTATAACGCTTCTCACCGTCACTTTTCTCATATGATTGCCTTCAGCCCGCTTAACCTGATTGACTGGACTAAGGGAGTCAGTGATCAGCAGATTATTAAAACCTCAATTGCGAATCTTGACAAGATTGGTCCCGACTGGTGGTGCGGATACTCCTACAGCTGGCTGGGGAATATGAAAGCTCTTGCCTTTGACGGCAAAGGCGCTGCTGAAGCTTTATTGATCTTTGCTAAGGATTTCTGTCTTAAAAATAGTTTTCATGTGAACGGAGATCAGTCAGGAACCGGGAAATCGAAAATGACATACCGGCCATTTACACTGGAAGGCAACTTTGCATTTGCTTCAGGAATACAGGAAATGCTGATCCAGAGCCACACAGGGATTGTCCATGTTTTCCCGGCTGTCCCCCGGGAGTGGAAGAATATCAGCTTTTTCAAGCTCCGCACTGAAGGGGCTTTTCTGATTTCATCAACTATGAAAAACGGGGAGACAAAAGAAATCGAAATATTATCTGAAAAAGGCGGATTGCTGAAACTATATAACCCTTTTATAAATGCCCTTTTTAAATCCTCATCTCCTTCAAAATTAATTGATAATATCATTACAATAGAGACAAACCCCGGACAAAAAATCAGAATAACCAACTAATTAAATATTGTTATGAAAATAATTAAAAGTCTTCTTTCCCTCCTCCTTACCATATATGGATTAACTGCTTATTGTCAGGAATTTATTGTTAAATCTCCCGATAATAATATTGTTGTAAAAGTTAGTAACGCTGAAAAGCTGGTATATTCAGTAATATTCAAGGGAAGAACAATTATTACTCCTTCGCAGCTTGGATTCGAATTTAAAGAGGAACCGGCGCTGATGACCAATTTCTCAATAATTGATCATTCAGACAGGAACATCAATGAGACCTGGATCCCAGTGGTAAAATCTAAGCATGCAGAAATTTTAAATAGTTGCAATGAACTTCAGCTGAACCTGAAAGAAAACTCCGGACCAATGAGACAGCTGGAACTTACAGTAAGGGCTTATGACGATGGCGCTGCATTCAGATATAAACTTTTAAGGAGCGGTAAAGTTGGTGATCGTCAGATAACAAAAGAATTGACTACATTCAGTATTCCCGGTGATCCGAAAGCATGGGTGGTAGAATACGGTGGTTATGCATCTTCAAATGAATCGGAGTTTGTTATGCATCCGCTAAGTTATGTTAATGAAAAAACCATAGCGGGAATGCCATTTTTAATGGAGTACGGGGATAATACCTGGGTCGCAATTACCGAAGCCAAAATTGATAATTATGCGGCTTTTTATATTGGCACAAACGGAACTCCAAATCAACTTACAACTAAACTCGTTCCTGTTCCGGGAGAACCCGAAACTGGTGTAAAGGTCCGTTTTGCAGATGAGGTTTATACACCATGGAGGGTTATAATGATAGGAGAAAACCCCCGTACTCTTATTGAATCGGAGATTATTCAAAATCTGAATGATCCGTGTGCTGTCAAAGATCCATCGTGGATCAAACCGGGAATGTGCGCCTGGGACAACTGGTGGAGCGGTGATGTGAAAATGGAAATGCCTGTTATTAAAAAATATATCGATCTTGCTTCTTCGATGGGGTGGCCATACATGCTGGTAGACTGGCAATGGTATGGAAAGTTTAATTCGCCGGAGGCCGATATTACAAAATGGGCACCACAGATAGATATGCCTGAAATAATTCAATACGCAAAGTCTGAAAACGTCAGAATAATTGTCTGGATTTACTCAAGTGATGTTAACAGGAATTCGGCATATAAAAAGGCGTTCCCGATATATGAAAAATGGGGAGTTGCCGGGATTAAGATCGATTTTATGGACCGGGACGATCAGCAAATGGTCAACTGGTATCATGACATCATAAAATGTGCCGCCGAGAACCATCTTATGGTCGATTTTCACGGAGCTTACAAACCCGACGGGATTATCCGCACATGGCCCAATATGATTACCCGTGAAGGGGTGATGGGAAATGAATATTATAAGTTTTCAAATAAAATGAGTCCGGAACATAATGTTAAACTGGCTTTCACGCGGATGCTTGCCGGACAGATGGATTATACCCCGGGTGCTTTTCTGAATGTTACCAGAGAACAATTTAAAAACCAGACTCCTGCAGTTGTATGGAATACCCGTGCAGCAGAGCTGTCAAAGTTCGTAATTTACGAGAGCCCTTTGACAGTTGTGTGCGATCATCCTGATAATATTCTTAACCAGCCCGGTTCAGATTTTCTTAAAATTGTTCCTACAACCTGGGATGATATTAAATTTGTTGGCGGATATCCCGGAGATTATGTAGCGATTGCAAAGAGAACCGGAGATAAATGGTTCCTGGGGGTAATGAATAACAGCACCGGAAAAACTGTTGAACTAAATGTCTCTTTTCTGCCTTCGGGCAACTATGTGGCTGAGACCTGGAGTGATACAAAAAATTCTGACAAGGAACCAAAAGAGATCAAGAAAAGCATTGTCTCAATTAAGTCACCTGGTACTTTTAAAGTTATTATGGCAAAAGACGGGGGATTTGTAGGCATACTAAACAGAAAATAACAAAATCCGTTAAACTCAGAGTTGCCAGAGTATGTTACAGAGTTTCACTGAGAATACCTTTTCATCTATGTTTGAAATAACCGGATTTTATGAATTAAGGATTAAAAATCGACGGTTTTGAATAAAGAGTGGAGAAAAACGGAACAGTACCTTCTTCCTGAAGTGAAACCCACTGCAAGAGAAGGACATTATGATATCTATCCCTCATTTAGAATGGATGATAATCAGATTTCGGAAGGTTTTGAGCATCTTGCTGAATTATTTCTAAACCATGATAACATTGTCATTGATGGTTATGTTGGTGTCTACTTCGATTATTTCCACAAGAGATTAGACAGTTTTTTAATAAAACATGGGGCCAAAACTGCCTGGCAAAGCACCTCCGCTTTTTTGAAGCATCCTGATATTATTGAGAGTATGGTTTCTCCATTCCTGGGCGGAGACGATCCTGTCTTTGGGACACGAACAACTTTAACCCTTGAGGATTTTTTCGATCATGATCTGATCAGAGAAGTAAAACCCGACCGGGATTCAGACATAAATATTATCATCGGACCAGGCGCTTCGTTTGCAGGGTGGAAAGGATTGTTGATATATATTGATTTGCCAAAAAATGAAATACAATTCAGATCCCGTGCCCGCAGCATAACAAACCTCGGAGCTTCATATCCCACCGATCCGAAAGAGATGTACAAAAGGTTCTATTTTGTCGACTGGATAGTATTGAATAAGCATAAACAGAACCTGTTGCCGTTAATTGATATAATTATTGATTCACAAAATCCGGATAGGCTTCTCTGGATAGGAGGAGATGTGCTGAGGCATTCTTTATCTTTAATGAGCCGGAATGTTTTCAGAGTGAAACCATGGTTTGAACCAGGTGTTTGGGGAGGGAGCTGGATCATGAATTGTATTGAAGGCTTGAACAGGGAAGTACCTAACTATGCGTGGTCATTCGAATTGATAGTCCCCGAAAACGG
>Ga0302284_1001460_pt1 | contig 10647 bp, 8 predicted proteins | sample III_Fen_E2_1_FD_198760 | JGI IMG/M metagenome (GOLD analysis project Ga0302284, IMG submission 198760) | Peat permafrost microbial communities from Stordalen Mire near Abisko, Sweden - III_Fen_E2_1 | ecosystem: Environmental > Terrestrial > Soil > Wetlands > Permafrost | place: Sweden: Abisko...
CGAAAGTGGCCATTATTTCTACTAAATTAATATTTTGAAGGGCAACGGTTGAATCACAAGTAGTCAACAAATACTCATGAATCATCATATCTGAATTAAATCTGGAACGTTGCCCGATTTTTTTTAACTGCAAATAGCGCAACATCAAAGAAAAAGTGTCATCTTCATCGACTTCATCAGATTCATAATAAAGAGGCACCTCGTTATCATCTTCAGACTGAATAATTTCCTCCCCCTCACTTTCCGAACCCTGGCTTTCTGACAATACACGCTGTCTTTTAGAACGATCATCATCATCATCTTCGTCACTCGACATTCGCAATCGTTTCTTTCTTTTGTTTCTTAAATTTGCCTCGGTATCATCATCGGAATCAATAGATAAAACAATTGATTGACTGTCAGAAATATCATTTTCATCACCGCTAAACACCAATGAAATTTGGGCGTCAGACCCAGAACTGGACAAACTAATTCTACGTGGTCGTTTATTTCTCTCGCTAGAACTATGTAAATCGTCGGGTATGGAAACCCTTTTCCGTTTTTTTTTCCTCAATGCAAGAGGTAACCTGTCATCATCATCAGAACTGCTGGAAACACTAATTCTTCTTTGTCTTTTATTTCTATTGGCAGCAGAATCTGTGCTTAACGAATCAAGTCTCTTTCTTTTGCTATTCGATTTCTCAGTCCTTCTAGCCAAAATGAATTTACGCTTTTTATTAGGACGTGACGAGTCTGATACAGAACCCCTATGTCTTTTTCTTGCAGCAGCAGCAGTGACAGACGTAGTAGTTGAACCTGGTAACGTACGCCGTCTCTTTCCATGGCCTTCTGAACGGGACGAATCTGATCCAGAATTCCTACGTCTCTTCGCTGCTGCTGTAGTTGAAACAGGTTTCTTAGACGGTCCTGCTGATGTAAGAAGCCGCCGCCTCTTTCCACTATCTTCTTGACGTGACGTATCTGATCCAGAATTCCGACGTCTCTTTGCTGCTGCTGTAGTTGAAACAAGTTTCTTGGATGTTCTTGCCGAGGTTAGAATCCGCCGTCTCTTTCCGTGACCATCAGAATGGGATGAATCTGATCCAGAATTCCGACGTCTCTTCGTTGCCGCAGATGAAACAGGTTCATTAGATGGTCCTGCTGATGTAAGAAGCCGCCGCTGCCTCTTTCCATGACCTTCTGAACGAGATGAATCTGACCCAGAATTACGACGTCTCTTTACTGCAGAAGAAGTTGGAGGAACAGGTTTCTTAGACCGAGGTGTAAGAAACTTGCGTTTCTTTCTAGAGCCTTCTGAACGTAACGTATCGTCACCACCAGAATGCGACGATACAGAACCCCGACGTCTTTTCCTCGAAGCTGAAACCAGTTTACGTTTTTTTCCACGGTCTACCGAACGCGATGAATCCGATCCCGAATTTCGACGTCTCTTTCTAGTAGCCGTAACATGCTTTCTTTTCTTTTTTTCTATAAACCTATAGTTCATAGCAGCAGCATCAGGAGAACGAGCCCGTTTTCCACACCCAATCTGATCTATCAAAAAATCAAACTCGTCACAGGACTCAGTGAGCAAACGAATGCGCTAAAAAAAATAAAAAATATAATGACAATTAGTAATTATTAATTTTTTAGTGTATATTATGCTTACACATTACCTGAGATTCCTTGCTAAATGAAGTATTCATTATAAAATATTTGAATATTTAATAGCACTCGAAAGACAAAAAAAAACAGCACGTCACGTGAAGCAACACATTAAGACCAACAACACTTTTTTCCTGGCTTGAAATAAAAAAATTAAAAAAATGAGGAAAAACTGACTGCATTGAAACATACATATACAATAACGCATCAGTGCGTAACGAATAAACACGCAGAAGTTGAAAAAAAAGTCATAAATCGTACACGCGCAACCTTTTTTTAAAAAAAAATTAAATTTATAATCGCATCGCAACACACAACGCATCGCGACAGAAAAAAAACTGCAGATGTAATAAACGCACTTGTTACCGAGAGGAAAACACCACGCCTTTGATGTATGTATAAAAAAAAAAAAAATACAAGTCATTTGTTCGACCAGTCATTCAGCTTGCCAAACTTGACTGACCTGACAAAAAAGATAAAAAAATAAAACCCCGCCTCAGTACATGTACACATGCACACTTTTTTTCTAACCAATTAATGATGATAATCTTATACTCGCTCATTTCCTTACTCATTTCATTTACATCACATACGTACACACCCAACCGTCATAAGCTATCCAATATACTTTTTTTCCTTTTGACCGCCTTCTTCGTTTTTTTTCTTTTTTCGATTTAATTATTATACCTCTCTCCGTAACAAGTAACTGCACGCAATCATAAATCATAAACGGACAGACCGACCTTCCACGTCAGTAATTCTTACATCACCTATGAGCATATATAAACAAAAAATATATAAATACATAGTATGTTTTAAATTATAAATTCAGTACTGCTGTAATACTCTCCGAGGTCAGAAAGTAGTGAACAAAAAAAACAAAGTGATAAATTTAGTTCGCCTTATTCGTGGAAAAAAAAGTGAGTGCATAAAATAAATAAAAAAAAATTCTTTTATTAGCCCCCTCTGAAAAAATAATTATCATCCGTTACATTAGGAAAAATGGCATCGTCAAAACGTAGACATGATGACCCATGCTCCAGTAAAGATTTAATCGTGGAAGAAAAAAAAAAAAACCAAAAAAAAAAAAGAAATCCTTTCATCGACGACGAAGCAAAAGAAACGCATGGCAATTCAGCAGACGATGAAAACAAGTCTAGCGATGATGAACCAATTAATGCTGACAGCTTCGACGATGAAGAAGAAGATGAAGTTCTTGAAGTGATACCATGCAAGACAAAAAAAATGACGCCCAATACAAACAAGAAATCAAAAGGAAACACCCCAAACGTTCAACATGTTGGGGAATTCACCGTCGGTCCTATTCCTTTAAACGTTGTTAGTACACCAGTCGTTAGACGATCCACAACGTACGCCATAAACAATCCAGAAAAAAATAAACCGTCGCAATATTATGAAAACGTGACGGAGGATGATGACGATGAAGACGAAGATCCAAAAAACCTAAATGTTCCAACACCGCCGGGAAAACCAAAAAGTATCTTAGACAAGAAGTATCTGGAAGATACTTCGATAAAAATAAGAAGGAACGCTATAATTAAAAGCATCATCACAATATGGCACACGTTCCCATTTGTCCAACTATCGAAGGACAAATTTTTCGCCGTGAAATTTTCCTTAGAAGACAACAAGTCGATGTTTTATCTCTGGAAAGGTACGGCGACTGACGACCTGGACAATGACGACCACATCTATCGTATGAAAAGCAAAGCATATTCAAAAATGATGTACCTCGGTGAAAAAGAATTCCTGCCTTGGGCTTATGCAATCGACCATTACAGACATAAATTCGAAACCAAGACGTTGAAACGATATGAAAAAGAACCACCGTCACCAAGAGATATTGAAATTGACGAAAACTATACGTTAAGTACCTTCAAATACAAAAACGGAGTCGGCGGCGGGATAGCCCTATCCCCTACCACAGATAACTACCAAGCGCCAAAAGTAACACTAGGTTTCACACCAGCACAATTCTATCTTCTGGTTGAAACGTGCGCTACATTCGTCTCAGAAATTTTTAAAGACATAGGCAAATTCTGTAAGGAATTGAAAAAAAAAGAAAACATCATGGACATAGCTGCCGAAGAATATCGGTGGGAACAAAAAGCGGACAAAAAACCAGAATAAACGAGCTGACTAATTACTTTGTTTATTTCCATTCTCGCATATGTAATATATTAAATAAAAAAAAAAAATAGTAAAATTATGAATTCAGTAAAAATACGTATATACACGGAAAAAAAATTCTTTTTTTTTCTTTTATGCAATTTTTTTTTTTTCAGACATGGAAATCCACGAATTTTTTCGTAACCAAAATCCTCTGAATATATCGTTACCGAAAATATATTACGAAAAGAACTTCGAATGGTTCTATAACGAAATAGTGCCAGGAATAATTATAAAAACCTCAACAACTACAGACTTTCCTCGATTGCAAGAAATTAATTTTTTTCAAAATCAACTCATCGGATGGATCAATATGATACAGCTAAATCTAGCCTGGCAACATAATTCAGAAAGAGCCGTCCTACTTCAACTTGTGCAAAAATACGTAAACGAACAATTCCCAACGATTCAAAGCCCCACCTTCATCACCCGGACAACCAATACGTGTAAGCAACGCCTACTATTTCAAAAATTAACCGACCGAGATGAATAAATGCATTTTTTTTTTCTTACTCAAGCACCGTATGCCACGCCCGATCCAACTGCAACTACTCGCAGACGACCGAAACTCACCTACAAAAGAAATTTTTTTCAAAAAAAAAAAAAGAAATGAAAAAAATATTACACTATTTTTGAATCATACATGTTTCAGTTTTTTTTTATTTTTTCCCCCAATAATCGACGAAAAAATAAATTCAATTTCAAACTGACAAACGCAAAATTTCATTCATTAATATAATATAATACACATTCTTATTTATAATGCTATTACCGTATTTAACGGGAAATAACTTTTCAAATTCAAGCCACGTATCATAAAAATTTGATGTTGAATCTCTTACAATACACTGTACAATTTCGGGTAACAAGGTCAAATTCACTCTCCTAATTGTAGGTTCATCGACCCGTATAGGTAAATAAATTTTTTTCTCGCTGCAATCTGCACCGATATTATCGTATACTATAAGCTGCATGCAGCGCGGAGTTGCCATTCCTTCAAATATAATGAAGCGGAAACGGTGAATGTCTGCTGTGACTATGATGCTGCTTCTTTCTTTTTATTCTTTTTCGCGACTTCTTTCTTCCAAGTTTTGCTTCATAAGGCATACCTCCAGTATGAGAAGAAACAACCCGACGACCGCGATGATAATGAAGACCTGAAGGATGAGAATGCACTCTTTTATTATGTCTCTTTTTTCTCTTTGCAGGCACCATGTTATCCGACGAAACCAGTGAAATTCTAGCAAAAATATATAACACACCTAATCACGGTGCCAGTTTTTCTTCTGCGGAAAAAATAAAATATGAATTATTAAAGACGTATGATATATACGCAAGTGAACAGGACATTCAAGATTGGCTAGATCGTAACTTAACTTATAACCTTCACAAACGCGCCGTTTATACATTCAAACGAAATCCCATAATAGTTTCATACATTGACGAACAATGGCAAATCGATCTTATGTTTTTCCCCGATATAAAAAACAATTACAATGGATGCCTAATATGCATCGACATAGCATCCCGTTACCTATGGGCTGAAGCTATAAGAAATAAATCAGGGAAAGAAGTAACCGAAGCCATGAGACGAATACTAATAAGAGCCCACCCTAGAAAACCTCTTAAAATTCAAGCAGACGAAGGAACAGAATTCTACAATAAAAACTTTAAAGGCTTACTGTCAGAATACGGTATTGAAACATTATTTTCGGTGCATTCTGATCACAAAGCCGCAATAATTGAGCGAACCATTCGAACATTCAAAGACAAACTGTATCGTATACTCGACTCTAACCCTAGCCTGCAATCAAACTGGAATGACTTAATTCAAGACATTGTCGACTCATATAACGATACATATCACACCAACATTAAAACCAAACCCAAATACGTCAATACGAAAACAATTGGTCAAGTATTATGGAATCTTCACGGTGAACACTGGGTTAAAGACAAAAAACCCAAACCCGCTAAATTCAAAATAGGCGATTATGTACGCATATCCACCAAAAAACATCCATTCCACAAAGGTTATAAACACAAATGGCAAGAAGAACTATTCAAAATAAGTAAAATCAGATACGGTGTAGAAAACAATACTTACGAAATAACAAATTATTACGGTAAAGAAAATATAAAAGGTATATTTTACCCACACGAACTAACCAAAGAACACGACCCTAACCCGACCTTCAGAATAGAAAAAATATTAAAAACACGTACAAAAAACGGAAAAAAAGAAAGCCTAATTCGCTGGTCTGGATACCCAAGTGAGTACGACTCATGGGAACAAGACAGTAGCATCAAAGACCTTCCTAACCTCAGTCACGTAGCCCCATCAAAAAAAAAAAAATGACACTGAAGAATTTCTATATTACTCTGTCTGACGATGGAAGTAACTTTTACTACAAAACAAACACTCCATCAGATTTTACAGTGAAATTTGACCCATCTCTTAACTTCTCCGAAGGATGTTGGAAAGTTTGTCTATCCAGTATTCAGTACAGCTCCACAATCGACAACCTGAGCGATGAATTTATTCTACTCTGGAACGGATCTGATTACGAAAAAATAAACATGCCTCCGTGGTGTTGTCCTAACATAGACGTACTAATTGACCACATAAACAACAAATTTAAACAACTGAACTGTCCATTCTCCAAATATGAAAAAAATAATTTTCTCAATACACCCCTTACTAAACATTCACCCGACGCATCATTGTATTCAGAATTTGGATTAACCGACATACCCAGTCACAGCGAAAGCAACGAAGAATTCTGCATAACTCACCGGAAAAACATTTACTATCAAAATCAACCAACGAGCTACAACAGAAAGCGCCGTGCCGCTGACACACCACCAAGCGACGCCCCTAACTTCAACCCTGAAGATTTCGAAGAATCACACGAAAATGATAATAAAATTCCAAGTACTGTACCGAAATCAAACGAAACACCCCCTAACTTCAACCCTGAAGATTTCAAAGAATCACACGAAGATGATAATAAAATTCCAAGTGCTATACCGAAATCAAACGAAAATGTAAATGAACCACCCACCAGAGATCTGTCAGAATTAAACAAAAGACAACAAAAAAAACTAAACAAACTGAACAAAGCGATCGCCGAAGAACAATCGGAAGCAGAAACCCCAACACCCACATTTACAAAAATAAACACACTGCAACAAGCTCTCAACGATTATAACTCTTATTCCCCCCCTCTTACACAAATAAACCCAAATGACATACGTCACGAATCTAAATTTAATATCAAACTAATAAAAAACAAACTTAACAACATCGAATTTAATTGCGAAAGCTCAGATGTCGACATCGCCTTTTCAACAGACTTACAAAACATTCTCGGTTTTCAATCACATACAGAACTTACAGCAGAAAACTTTGAAATACGAAAATTCTTTCGTAACTACCTTTTTCACTATAGTCAACAGACAGCTTTTTTATTTGACACACCCTTTCAAACCCTCGCCACTAACGACCGTACAATCAAGACACAAAATTCCTACCTAAACTATATCAAATTCGTGATAACTCAAGTATTAAAAATTAACACCATCGATGTATGGAACGACTTCACACATAACTATAGCACAGACCCGTCAATTTGGCCCCTCAATACCAAATGGGTTAAATTTTTTGAACCAACCGAATTCTCTGCATATATTAAATTGATTGAAAAATATAATCCACCCGTAAAATTCTACCCTACTGATACAACACACCCGTTAGGTATATATTCACCCCCGCAAACCAAGCATGCAATTTCTCAATACCGCGGTATGGTTATATCATACTATATGTTGCAAAAATTATTTAATGACAAGCCAAAATCAATCACCACATCAAATATACCCCCACACATTAATCATCCAAACGATATTTTTTTGGTTTATTCTAACATCGTCACTCCAAATTTGGTTAATGAAACAACCATGCCTTTACTCGCAATCATTCAAGCTAAAAAAGACACATTACATTACGATACTATCAAACACGAACTAATCAATCTCCAATACCGTAACTGCGTAAGCAAAGAAAACATAAATTCCATTCGTGTGTACATTACATCTATGACCGGAAAACCAGTTAAATTTCTTCGAGGTCCAACATTTATACAATTACACTTCTTACAAACACCCACCTAAAAAAAAAAAAAAAAATTAAACAAATGAACTATACCGTTCTCACGCCATGCGTAATCATTACCACGCCTACCTTTCGTACAACAACAAGTCCTTTTCATTTTTTTTATCCCTCCCCGTATAATAAACACTCCATTATGTCAAAAAAAAGACCCGAAATCCCCCCCGAAACCTTGAATAACCGATATTTTCACTACTTTCACAATCAAGTTACTGGTCGCGGAATCATTGAAGATGACTATGTACCTAATCTCGGTCAAGTTTATAACTATAATATCGGTCTAAGACGAGGTCGAGGTCAATTTTACGGTCGTCACCGTGGCTTCGGTTTAGGTAGCTTTTTCTCTTCATTACTGCAAAGAGCCACACCATTCCTGCGTAACATTGGAAACCACGCAGTAAATGCAGCCGCAAACATTGCCAAAGAAGCCATACAAGGAAATAACATAAAAGAAGCTGCAATAAAACACATATCCAATGCCGTCGCTCCGGTAGTGCAAAATCTGCTATCAAACCAACAACAACAACAACAACAACAACCGCCACCACCTGCACCGAAATCAACCAAGAAGCGTAAAATTATTACAACCAAAGCCAAAAACATTAAACGTGCCCAAAACAACCCTAACTATACGGCTCTGAGCAAAATTCAATCATCATGAGTACTTTAAACTCGGACCCTATAGTTCCTCCGTTTTGGGACCTATTCAAAAGAATTAAAAACACAGACATCGCTAAATCATCTTTTTGGAACATATATGACCCAATATCAACGCTCTCCAACAACTCATCCCCATTGAAATTTAAAATAAACAAACCGTCCTACGATCAATTTATAGACTGGGACGAATGTTACATCGAACTTTTTACCGAAATAACTGGATACAAAAAAGATGGAAAAGACCCCGAAGATCTCGCAATTCATGACGCCATCAAAGCATCCCCCGTAAATAACATAGCTCATTCACTATTTAAGAAAATCGAAATCGAAGCCAATAACACCGTAATTGCTTCCGTCGACAACTACGCATATGTCGCCTACCTAAATACATTGTTTAATTATGACAAAGCATCTAAATCTGGGTTCTGTCGAATTCAAGGTTGGATAGACGAAGCTGCAGGTACAACCGGTACCGGTGGCGCAGCTGTCGACAAAATGAACAACATAGATTCAACAACCACATCGACCAACGCACACAAAAGAAAACAACAATACATGTATTCAAACGGTAACTTGATACTCAAACCGTTCACATCGATCTTTCATCTCGACACAGTAATGATCCCCGGTGTCGAATTCAAAATTTCACTTGAAAGATATGCCAATGGATCATTCTACATGATGGGTCAACCAACTTCAACCTCCCAACCCTTCGAAATAAGAATCAAAGAAGCAAAACTTCACGTTCACTTCATTCAAGTATTCCCCGACTACGGAAACAGTATTAACGAAACCCGCAGATTCGATCATGTACCCATTTCATACAACGTTATTGACCAACAAATAATATCTGCCGATATTGCTACTGGATCTTTCCACTATGACGTACCCGATTTATTTCAAGGTCAACACCCCTGCAGAATTTGCGCAATGATAGTACCCTCTGCAGCCTTTTCCGGTTCTCTTTCATTAAACCCCTTTAGATTCGAACACGCAAACATTTCTGAAATTTCTTTAAAAAAAGACTCCATCAACTTCCCATGTCCTCCAATCTATTGTAACTTCAGCACACGAGAATGCGCCAGAGCGTATTATCTTTTATTAAGAGCCCTAAATTCGCCCCACCCAGCATGCCCCGACTTTCAATATAACGAATTCCTCAATGGATTCACTTTATTCAATTTTGACTTGTCACCTGATCAAGCAGGAGGTACCGAACCTCATGCCATTACCAATCAAAACGTTACCTGGTCACTAAACATTAAATTCCGCAGCGGAACACCGACAGCACTTACTCTTCTTGTATACTATGAAGTCGATAAACTTATCAACATAGACCCATCAAACTCTATTTCCACCGAAAAAGCATTCTTTTAACCCTGTGACCCAAAACTAGTTTGAAAAAAAAAAAAAAATGAACGGTTCCGTAATCAATCACATCCTGACTTCCAACCCGTATACCAAACACTGGTACAATGGGTTTTCTTCCCCTGATCTCCCTCTTCCACATATTACCAAATACCCCTCCCTTATTGTTTTAAACACTGACACTACAGACGGTCCCGGCGAACATTGGTGCATATTAATCGTATTTAACAATGATGAAGCTGAATTCTTTGATTCCTACGGTCAATCACCCCAAACATACAATTTCCACAACTCCATATTCGAACACGTCAAAAAAATAAAATACAACACCCGACGAGTTCAAGGTAAACTTCCCACCTGCGGTCATCACTGTCTTTTTTACTCCGTATTGCGTGCAAATGGATTTTCTCTCAACAATATTATGTCAAACAAATATTCCGAAAATTTATTCAACAATGACTTAACTGTTTTTAATTTCATCAAAAATTCTTACGGTGAATTGTATGCAAAATTCTGTGTATAATAAATGTATATTTACGAAATAAATAATTATTTTTCTTCATTACTCTCTCATGACGCATCCTTTTTTTTTTTTTTTTTTCACGCTTCATTCC
>Ga0302284_1001467_pt1 | contig 10631 bp, 4 predicted proteins | sample III_Fen_E2_1_FD_198760 | JGI IMG/M metagenome (GOLD analysis project Ga0302284, IMG submission 198760) | Peat permafrost microbial communities from Stordalen Mire near Abisko, Sweden - III_Fen_E2_1 | ecosystem: Environmental > Terrestrial > Soil > Wetlands > Permafrost | place: Sweden: Abisko...
CCTCGTTCTTTTCCCTGAATATGATGAATCTCTTATCGACAAGGCTCTTGAGGAGAGAATGGATATTGCCCAGAAAGTATCTTCAATGATTCTGGGATTACGCAGGAAAGTAAGCATCAAAGTCCGTCAGCCCCTGGCCAGGATAATGGTCCCTGTTCCCGATAAATACTTCAGAGCAAAATTTGAAGCTATTAAAGATCTGATACTTACCGAAGTTAATGTCAAAGAAGTTGAGTATATTGATGACACTGCCTCAATTCTTGTCAAGAAGATAAAACCAAATTTCAAAACGCTTGGTCCGAGATATGGTAAGCTGATGAAGGAGATCAGCAACACCATAGCAACATTCACTCCACAGGAGATATTATCCTTTGAAAACAATGGCAATTATCCCATAACAATCAGCGGGCAAAAGATAGTTCTGACAACTGAAGATGTTGAGATAATCTCCGAGGATATTCCCGGATGGCAGGTTGCCAATGATGGCAGGCTCACGGTTGCTCTTGATATAACCGTATCGGACGATCTGCATTATGAAGGTATTGCACGCGAGTTTGTCAACAGGATCCAGAATATCCGTAAAGAGAATGGATTTGATGTCACCGATAAAATAACCGTACTTATTGAAGATCATGAATTTGTACGTGAAGCTGTAAAGAGGCATGCTGCTTATATTGCATCACAGACACTTGCCACGGTAGTGAAGCTCACAGATAATTTTACAGGAAACAATGTGCGGGATGTTGAGATTGATGAGGTGAGCGTTAGGGTGGTGGTTAGAAAGAATGATTAATGGCGCAACGGCTCAAAGGCTCAAAGGCTCAACGGCGTTTTACTAATTTGCTACGACCCGGGATTGAAGGATTGCTTCGCTTCGCTCGTAATGACCTCCCCTGTTATTGGAATTTGGGCGCAGAGTTAAACCGAAATTAATAAATGATACGTTCATTGCGAGCCCGACGAAGGAGGGCGAAGCAATTTCAAACTCATCAAAGACTGAATCCATTTTATTATATTTGTGTTTTATCTTAACACTATGAAACGAATATTAGTCACCGGCGGTGCCGGTTTTATCGGATCTCACCTTTGTGAACGATTACTAGATATGGGAAATGAAGTGATCTGTCTTGACAATTATTTCACGGGATCGAAGTTGAATATAATCCACCTTCTCAAAAATCCGTATTTTGAGCTTATACGTCACGATGTAACCATGCCTCTCTTTGTTGAGACAGATGAGATCTATAATCTCGCCTGTCCGGCCTCTCCTATTCATTATCAGTATAATGGCATAAAAACTATCAAGACATCGGTTATGGGTGCAATTTATACACTAGGACTTGCAAAAAGGACAAAGTCAAAGATCCTGCAGGCTTCCACGAGTGAGATTTATGGCGATCCGGAAGTGCATCCTCAAAATGAGGCTTACTGGGGAAATGTCAACACATTAGGTCCAAGAGCATGTTACGACGAAGGAAAGAGGTGTGCCGAAACACTTTTTATGAATTATCATAATCAGAATAATGTTCGTATTAAAATAGCAAGAATCTTCAATACTTACGGCCCGAAAATGAATTCATACGATGGACGGGTCGTTTCGAATTTTATCGTCCAGGCGCTTAAAGGAGAGGATATTACTATTTATGGCGACGGTTCTCATACACGCAGTTTCCAGTATGTTGACGATCTTATAGATGGTCTCATTAAACTGATGGATACTCCCGACAGTTTTACGGGTCCGGTAAATCTTGGAAATCCTGTCGAGATAACGATAAAGTCCCTTGCCGGAATGATTATAAAAATGACCGGGTCAAAATCTAAAATCGTTTATCTTCCTCTTCCCCAGGATGATCCGAAACAGCGCAAACCCGATATTTCTCTGGCCAAAAAAGAATTAGGCTGGTCTCCGAAAGTTGATGCCGAAACTGGACTGGCGAAGACGGTGGAATATTTCAGAAAGTCATTGTTACTTTCTTTTTCTTGATAAAAAGAAAGTAACCAAAGAAAAATCAAGGCTGCAGATAATTTTGGGGCTCCTGTTTTGAGCCTTGCCCACGCAATACAACTCGGGGGCCTTGCCCTATAGGCTGGCTCCTTCGCTAAAATTGCCCACAGGCCAATTTTTTTACGCTCGGCCCCCTCAAACAGTATTGCTTACTTTAGGCCCGCGCAGCAAAGCTCAAAACTGTCGCTTTTTCCCAAAATTCTCTGAGGCCTTCTGAAACCCAATTATAATACTCAGATTTCCATACTAAGGAATATTCTAACACAAATCGCCGCAAGGCGAGCATCGCCATACAAATCTTTTTTGGAAATAGATTAACATTTTTGAGGTTGCGAAGTGGTGGGCTTAAGTAAGCATTACTGTTTGAGCGCTTCGCCAAATGGCGGAGCGCGAGTTGTAATGCGTGGGCAACCTCAAAAATGTTAATCCCAAAAAAGATTTGAGGCTGCCTTTTTCTTTGGTTCGTTTCTTTTGGGCAAGCAAAAGAACCGAAAGAAGTGAGCTCGGCGAAGCCAAATGAACAGATTTAGCTTTATCTTTGAACTATGATCGACCGCTCCACCATAGAACGCATTCTCGATGCTGCTCAGATAGTTGATGTGGTGCAGGAGTTTGTCCCACTTAAGAAGCGCGGAGTAAACTTCCTTGGGTTATGTCCTTTCCATAATGAAAAAACACCTTCATTTACCGTATCACCATCGAAAGAAATTTTCAAATGTTTTGGTTGCGGAAAGGTAGGCAACTCTGTCAATTTCGTGATGGAGCATGAACACCTCACCTATCCTGAAGCCCTTAAATATCTTGCAAAGAAATACCACATCGAGGTTATTGAAAAAGAGCTTACACAGGAAGAGCTTGAAAAACAGAATGAAAGAGAAAGTCTCCTTGTCGTTTCGTCTTATGCGGCCCGACAATTCACTGAAAATCTTTTTCATACCGATGAGGGAATATCTATTGGACTCACCTATTTCAAGGAAAGAGGTTTTCGTCAGGATACGCTGAAAAAGTTCGAGGTAGGCTACAGCTTTGAAAAACGTGACTCATTTTCCAAAAAGGCCCTGGAAGATGGATACAAACAGGATTTTCTTGTCAAGACAGGTCTTTCAATTCAGCACGAAGACAGAGTCTTTGACAGGTTTGCCGGCAGGGTAATGTTCCCAATTCATTCACTTTCGGGACAGGTACTGGGATTCGGTGGCAGAATCCTTAAAACCGACATTAAAACAGCAAAATATCTCAATTCTCCCGAGTCGGAGATTTATCATAAGAGCAGGATACTTTATGGAATATACCAGGCCCGGAAGACGATAACTCAGGAGGACCGGTGTTATCTTGTTGAAGGTTATACCGATGTGATGTCACTTCACGAAGCCAATGTTGAAAATGTTGTTGCCTCATCGGGAACTTCGCTGACCCAGGAACAGGTCAGACTCATAAAAAGATTTACCCAGAACATTACGATCCTGTACGACGGCGATGCTGCCGGTATAAAGGCCTCCCTAAGAGGTATTGACCTTGTTCTCGAAGAAGGAATGAATGTCAAAATTGTGCTTATTCCCGATAATGAGGACCCTGATTCATATTCAAAGAAGTTAAGCAACGAAGAGTTCCTGAAATTCCTGAAGGAGAATGAAACTGATTTCATTCGCTTCAAAACACAGCTTCTGCTATCAGAAGCTAGTAATGATCCGGTCAAAAAAGCAGATCTGATACGCGATGTGGTTAAATCAATTGCTGTCATTCCTGAGGCAATAACAAGAACTGTATATATTAAGGAGTGCAGCACAGTACTGGAAGTCAGCGAGCCTATCCTTTATCATGAGGTGAACAAGCTGCGACAGCAAAAGAGTTTCCAGGACAGGAATAAGTACCCGGGGCCGGAAGATCTTCCGGTGCCTCCGCCGGTAATCATCAAGCCTGTTCAGCGTGAAACTGTTACATACTATTCTGAAAAAGAGATCATCAGGCTGCTTCTGAAATTTGGGGGTGTGGAATTTGAACGGACAATAAACAAAGAAGATGGCAAGGAGGAGATGGTAACGGTATCTGATTATATTGTCAGGGAAATCACATCAGATGATCTTCTTTTTGATGACAGGGTCTGTTCAAAGATCTTTGCCGATTTCAGGTTTCATGTTGAACATGGTCTGATTGCAGGAGATAAACAGTTTATAAAGCATGAAGATCCGGAGATATCCAGTCTTGCAGCCGATCTTCTGGCAGACTCGCATGAACTGAGCAGGATATGGAAGGATAAGCAAACTTATGTGGAGACTGAAGAGATGAAGTTGAAAGATATCGTTGGCGATGCAGTACTGAAATTCAAGAGCGATAAGATAATTAAACTACAGAAAGCGCTAAAGATTCTTCTTGAGGAGGCTCAAAAAGCCAATGATATAGAAAAAGTGCAGCATTTAATGAAGAGATATTCAAATCTCAGTGTTGTCCTTGGATTAATATCAAGGAAACTGGGGAACAGGATATTGCTGTAGATTGAAAACATTCTTCTCTGTGGCTCTCTGTGCTACTCTGTACAACTCTGTGTAAGTTCTTAATTTTTAGTTACACAGAGATCCACAGAGGATTCACAGAGGAACACAGAGAAAATCCTACCGATTATTTGCTGCAAAAACCTGTATTTATCATCTTCCATTAAACTGAATCATATTTATTACTAATTTTGATTAATAAATTATTAAGAAATGAAAAGGCTGCTTTGTTTCATTATTTTACTCATACTACCCTTTGCCTTTTCCTGCAAGCACGGAGTTAAAGAAAGGGATTCATTCGTTCCGAGTTTTTCGACTTTTAAATCAGATACGACTCAGAGTCGTGAACTGGCGCCAAAGAATGAGATATTTTATGGGATTCTTACCCCTGTTCAAATATGTACAATCTTTAGCAGACTTGGTATCGCTTACAATAATTCTGTATTAAATCCCATATCGAACAGGGACCTTTACTTAAGCAGCTCAAAAGCTTCAATAAACTGCGGAGTGTACGGAGTTGATTTCGGATATCTTAATTTATTCGGTATCGGTCAGCAGATGATCGACTTTATGGTGACCATCCGTGAAATGAGCGATAAGCTCGGCATTCCTGACAGTTACCTCACCAATCCGATCAAGAAGGTACAGAGCAATATTTCCGAACCTGATACAGTGCTGTTTCTCATGAATGATGCTTACACCAAAATGGAAGCTCATTTACGTGAATCGGGCAGAGAGAGTACCGCCGGTCTTATGATAATGGGAGGTTGGGTAGAAGCTATGTTTATCGCTACTCAGCTAGTGTATAACCCTGAGAAACCCGATCCTGAAGTAATACAGAAAATCGCACAGCAGAAATATACGCTTACCTCCCTGCTCAGTTTCCTGAAAAATTATTATGACGACCCAGTTGTAGTCTATTATTCTAAAAAACTAAAGTACCTGAAAAACTATTTCGACTCTTTCGATATCTATTTCAAAAAAGGCGATCTTGAAATTGACACCACAAGACAAGTGTTCCGTTCTACCGGCAGCCAGATGACTGTTACCGTTGAAACACTGAATAAGATACGCGATTATGTCAGCAAGTTAAGAACGGAGATGGTAACTCCCTGAGATTAAGGTTAATAAGTACACTTAGGAGGGTTGGTGGGCAAACAAAACGGAGATGTGGACAAATACAAGTAATTTTTGTATATTAGTTTCGCCAATCTAACTTACTGTTGAACCAAATACCCCGAAGATGAAAGCTGCTAAACTCATTTCAGTGCTATCGATTTTCATTGTCCTGACCTCTTGTAATTCAAATAATAACAGACCAATCCGGCTATTAAGAGATCAAGCTGCTGAGACTCTTCCCGTAAATATCCCTCTTGACAAAGGATTCAGTGAATATATATCGGGTTATAGTTCCGGCATTATTCCCGCAAATTCGTCTATTGAGATACGGTTCACACCTCAATTTGCTGCAAAAGCAAATAAGTCAGCTACCGGATTATTTATTTTTGAACCATCGGTTAAAGGGAGGACCGAATGGAAAGATGAAACAACACTTGTATTCACTCCTTCCAGGCTTCTCGATCCGGGAAAAACTTATGAAGGCGGGCTTAATCTTAATAAACTGTCTGAAGTGAAAGAGAGGCTGAGTGTTTTTCCATTAAGGATACAGACTCTCAAAAAAGATTTCCGTGTTATTACCGGAGCCCTCGAATGTCCAAATGGTGACGGCAGTAGCTATCTCATTCACGGCCGGATTGTTGCTTCAGATTTTATTGAACCCACCGAAGCCGAAGGTTACATCATTGCAAAACTCGGCAGAAAAAAGATGGATCTGATCTGGGATCATTCTGTTAACCCTATCCACAAATTCACAATATCGGGAATCGAACGGACTAAAAAATCACAGGAGCTATTACTCTCATGGGACGGTTCTGCTGCAGGAGTAAAACAGAAAGGCTCTTTTTTAGTAAATATCCCGCCGACGGGGGATTTTAATATTCTGGATGTAATTACTGTCCCCGGCGAGAACCAGAGAATTGATATACTTTTTTCCGATCCTGTCGATGCTAAACAGGAGACCAACGGACTGGTACATTTTACACCATCGGTCGAGACAACAATAAATATCAATTCAAACATAATAAGCATCTTTCCGGCTAACAGGCTACAGGGGAAGATTGATCTGAATGTTGAATCGTCAATAAGAAATAATAAAGGAGTTACTCTCTCATCATCCTATCTGAAACGACTCGATTTCACATCGGTTGCTCCCGCGATACTTCTTGAAGGAAAAGGAGTAATCCTTCCTTCCTCAAAAAATCTTATTTTCCCTTTCAAAGCTGCAAATCTTAAGGCAGTTGACCTTAAGATTATCAGGATATTTGATAATAATCTGCCATATTTTCTCCAGGAAAATGACATTAATGGCAGTAACTCCGTAAAACGGTTCGGCAGGCCGGTTTACTCGGGGAGAGTTGATCTTGTGAACGGTTCAGGAATGAATACCGGCGCCTGGAATTTATATACCATCGACCTTGCCGACTATATCGATATTGAACCGGGAATACTTTATAAAGTGGAGCTGGGTATGAGAAAATCCTATTCCCTGTATCCCTGCAGCAACACCGGAGAAGCCGGCAAATATGAAGAGGCTCTTCAGCAGAATGAAGAAAAGAGCCAGGAATTCTGGAACGATCCGGAGAATTATTATGAAGACAGCGATGATGAATTATATTACAGATTCGACTTTGACTGGAATGATCGCAATAATCCATGTACCGAGGCATACTTCAGTCCCGACAAGAGGGTCTCAAGAAACATCCTTGCCTCAAACCTTGGATTGATGGCTAAAAAGGGTGCGGACAACATCCTGCATGTAATGGTAAACGATCTTCTGACAGCTCTTCCTCTGAATGAAGTTTCGCTGGATGTGTTCGATTTACAGATGCAGCCCATTTCTTCAGGAACCACAAATCAGGATGGATCCGCTGCAATATTTTGCGGAAGAAAACCCTTCCTCGTCATAGCAAAAAAGGATAAAGACCGGAATTACCTGAAAATAAATGACGGTTCCTCTCTTTCTTTAAGCTCGTTCGACGTTTCCGGGAACAAACCTGAAGATGGAATAAAGGCTTTTATATATGGTGAAAGAGATGTCTGGAGACCTGGTGATTCCATTTATCTTTCAATCTTCATTAAAGATATGAAGAGCGATCTTCCTGCTGGACATCCTGTACAGTTCGAACTTATTAATCCTATGGAACAGCGGGTCGATAACCAGGTGCAGAAAGCCGAAGGAAGCAACCTTCTGGTCTTCACTTCAAAAACATCACCTGAAGCAGTTACAGGAAACTATAAAGCTCAGTTCAAAATAGGAGGAGCTACATTTACTAAACGGGTGAGGATTGAAACTGTCAAACCGAACAGGTTAAAAATAAATCTGACTTTCCCGGGAGAGATACTGGGGGGATCAAATCCGGTTTCAAAAGGGACTCTCAAGGTGAAATGGCTTAATGGTGCAGTAGCAAAGAATCTCCAGTCATCCGTTGAGTATATCCTGAAACATACAAAAACCGAATTTGAAAAATACAGCCAATATGTTTTTGATGATCCGATCAGCGAATTCCACTCTGAAACAGTAAATATTTTTAAAAATGCCGTTGATGATAACGGAAATGCATCTGTTGTATTTGATCCCGGGAAAGAAATCAATGCACCTGGTATGCTGAATGCGGTTTTTACTGCCAAAGCTTCAGAACCGGGAGGAGATGAGAGTATTACCCAGACAACATACAAATATGCTCCTTATCCCGTGTTTGTCGGCATTAATCTTCCCAGGCTAAAAGGCAATAGCAGGATGCTCTTTACGGATACTGAAAATGAAGTCAAACTTATCACAGTTGATGAAAAAGGCAAACCAGTCAGATCCGAAGTGGAAATAACCGTTTATAAAATCTCATACAGATGGTGGTGGGAATCGGATGAGGAAAATCTTGCTTCTTTTATATCCAATAACAACTATAAGCCGGTAATAAAAAAAACAATTACAACCTCAGTTGGAGAGGGCTCTTTCTCATTCAACATTGATAAAAAAGAGTGGGGACGTTATCTCATCAGGGCAACAACACCTGGCGGACACACTACCGGAAAAATACTTCTCGTCGACTGGCCCTGGGAATATGGAACCAAAGGAAATTCTGAAGGAGCCACATTGCTCGCTATCAGTACAGATAAAGAAAAGTACAAGCCCGGAGACGAAATAAAACTTTCATTCCCGGCCCCTGAAAATGCGAGGGCTATTGTAACTCTTGAAAACTCCAACGGTGTTCTTGATGAGATACGGGTTGGCACAGAAAAAAACAGTACTGTTGTCTCCTTCAAAGCCAAACCCGAAATGGCTCCGAATGTCTACGCATATGTGACAGTTATTCAGCCCCATGCCCAGACTGTTAATGATATGCCAATGAGGCTCTACGGCGTGGTACCTGTAATGGTTGAAGATCCCGAAACACGGCTTACACCCCGGATTGAGATGGCAGATGAGGTCCGGTCGCAAAAAGCATTCGTGATCAAAGTCAGTGAAGCTAACAGAAAATCAATGACCTATACAATAGCAGTCGTTGATGAGGGTCTGCTCGATATTACAGGTTTCAAAACTCCTGATCCGTGGAAGTATTTTTATGCACGTGAAGCTCTGGGGGTCCAGACCTGGGATCTCTATGATTTTGTCCTGGGAGCTTTTGGCGGAACATTGGAAAGAGTCTTTGCAATCGGAGGGGATGAAGCTTTAATTGATAAATCAGCAAATAAAGCCCGCAGATTTGTTCCGGCAGTAAAATTCCTCGGCCCATTCTCTCTTGGAGCCGGGAAAACAAATGCTCATGCAATAATACTTCCTCAATATACCGGTTCGGTACGGACAATGATTATTGCAGGAAGTGACAGAGCATTTGGAATTGCAGAGAAATCTGTCCTGGTCAGGGATCCTCTGATGTTACTTGTTACCGCACCGCGGGTTGTAAGTCCGGGTGAAAAGGTAGCTCTTCCGATATCTCTTTTCATTCAGAAGGAGGGTATAAAAGATATCACCATAAAAGCCGAAGGCAATGATCTTGTAAGCTTTGATTCGAAAACAAACAGCATATCTGTGTCAGGAACAGGCGAAAAAGATTCTGAATTTTCATTTACAGCAGGTGCCAAAACCGGAGTGGCAAAAATAAGTGTAATTGCAACCGGAGGAGGAGAGAGTGCAACTTACAACATGGAGATTGAGGTTAGAAGTCCCAACCCATCCGAAATACGTGCCGAAGTAAAAGTGATCAAACAGGGAGAAAAATTTGAAACAGCTTTCAAACCCTTCGGTATTGAAGGATCTAACTCAACTCTTCTTGAGGTCTCTCCTGTTCCTTCGATAAACATGGAAAAAAGATTGGACTATCTTCTCGATTATCCATACGGATGTTCCGAGCAGATCACATCAGCGGCTTTCCCGCAACTATGGCTTAGTGAACTTACAGGAAATGATGCATCTGTTACACACTCAGCATCAGGCAATATAACTGAAGCTATCAGCAAGCTGATTTCCAGGCAGATGATCAATGGAGGGATTGCTCTCTGGCCGGGTTCCCCCCAGCCTGATAACTGGGTGACATCCTATGCAGGCCATTTCATGACCGAAGCGGAAAGAAAAGGATATAGCATCCCGGCAGGATTTAAACAGAAGTGGTTAAGTTATCAGAAGAAAAGCGCACAGGACTGGCGTTTTGATTCAAGGTTTAAACAGTCATCTAACGATCAGGCTTACAGGCTGTTTACACTTGCTCTTGCAGGTCAGCCCGAGAAAGGAGCTATGAACAGGCTAAGGGAAACCTCAGGAATTCCGCAGCTCTCCAAATGGCTGCTGGCCGCTGCATTTGCAACCACCGGACGACCGGAGGTTGCTGCCGGTTTGCTTGATGTGAGAAACATGCAAACAGAACCGGAATACAATAATTATTATTATGGCAGCGAGATTCGCGATAAAGCCATAATATTATATACACTTACTCTTCTGAAAAATGCAGATCAGGCTTTGCCTCTGCTGAAAGTGATCTGTGATAATTTCAATAGTGAAAGGTGGTACAGCACACAGTCAATTG
>Ga0302284_1001468_pt1 | contig 10612 bp, 3 predicted proteins | sample III_Fen_E2_1_FD_198760 | JGI IMG/M metagenome (GOLD analysis project Ga0302284, IMG submission 198760) | Peat permafrost microbial communities from Stordalen Mire near Abisko, Sweden - III_Fen_E2_1 | ecosystem: Environmental > Terrestrial > Soil > Wetlands > Permafrost | place: Sweden: Abisko...
TTAGAAACAAATCAACTTATTATGATTAAACTCCAAATATTCTTGAATTATCTAACCTCTATTGCTTGGGAAAATCGAAGAAAAACAAGTTTAATAGAGTCCTTTCGACATATTAACGATTCTATTCTTTCTCCCTATTGCTGTCAGCTTATCATCTATTAAAATATACTCATTCCCTCCATCTGTCATTTTCATAAAGCAAGAGATTCCAAATTCATTCTAGAGATTAGCAAGACGCAATGTGGTTTCTAAAGGGAAAATAAAGTTTTCTGGTGATTTCCCAAATAGAATCCTCGAACCTGACTTAACTATATCAGTGTTACCTTCCTTAATAAACTGCTCTATTATGCTATCATGAACAGCAGCAATCGCATCAGGGATCAATACATTTATCGATTTCTGAATTAATTCTTGCTAAGAAATTCCAAATACATTCTAAACAGTTCTGGTGCATTTTTTGATGATTCCAATTGGTTTGAGCAAGGACACCAGCAGCGTGCATGAGTTTGATGAGAAAAAGTTCAACATTTGTTAGTCACCTTGTTAGATCTTGTGGAGGATACTCTTTTTTTGTCGATTAATTTCCTATCTAATTCTTGATTTTCTCATATCAAAGACTGATATGTAAATCAAAACAAGTTCCTAGCATCGTCTGGACATAGCATTGATCTTATTTAATCCGTTTATCATTAGATCTACCTAAAATGAAAAAATATATTAGAATAGCAAGTAAGCTTTCGTTGTACAACGCATCTAAATAGCAAATGTGTATTTTACCATATCTAATCTTTCTAGGATTGTTTCACCTTTTTTCTTGATTTGGAGAAGATCCACCTCTTCTCCCGCGATTAGATTGTAGAAATCGCGTTTTAAAATGAAAATATTCCTTAATGTTCTTTAGAATCGTGAAAGTAATTCATCAAATTTTATAATATCAAAAAGTTACGTTTCATTGTTGTATTATTAGCTTTTGTTATTCTTAATTGCGTTAGCTTTTCCAGATGAAAATGCAACTGTTTCAAATAGTCGAATTGAGCGGTTTCTCAATGAATTCAAGGCTAATTTTTCTCTAAACGTTAACGTATCCCACCTAGCATTTTTGAGCATAATGACTTCAATATTTGCTTTGATTGGGCATTTCACGGAGTCAATAACAAGTGCTAAGTACTAAAGTCTCACTGGATTATATTCAGACCCTTTTTTTTTCTTGAGGAACTAATCAAAAAGAAGTAAAATAAACATATCAACAAACTTTTTTCGAAGTAGCGTCTTTTCGATGCCATTATTCCGGAGATCTTAATAGAGTTATCTGCAGAAGCAAGTTGGATCTTCGCATGATTAATAATGCCTAGAAAGAAGGGACTCAAATTATATCCCTTGTTTTGAAAGAAGATATTCCTAGAGATCAATGCATTACGAGAGATTTTATAAGGTTCGAGCATACACAAGGAGGGAATTTGCACTATTGAGAGATTTCTCAAAAGGTTAATTGAAAATCGTGATTTCATAGAAAGAAAAAATGTGGTAGGACACGAATATTATTATCGGGAGAGACATGAGTGTGATAAGAGGAAGACTGCAGTATAGTTTAAGATCTGTAGCACCAAAGAATATAATTGCTAGATTAAAGAATATCACGCAGTTCAGTTAGATGAAATTCTAAATTATTATTATTCTCTTACTAAAAATAAAACTTTATTAAAACTCATAGTATTCTGCACACGTTACTGCTAAGGAAACACTGCAGATGATTACGATCGTGCTACTTATGGTTGTTGAGAAACCATACACAAAGCATTTAAGCACATCACTTAAGTAGCTGAGAATCGACCACATTGAAAGACTTCGAGATAAGAAATCTTAATCAGAAGTTTAATCTTTAATTGTTGACGTAAAAGCTATTTCAAAATCATGGATGGATACGAGAAGTCCAATTGAAATGCACAAGATGATATTCACAACGGAGAGAAATGTAATTGCAGATGAAGATGTGGACTTCATTAGAGACATTATGGATTGAGTAATAAAAGGAATAAATATTACATAGCGATAGCACTGAAATAATAAGGAAATGATTGGATTAAAGAAGGCGAAAAGTGAACTCAGAGGACTAAAGAGTGATAAGGAACTTTCTTAGGATGATTCTCTAGCCATTGTAAGGTCTTGAAGAATTATTTTGTTTTTTAAACCAGTTTTTGAACTTATTATGGTCAAGAAAAACTTCATAACAGGATAGGCTAGCAGAAAGAGGTTAACAGATAGGATTATAATTTAATATGATAGAAGTCGAGATAAATCAGAGCTGAAGATGTCCTTGAGAATTGGGAAAAATTAAGAATACTAAAGGAATTTGTAAAGATAATAGAGCAGCGAGGTATCTGGTTCAAAGATAGACATATTTGTGCCAATATATGCAATATCTTTTTAGCTGTTTTCATAATCTGCATCTTTGCCTTCTAGATTAGCCTTTGAGTATACATAATCTGCTAGGAATGCTGAGTTAAAGGATAAACTTATTTGCTACAAAGTATAGATGAAAAGCAGTGAAAAAGACAGAAAGAGTTTGCGCTTGTAGGAATGTAGCAGAGAATGAAATTGCGAGTAATAAAAACTAGAAATTTCTTTGATGATGCTTTCTGTTTCAACGTCCTCTCCATTATTGGAATCCTTCTTCTTCTCTCTCATATAAAGTTCTTAAGGTTTGAATTTGCTTTGCTAATTTAATTAAACAATCTATCACTTTAGAGAGAGAGTTGTTTTGCAGTGATATTTTTCTGACTTGTTTGGATTATTAAATCACTTTTTGTGTGGATCTCAAACTTAAGATATTTTTTTTCAATTCTGGAATTCAAATAAAAACATAAATAATGAATATATTTACGGTAATCTGTGGGTTGAAATTACAATTACTCCTTCTATTCACTATTGACTAAGAATTGAGAATGATTTAATTCTCAGAAGATCACGCTCTAAAAATAGAAATTATTTAATTCTTTGAGTGGGGTGTTACTGAAATTTTAAAGCCTTTTCATAACTCACAGAAATGAAAGATTGAGATTATTTTTTTGCCACAAATTTTCTTTTTCTTTTTCGTCATTGGTTCTTTAGGTTAATCAATCCATAAAAGGAAGCATAAGACTAGCTCAACATAATACTTTGTAGAAGGATAGAAACAATTAATTAAATAACAGTAAGAATCAACACAATTAACTCTCTTTCTCTCTCTTTCTGCTAAGTAAATGTTGAAACCAAATATTGGTTTTTAAGAAGAAAAAGAAAATTATCCCAAAATGAAAATTATTACTATTTTTCCATTACCTAATTGCCTTATTGCTCCAAAAAAAATATTGTGGAATCTACCCTCTCAAGTGCTTATCATCAAACTAATATTATTATTAATATTAATTCAAGTGATCCTTCAAAGCTTACCCAAGGAAGAATATTGTAATATTTTTAATTAATTTGTTGTAGGATTTATGAGCAAAGCCTCAATGTCAAAGATTAGTAGTTCGAGTACTGATTAAGGCTCATTAATCTCAAACAGTGTTGTTGCATAAGATGGATCAACAAGATGCGTCCTCTGCTTAAAGAAAAATGCAGTTACTTCTTGCAAGCAATGTGTAAGATGCAATTAAATGCTTTGCAAGACGTGCTTCAAGGTAGACACTAGCAAGGTAAACTAAAAGATTTTTGTATTTTTATTTATTCCTACAATTCACCATGCATTGTTTGATATTTTTTAACAGGCTTCATCTGCGCAAAAGCAGTTATTTAGTTCCAGCTAAATCGGCAAATGTTGCTTTAGCGATCTTATCTTCCAGCACAATCTTCTCAGCGATGTAGGTCTTTTCCATGAAAATATTAATTTTGTTGATCCAGTACATTATCATATTGCAAAACAGGTCACCGTGTAATGGGGAAAGGACAGCTTGCTTTCAACTAAATGGACATCATCGTTACAACCAGAAGATTACTGTTTTTTCAATGAGACAGTAAGGTAGATTGGGAAGAGGGAAAAAATATAAAAGTTCATGTTAAGTTGATGCTTAAAGTTGGTATCTCACAGTTCAGGCGATGATACTTTCGAAAAATCGGTGCAGATGTCAAATACTAAGTACAAAGATCACGCTGAGATGAAGCTCATAGAGAAGGAGGTTCTTGAAGATGACATCTATGCTAGATAGAATCTTTCCAGATCATTTGCTGAGTTTCTGAATACGATTGCAGCGGATATTTCAACTGATAAAATAAAAGAAGATCTCGTGATACTTCTAAAAGCGTTTACTTCGTTCTTTCTGCAACTTCGTGAGACCCCCGAGGATCGCTTATATCAACGAGGACATGGCATGTTAGCGATATTTCTTTTGTGCTTTTGTTCGATGAAAAGAGCGTTCTAAGCAATGAAGGACATATTTACAGTTTATTATCTTGATATCCTGCATCCTGATTACATCAAAAAGGATTCTAACTTTTAGTCTGTCGTGAAACACATTGTCTTCATTTACTTAGAAAACTTTGCTAAAAAGAAGGAACCAACCCCTCCGTTTATTGAGAAATTAGTTGGATTCACGAGAAGATCGCTTCTGCAGCAGTACAATTCGTTTTTTCTTAACTAACTCAACTTCTCGTCTGCGTTTGTTATCATCGAGTAGCTCTTCGAGTAGCAATCTGTAACAAACGAAATTACAATATTACTAAAGCTTTTTAAGATTAATTTCAATTTACAATTTGAATAAGTATGAAGTCATTACCAAGGCCATAGCTGCTGTGATACAAATCAACTTAAAGAGCATCGTTGAAGTAGAAAACGATAAAGTTAACTTAAAAGATATAATCTATAATAAAGTTCAACCAGAATTGATGAGTTAATACATGCACTCTCACTGGGCTGACCTCTCAAATGATGTCAAAGAAAAAATTTTAGAGGCCCACTATATTCAATGTGAAAAGTAAAAAAGACAAATTCAATTATTATTTCCTTGAAAAAAAGGTTATTTTTGTTATTATTTTCTTCAGTGAAATTCGAAAAAAGTATGACATAGGTGCTGAGGAATTGTAAAGAAGTGTTAAAGATTGTCTTAAAAAACAAAAAAACCACTTCAAAATCATGGAAGATCATTATGTAAAAGAGAATATGGATGTCAAAAGAGCATTAGCATTAGCTATCAGAGAGCTAGAGTTTAAATCTCATAAATTGCAAAAAATGGAAGTGGAGAAGAATAATTAAGCTGTGAAATACAGTGCTCTCCTGAGAAAGTACGAAATCAACGAAATTGAATTTGAAGATATTCAGAATAAACTTTAGTTCCTGAATGAACGAGCAGGGAAAAGATAAATGCATTACAACAAAGAATACGAAGAACAAGTAGCGACTTTGCAGCATTAAGTCAAAAATCAAAAGATAGATTTCAAGGAACTTGAAACGCTTCAGAAGGGGATATAAAATGATATGAAAACGCAGCTTGAAGAGAAGGATTTGACGATAAAGAGATTAAAAGAAGTGATTTAATTCATGCATAGGATTGGGTAAGGAAGTAATACACAAGAAGTTTAAGAGTAATTGAGCAGTGTTTTAAAGGAGTAGGAGGAAAATGGAGGGATAGGGTAAAATATTTATGAAGATCAAGAAGAAATTGACAAGAGGTAATTCAGAAGTTATGCACAATCGTATCAAATTAGTTCCTTTATTAAAAGATAAATAATTACTACTCCAAGTAAAGTTTCAGCTAACAATAATCAAGATAATAGATAATAACTAAAAGATTCAATAAATCAATAAAATCCACTTGAGACTCCATCGAAAAACTAAAATAGGAACAAAGACATCAGTAACGATGCTAATAATGATGTCCAAGATACGGAAGACTCCGAGATTGACATGAAGATGTTCAATGCAAATGTTCCATTGGATTACCATGAAGATCAATTTAATTCCACTGGAACTATGGTAATTAAATCATCCAATTAAGAATAAAGAGAGAAATAGAATTCATAAGATATTAGCCAAAGTTTGTTCGAGATGTATAAATCGATTTCTAGCAATAATAATAACAATGATATGAATATTTATCTTAAAAAAATGTAAAATAGCTTTGATTCTCTTTCTGTTGACAGCATACCTCCTTCACCTTTAAAAGAAATACCTGCCTCATCAATAACACCTTCTGCTGATTCTGTTTCATAAAATTAAAATAAAGCTAATAGAGATTTTGAAAACACAGATACGAGATAATAATAAAGTGAAAATATTCATTCTGAGAATGCATTGAGCAAGACAGGTTCAGCAGCTAAATAATAAGGAAAAAATCATAGAGCTGCTACAACTGTAATAAATCAAAACAGCAATACTATTACTAGCAGCAGGAAGTACTCACAATAGATTAATTTAGAATCACCAGTTGATGGGCAAATTACTGCAATGACAAATTCAGATAAAACTCTTCATTCTCAAAAGAAAGAGTGAAAACAAATAAATGTAAATTTATATCATTCTCAGTATTTCAATGTCTTTATAAATTCACCCAGAAAATAATAAAAATGAAAATGTTTCTTTTTATTCTTAAAAATAAAGATAAAGTCAGTTGCATTCCACTATTTAACACAGATATTTATTCTAAGTAGACATTAAATTTGAAAAATTAATGTAAATTACAATGACAACCCATGAATTCACTTATTTCGCAAGGAAACTTTGAAAGAATTACAAATTTATGTGTGTGTTTATTTATCGTCAATGATTTTTCTTGAATTTTTTCGTTTTAGGTGGCTCGACCTATTCTTCTTCTTCTTCCTCTTCATCTTCTTCCACATCATCATCTTCATCTATTTCATCGTCATCTTCTTCTTCTTCTTCATCATCATCTTCTTCATCCTTAAAATGTTCCTCCTCGTCATCTTCCTCATCATCATCGTCATCTTCATCACTGTTTTCATCTTAATATTTCATCTTCTTATTTTTCATCTCGTTGAGTTCATCTTCTAACCCTTATAATTCTTCTTCAGAATCTGCTTCTTTATTAGAAATCTTATTTTTCATTTCTCCATTTTCTTCCCCTTCTTCTTTATCGATTCCTTCACCTTCAAAATCTGATCCAATCTCAACATCACTTTCATCTTCTTCTTCTTATTCCTCTTCTTCTTCAACATGTTCACCATTTTCCTATCTCTATCTTCTCTCTTCTTCTTTTTCTTTTCTTTTCTAAGCCTTTTCTCTTTCCTAAACAATTCAGTAATCAAGCTTTATTAATCACATTTTTCAAACTTAATATCATTTCAAACAATAACTTACTTTTTTATTAGCCTCTCTTTCTTTTTCTCTAACTCTCTTTTCTTGATCTTTCTTTCTCTTTTCCTTTTCAAGTTGCTTAGCAAGTATTTCGATTCTTTGTGTTTCGATTTCAAGTGGAGTCTTAACTACTCTTCTATTGTAAACAACATTTCCTCGCAGAAGTCCTTCTTCGATTTTGTAGAGCCTCAATTTCAATCTTGGACCAATTTCCTATTAATAAATTAATCAAAATCATTGCGATTAACATAATGCCAGCTGAAATTCTTTCCAAGATTTGCTTACATGAAGCCTGATATTGAGCTGCTTCTTAAATGATTAATTTCCAGAAAGAAGTGACTTTTGCTCGACATCAACTTTTGAATCAGGCAACTCATCTGCATCACTTTCACTTGCAAATCCACTAATATTCTTCTTTGCTTGCACAAAGTCGCTAAAGCTATTAAATTTGCTTAAATTAGGTGTCTTTTTATCTTATTTCAACAGCTTCTTCACCTGTTTTTTTTTTTAATCCAAAATTATTATCACAACAACCACATTATCATCTTAACATTTACATTTTTGTTAACTCCTGTAGGCTGAAGAGATACATGGTAATGCCTCATATTTACGATATCTTTCTCGTTATCATAACTGAAAAGGATGACCCTTTACAATGTGCTTAACTTTGTCTTCTTCAGGGACAGAGGTGGAAACATCGATTGAACCATTTAAGCAACAATTTATTGATGAGCCAAAGTAGGAGGATTTCTAACATTAGCTGCTGGTTACTTATTGAATCCATTAAGAATGAGCATTGCAGGCTGGAATTATCTTGAAAAGCTCTTATTCTTCTTGTTAGCATTCACAATATCTCTAAAAAATATTTTATGTCATTTTTTGAATTTAAGAAAAAAACCTAACTATTATTGATATTTCTAATTCATTTTGCTACCTTCTGGTGCAATATGAGATGATTTTGAAAGTGATTGTTGGTCCTTCAGGGTTCTTGATAAATCGAATGTAATTGTCTTGAACAAACATAATAAACATTTCAGGACTGAAGTAAACATAATAAATAAAAGAGAACCAAAAAATAGTTACGGTTCTCAGTGGAAGTTAACACTGTCATGTGAGTCATCCCGTAAACGCTACTTGCTTGGAGATAATCTTTGATCTTGGTCTTTTCAGATTCCTAAAGAGATTTTTTGCAAATGAGTTAATAAATATTCACAAGGACAGTGATTTTGGAAGATTAAGCCAGTATTCACTTACCTTTAATTTCATTGCAGTGTATGGATACATAATCTCCCTGTAGTCCTGGACAATCTGCTTAAGAGGTTTATTGAGTTTTCCTCGTCTAAAGATGAGCGCTGGATCAAAAATATGCAAATTAGTTATTACCATAAATACTTAATGAGTAAAATACATTTAGGAATGGTTCCTATGATTTCATCTCCTTCAGGTGTCTCTTCCTGATGGGTTCTTGCTTTTTTCTATGAAAGAATAAGAGAATAAAGATGATGACAAGATGTCTTTAAGGGATTATAGACTTACTCTCTTTCCTCCAATCTTAGGCATTTTGAGCTAATATGATCTATAATCTACTAATTTTGTCTTGTTTGAGGACTAATTATATAAATCATAGCCACATCCTTTGTTTCTTTAAAGGCTCAAAAGAAAGTAGAATCTTTTTTTGAGAATAAATGCTCTTTCTTCCCCTCAATTCTCAAAGTATTTTTCATAACTTGATGTTCATCATTTATTTACAAAAATGTACCTCTTCTTAAGCCGTTTAATGTTACTTGATTTTTTAAGAAAAAAATAGAAAAAACATTGAGATTTTAAATATCTTTGAAGAGAAAATTTTTTAAAGAAAAATGGTAGTTGAAAAAAGAAAAAGAAAAGTTTTCAGTTAATTTGAATAAAGCTAAAATAGTTAATTCAATTTTAAACTTTGAAAAGAAGAACCAGAAGAGTCACTCTAAAATGCAAATCTAACTCAGCGAAAAATAACTCAGTCCAGAAAATATAGTCAGGAGCATGAAGAAGTGTTTGCATTCTAAGCAATTTTTTGACAAGTTAAATATTGAAAAAAAAACAGTGGAGAGAGAACAACTGAGATAAGCCTCAGACTAAGGTACATAAAGCCCTCAAAAATGAATAGAAAATAAAAAATAAAAGTGAAGCAAGAGAATATGCCAGACGAGAATTTTTGGATCAGCAAAACCGCCCAGCGGGGCGCCGGACGGCACTAACTGTTTCAAGTAATACTCTTTGACATATTCTCTATAAGACAGGCCTTTTCCTTTCAATAATTATGTTTGTAAGTTCTTTGCTTTGGCTTCTCAAATAATCCTCAACAATCTCATACGCTGGCTAACTTTTCGAATCTAGTTCTGCAAAATAAAGTCTCAAAATCTATTAAGCAAATAACCTTTCTAGATAAAACAAACAATAAACTAAAGTAGCTTAACATCTTTTCTAGCTGATCCAGAAATTTATTGTCAGACTTATCGCTCAGAAAGACCAAACGGATTTACAGAGAATTTGAAATATGCCCGGCTTGTATCAAACCAATAAAAACATCTTCATTTTTTAATCACTTCGAATCGTGCTCTAGTGATACACTTGATAAATATTTACTATCTGTAAAAAGAAATGCTACAAGGGTTTTAGCTAACCAACAAAAATGATCAAAACATAAAATCATAATTAATAAATTCTTAACCAAACTATTGATATGCTTTCTAACATCAAGTCACCTCCTAACAATCAAACTATCAATCAAAAACTTTCTCAACTCATTTCTGAATCAACAATTCGAACAAATTTATAATAACTTGACTAAACAAATTTATAATAACTTGACTAAACAAATTTATAATCTCTCTAAACTCTTAACTAAACAAATTTATAATAACTCAATATCGCACCTAATTATTTCAATACTCAAAAGGATATTAGCCCTCCTTCTTCAGGTTTCGCCTCAGAAAACGAAGTTCTATCAGGCACATCAACTCCAAAAAGAAATAATCATTTATTAAACATTCGATAAAATTAACAGGAAGATAATATGTAGCGAGCTACATCTGAAGCTGCTTTATAGCTTAATAACAATGAAACAAAAATTGTTGAAGAATAATCTTAGACTTGATATTTGATAACCTTATGAACTCATTTTTCATGTTGTTGATTTTTCATATGTTTTTGCAATTCATGTTTTTTATGTTTTCGTATCTTCTTAATTTCTTTAATAAAATAACAAACAAACTAAGCTTAGTCTTAATCATTCTAAAATAGAACAATAGAAAATAGAACAATAAGGAAATTAGCTCTTGATTTTCT
>Ga0302284_1001469_pt1 | contig 10609 bp, 6 predicted proteins | sample III_Fen_E2_1_FD_198760 | JGI IMG/M metagenome (GOLD analysis project Ga0302284, IMG submission 198760) | Peat permafrost microbial communities from Stordalen Mire near Abisko, Sweden - III_Fen_E2_1 | ecosystem: Environmental > Terrestrial > Soil > Wetlands > Permafrost | place: Sweden: Abisko...
TATTATATAAAGATTTGTTTTTTTGCGAAATAGCTTAAGAATTTTTATAAGATGATCTGTATCATAATCATTTCTTGTCATGAGATGCCCGCCTCCCATATTGATCCACTTAAGCTGAGGAAAAAACCTTCCGAACTTTTCTTCGACAATATGTAGCACCTTTCCCAGAGCATAAGAATCTGATTCAAAGAGGACATGAAAATGAAGCCCTTCAATTCCTTCAGGTAAGCCGTCCCTGAGATTCTCAGCAATTATACCCAGCCTTGATCCGGGAGAACAGGGATTATATAAACCATGACTTATCTCGGAGAACCCAGGATTTATTCTTAATCCAGCCGAGATCTTATTCTGATAGTTTTGTAATACGCTCGAATACTTTCTGTACTGTTCCAAAGAATTAAAAGTGATATGAGAACTGTACGCAAGCAGGCTATTAAAATCGCCGGTTTTGTATACAGGAGAATATGTGTGAGCCGGAGAACCAATCTCTTCAAAGCAAAGCCTTGCTTCGTCAACAGAACTGGCAGCGGCTCCTGAAATATATTCCCTCATAATCGGAAAAACACCCCACATGGCAAATCCCTTAAATGCAAGAATTATTTCAGCGCCCGATTCATCAGATACATGCTTTATTAATGAAAGATTCTTCCTGAATCGTTCTTCATCAATTACATAACAAGGAGATGGTATTTTTGAGTAATCTATAGACATTTAATAGTTGTTTTGAAATCCTTTAACCATAAAAGACGAAAAGCTGTCACAAAGGTCGCAAAGAAATCATAGCTTTTTTTACCTTCCTGCCCTATGCTCTGTGCTCTGAGCCCTGTGCATTCATATTACAGTTCCAGATCCACATCATGCAACTCAACCCATGGCAATCCAAGCTGATTCAATTCTGCCATAAAAGGATCAGGGTCAAATTCTTCTACATTAAACACACCCGGTTTTTTCCAGATTCCTTTAAGGTACATCATTGCTCCGATTGCAGCAGGTACTCCTGTTGTATAACTTACACCCTGTGCTCCTGTCTCGGCATAGGCTGCTTCATGGCTACAATTATTGTAGACGTAGTATGTTCTTTCTTTCCCATCTTTTATTCCCTTAATACGACATCCGATAGATGTCTGCCCTGTATAGTTTTCTCCCAGTTCACCCGGATCAGGAAGTACTGCTTTCAGGAACTGAATTGGGATAATCTCCCGTCCCTCGAACATTATAGGTTCGATACCAGCCATGCCAATATTTTGAATTACCCGCAGATGAGTAAGATATTCCTGGCCGAATGTCATCCAGAACCTTGCTCTTTTAAGGGTTGGATAGTTCTTAACAAGCGATTCAAGCTCCTCATGATAAATTAAATATGATTCTTTTGGACCAATCTCAGGGTAGTTCAATGGTTTATGTATTTCATGAGGACTGGTCATGATCCATTTGCCATTCTCCCAGTATTTACCTTTTTGCGTAACTTCCCTGATATTAATTTCAGGATTGAAATTCGTGGCGAAAGGTTTGCCATGATCTCCGGCATTACAATCAACAATATCGAGATAATGCATTTCATCAAAATGATGCCTGGCAGCATAAGCTGTGTAAATTGAAGTCACCCCAGGATCAAAACCACACCCCAGAATGGCAGTTATTCCTGCTTTTTTATATTTGTCAATATAAGCCCACTGCCAGCCGTATGCATATTTGGCTTCTTCCAGTGGCTCATAGTTAGCAGTATCAAGATAAGCGACACCTGTTTCAAGACAGGCATCCATTATATGCAGGTCCTGGTACGGCAAAGCCACATTCACAACAATATCAGGTCCAAATGATCTTATTAGTTTTACCAGTTGCGGAACGTTATCAGCATCGACCTGAGCAGTTTTAATATGATCTTTCCCGACTTTTGCAGCAATCGCGTCGCATTTGGATTTTGTCCTGCTTGCTAACATAATTTCTGTAAAAACCTCTGGCAGAGACGCCATTTTATGAACAACAACTGTACCGACTCCACCGGCACCAATTACTAATACTTTTCCCATTTTTCAATTTTAATAAAAAAGAATTTGAACCGCTTGAAAATCAATTTAATCAATTCATTGGGTTGTCCGAATCCGGATAATCATATTACAAACCTTATTAATAAATAATCATCCATTAAAGGATCCAAATATAAGATTTTAAAATGACCAATCAATGGGCTAATATCAATCAAAATGATGGCGCCACGATGAAGATATGAGAAGAGACATAACAAAACTAATTCTGATTATATTTGTTTCTTCAAAATTCTATAACCTGAGTATGAAGCTGATCAATCCATTGCTAATTATCCGGATATTAAGCACTATCCTTCTTATAGAAACCATATCGTATCTTTTCTGTCTTCCAGTGGTTTTTATTTATAAGGAGTCACCTGCTCCTTTCCTGTGGTCAGCAGCAATAACTATTTTTTTTTCTGCAATATGTTATTTCATTTCCCGGGAAGCTGATTCAGAAAAATTCAGCAATCGTGATGGATTTCTCTCTGTCACCGTATCGTGGGTTATCTTTTCATTATTAGGAACTTTGCCATATCTGATAAGTGGTACTATCCCATCATTTATTGATGCGTTCTTTGAATCCACTTCAGGATTTTCCACGACCGGATCTTCGATTCTGAAAAATGTTGAGGTTTTGCCTTTTTCAATTCTTTTCTGGCGGAGCTTAACACACTGGATTGGAGGAATAGGGATGATAGTAATCCTGATTATTATCCTGCCGTCTATCAAGGCAACAGGTTATCAGTTATTCAGCCTGGAGTCATCAATGAAAGAGAAGATTCTTCCGAAAACAAAGGCAATCGTATTCAGGATTTTATTTATTTATCTTGGACTGACTTTTGCCGAAATATTGCTTCTGAAAATTGGCGACATGAATCTTTTTGACAGTATCTGTCACTCATTTGGTACAGTGGCTACAGGTGGTTTTTCAACTAAGAATAACAGCCTTGCGTATTATTCATCTTACAGCCAGTATATTGTAATGGTTTTTATGTTCCTTGCAGGAACAAGCCAGGTCATTTACTATTATATTGTTAAGCTTAACTTCAAGAAAATAAGGCAGAATGAAGAATTATGGTTCTATATTGCGGTGTCTTTGATTGCCGGAACAATAGCCACTGTAATTCTGCATCTGAATTCGACAAAAACATTTGAAGAATCATTCCGTGAGGGATTTTTCCAGGTCATATCAATAATTACCTGTACCGGTTTTACTTCAACTGATTACATGATCTGGCCCGGAGCAGCTCTTCTTCTAATCTTCCTTTTGATGTTTTCAGGAGCAAGTACTGGTTCAACCGGTGGGGGAATAAGGATGGCCAGGCATTTGATTGTTCTTAAAAATATTAAAAACATTTTTGTCAAACTTAACCATCCCAAGTCTATCTCTTTCATTAAGCTAAATGGGAAAAGCGTGAGTGAAAATACCAATATTTCCATTCTTTCGTTCGTGGTCTTATACCTGTTTATTTTTGTGCTTGGAACAATAATTATCGTGATAACAGGGGTTGATCCGGTTACCGCATCAAGTTCAGCAGCCACATGTATGGCAGGAATTGGTCCGGGATTAGGGAGCGTAGGCCCAATGTGCAGTTTTGCCAGTCTACCTGAAATAAGCAAGGTAGTTTTGAGTCTTTTGATGATTATAGGAAGGCTTGAGATTATTACTGTCTTTGCGATCTTTACCAGAACATTCTGGAAACTCTGAAATGTTGCTGGTTGCTGGTTAAACAGTACCTGGAACATTAGATATTTTTATTTCTTCGAAAGTAATTCCCTTACATATTCCAGGCTTTCAGGAGTTCCCACATCCACCCAATAGCCCTCATCGTGTTTCAGAGTAAATATTTTAAGTTCAGAAGCCAGTCTCAGATAAAGGTCAATCAGTGAATAAATACCTTCTTCCATATAATTAAAGATCTCCGGTTCAACAATATGCATGCTTGAAAATGCTATTTCCGAGAGTCCTTCTCCTGAAACTCCTGCAAGAATCTCATCACCGGTTGAAATATTCCTCCATCCGCGCATCCGACCATCTTCATCAATTAGCAGAAAACGTTTTCCGGGCCGATGCCTCACTGCCAGTGTCGCCAATCCTTTCTTTTCAAGATGCAACCTGTAAAGAGCTGAAAGATCCAGATCAGATATTATATCTACATTATATAGCAGGAATGGGTCTTTTCCAAAAAATTCACGCGCTTTATAAAGTCCTCCTCCATTTTCAAGGAGCTTTCCCCTCTCATCCGAAACTGAGATTCTGAATCCAATTTTATTAAGTCGTTTTACCTCATCTTCCACCATATCAGCAAGATGGTGCACGTTTATAATTATCTCGTCAAATCCTTTTGCAGAGCATTTCTCAACCGCTATCTGAAGAGCTGTTTTCCCATTGATATCAACCAGAGCTTTTGGAATATTTTCTGTTATGCTCCCGAGTCGTTTCCCCAGACCAGCAGCAAAGATCATTGCTTTCATATACTGACTCTCATGTGAATTGTTATGCTCATTATTTACTCAAATTTATTGGCTGCAAGAGCTGTCTGACCTGAGACTAAAATCTATGCATTTACCATTTTACTTTTATCTTTTTCCTTTTGTCTTTCAATCAATTGACATTCCCTGCTCCAATTCATTATAAATCCTAACATCAGGAATTTGTTTTACAGTAAGAAACAATTCTAACAAAGACACTGGAAGCTGTTCTGAATCAATTAATTGAATTAGTAGTTTAACTGCAGGAACAATACTTCCGGTAAAAGTCGGTTTCTTCTCATACAATCCTCTGAACCCGAATGCCCCAAGTGCCTGCATAAGTCTTATCATACTGAATCCAGCATAGTATCCCCTGAACTCTGCCTTACTCTCTCCGGATACTGAACAAAAATTATATATATGATTATCAAGAAGTTTTTCGCGTGACTTTTCCGGAATGTGTGCCTTGGCATCATATAGCAGCGAAGCAGCATCATACTGTGGAGCACCTTTTCTGCCACCCTGATAATCTATAAACCAGGGTTCTCCATCGACCAGCATTACATTTGCCGACTGAAAGTCCCTGTAAAGGAAATAATCCTGCCTTGTTTCAAGAAGGAAATCAGCTAGTAAATTAAAGTCGTGTTCCAACCTGCGTTCATTAAATGGAACTGCAACAAGCTTAAGAAACATATATTTAAAATAATTCATATCCCACATCATCGATTGTCTGTCGAAACTTTTGTGAGGGTAACAGAGATCGAGATTCAACCCATCGATACCATTAATCTGAAAGAGAATCAGCTTTTCAAGAATTTTCCTGTAGTGATCCTCAGCTTCTGCATCAAAACCTTCTCCGGCATTTTTTTGCTGCAACCACGAAAACAGGTTTATATCACCAAGATCCTTAAGAAAATAGATGAATTTATCAGGCAAATATGCAAAAACCTCCGGTACAGGAAGTCCTTTCGAGATGAAATGTTTTGTAAAACCGATAAAAGCCTCATTTTCTTCAGGGTTCGGATTGTATGCCCCAATAACACTTTTAATTCCGTCAGTGATTCTAAAATATTTTCTGTCGGAGCCGGATTGTGGCAAGGCTACTATCCTGATATCAGATTCCCGATATAATTCTGTGTATCCTGTGGATACAATCTCAATTTCACTCATTCCGTTTTTCGTTTCTTATTAATGGTCACAACCTCTCTTTAAAAATCCATTTACCGCAAACCTGCCTGCCGGTAGGCAGGGATCGCAAAGGCTCAAAGCCTGATAAAAATTTTCTTCCTGTATAAAATCAACGCCACACCCCAGATAATAAACATCTGTACGAAAGCGAACATCAGGCTGCCATTAAGATTGCCTGCTATCGGAACACAGACCTTATCATAGAACCAGCTATAAAGTGTAATTTTTCCTGCACCTGACTGCATCTTTATTAGTAACATGAGCCTAACCCATATTCCGGCCAGAAAATATGAAAAGAGGGCATTGGTGCCAAAGATCATAAAAAATGTTCCCAGGACCTGAAACTTAAGAACATCAGCAAGGAGGTAGATCAGAGAGAAAACACCCATAGCGATTCCTGCAGTATATAAAACATAAGAACTTGTCCATAAAGGTTTGTTAATCGGAAAAACCATGTTCCACAGGTATCCCAGACCGAAAGCCGCTATACCTATAAGAATCATCCTGATCACTGTTTTCCCGCTTGCAGCCCCGTTCCCTGTAATTCCTCCTATAAAATAGCCTATGATCATGGTACATACAGACGGAATGGTACTCAGCAATCCTTCAGGTTCGAAAGGAATGCCAAAGCCCGTATATAAATGGTTTTTACCAAGAATTGCAAGATCTGTCTTAAGTACAAGATTGCCGGTCAGACTATAAGGATCAGTCCCTCCAAAAAATGCAAGTAAACCCCAATAGCCGATAAGTAGAACAGCGACAAGTATCCAGAGGTATTCACGCCTGATTGTCAGACACAGAATTGCTCCAATCCCATACGCCAGAGCTATACGCTGAAGCACACCCATTATTCTTAGAGTTGAATAATCCATTCCGAAGTTCGGGAAGATTGTCAGGAACAGGCCAACGGCAAAAATTGCAATGGTTCGTCGGAAAATCCTGAAAAGAGATTTTCCATTAATCTCATTGCCGCATTTTTTAAGAGAATACCAGGTAGACATACCCACAATGAAGAGGAAAAATGGATAAACCAGATCCGTGGGAGTACAACCGTTCCATTTAGAGTGCCGCAAGGGAGAATAAACAAATTCCCAACTCCCCGGATTATTCACAATTATCATAAAAGCTACTGTCATTCCCCTGAAGATATCAAGAGAAACCAACCTGCCACTGCTTTTTGCCATAGATAAAATCAGATATTATCTGGTAAAAATAAGAATTAAAGCTGATTTTTAATGGTTCTCACAGATTGCGCTGACCTGCCTGACGGAAGGCAGGTTTACTCAGATAAACATAGATGATCTGCGCTAATCGGCGCAATCTGCGGAAAATTTTTTAATATTTTCATGTATTTTAATATTACTTTTGAGAGCATTATACATTCCATATAAATTATTTTTTCTTCAGTAAATACAGATTAGCATGAATTTCATAAGATCAATAAAATCATTTATATTAGTTGCACTTGTCCTTTTATCAATTAATGAAATCTCTGCACAACGGTCCGACCCCCCTTTCTTAAAATATTTGAATCATCCATGGGTCGATTCGGTTATGAAGACCCTTTCAATTGACCAGCAGATTGCCCAATGCATATGGATTGCCGGTTATTCCAACGGGGATGTGGCTCAGGAGGTTGAAATAAGTGATATCATCAGAAAATACGGAGTAGGAGGAATTGTATTCTTCCAGGGAACAGCTCCAAAACAGGCTGAATTAACTAATTTCTACCAGAGTATTTCAAAAGTACCACTTCTTATTTCTCTTGACGCCGAATGGGGCGTCGGAATGAGACTGGCTAATGTAGATAAGTTCCCTTATCAAATGACACTTGGAGCAATACATAATGATTCGCTTATATACGCATTCGGACAGGCAGTTGCTTTGCAATTTAGAAGACTCGGTATGCAGGTGAACTTCGCGCCGGTGCTCGATATAAATGTAAACGCACAGAACCCAGTCATAAACTATCGTTCATTTGGTGAAAACAGGGAAAAGGTGACATCAAAGAGCATTATGTATATGAAAGGAATGCAGAACAACGGCATCTTAGCAACCGGAAAACACTTTCCGGGACATGGCGATACAAATGTTGACTCACACCTTGATTTACCTTTAATAACTCATACGAGAGCAAGATTAGACAGTGTGGAATTATATCCCTTCAGGAAACTTATCGCAGAAGGAATAGGAAGCATAATGGTTGCGCATCTGAATCTGCCTTCGCTCGACACGTCATCAGGCCTCCCTTCTACCCTTTCGCATGTTATAATTACTGATCTCCTTAAAAATGAGATGGGATTCAAGGGATTGGTAGTTACAGACGCTATGATGATGAAAGCTGTAACAAAATATTTCAAGCCCGGTGAGGCTGACGCAAAAGCTCTTCAGGCTGGAAATGATGTCGCGGAATTTGTTACAGATGTTGATGCAACAATAAGAGAAACAAAGAACTATATATCTCAAAAAAAACTTACGGTTGAAGAGATAGCAACAAAATGCAGGAAAATACTTGCACTTAAATACTGGTCGGGGTTAAATAAGCCACAGATCATAAATATAGACAAAATTGAGAGTGAGATTTCTCCTATGATGTCCAAAGCATTAATACGTGATCTCTATGCAAATGCATTAACTATTCTGAATAATAATCATGATATAATACCAATAAAAAATCTGCAGAATATTAAAATCGCATCAATAGCCATTAATAGTGATAATATTTCTGCTTATCAAAAAAGAATACAAAGCTATTATCCTACAGATCAATATTTTATTAATCCTGCTGACTCCACGGCAAGCAAAGCACTCTTAAATAAACTCCCAGGTTACGATATAGTAATCGCAGGCGTTTTTGATCTGGATCAGAGGCCAAACATGGGATTTGGGATAAAACCCGAGCTGAATAATTTCCTTGAGAAACTGATTTCAAAAAATAAAACTATTATAACATGGTTTGGAAATCCATATGGTATTGATAAAATAAAAATTCTTCAGAAAGCAAACGGGCTCATCCTTGCATTTCAGGAGAACAACTATACCGAAGATCTTTCAGCTCAACTCATTTTCGGAGGCATAGCGGCCAAAGGCACACTTCCCGTCACTATAAATGATCATTGGACTTCCGGTTATGGAATTATGACACCGGGGAACATAAGGTTGCAATACGGGATACCTGAAAGTGCAGGAATGTCATCAGCAATACTAAACACTAAAATTGACTCAATTGTCAATGCAGGTCTTGTGGCTAAGGCTTATCCCGGATGCGTGGTTATGGCTGCCAGGAAGGGAGTTGTTGTATTTCAGAAAGCCTATGGTTATCAGACATACGACAATCGTATAGCTGTGAGGGAGGATGATCTGTATGACCTGGCATCAATTACCAAGATATCGTCAACTCTTGCCGGATTAATGCTTCTGAACAGTGAAGGCAAGTTCTCACCTGATAAAACCCTTGGTTTTTATCTTCCTGATTTTAGAAAAACCAACAAGGGGAACATTGGAATGAGAGATTTCCTGACCCATCAGGCCGGATTAACTCCTTTCATACAATTTTGGAAAGAGACAATAAAAAAGGATGGAAAATTTAAACCAAGGACTTTTAGTTACGAATATGGAAAGAAATATCCTCTTGAGGTAGCACAAGGGCTTTATATCTATAAAAATTACAGGAAGAAGATGTTTAATGAGATAAAGAAAAGCCCGCTTGGAGAAAAAATATGTATATTCAGATCTGACCTTCATTATTGCTCCTGAAATCATCGGGAATTTAACCGGGGAAAAATGGTATGATTTTGTGACTGACAGCATTTATAAGAAAATCGGTGCCGTTGAAATGGGGTTTAATCCATATAAAAAATTTCCTATGGACAGGATCGTTCCAACTGAATATGATTCTCTGTTCAGAAAACAACAATTACAAGGGACAGTTCACGATGAAGCTGCCGCTATGCAAGGAGGAATATCAGGCCACGCAGGATTGTTTTCCGATGCGAATGATCTGATGAAACTAATGGAGCTCTACCGCAGGATGGGTGAATATGGAGGACAACAGATTATCAGCAGAAATGTGATGGAAGATTATACAAAGGTACAGTTTCCGGAGAATAATAACCGACGGGGACTGGGATTTGATAAACCACTACTTAATAATTCCCAGCTTTCACAAAAAGATTCCTACCCTGCAAAAAGCGTTTCGCCCGAAAGTTTTGGACATTCGGGATATACAGGAACTTTTGTTTGGGTTGATCCGGTATCTGAAATTACTTATGTCTTCCTCTGCAACAGAGTCTTTCCGACGAGAAGAAATGAGGAGTTATATAACATGAATATAAGGTCGGAGATACTTCAGGCGATATATGACTCTATAAGGAAGTAGGGCTTGGAGAAAGGTTAAGGTTAAGGTTAAGGTTAAGGTTAAGGTTAAGGCTCAGGGTTAAGTGAAATAATATTCATTATCAGGAAGGTTTTGGTTTGTCTGTTTCTTGTTTTATTGATCAATCATAGAAACGTTTTTTTCGAAATCGAAAAATGTCTTACGCATTACATCAGACAACAGGAGTTTGTAATTGATAAATGATTCAAGTCGTGTGAGATATGCACTGTTTAATCGTTCACGTTCCAGAGCCATCGCCTGACTGTCGATATCGCCATTCGCATAACGTTGTCGTGATATTTCGAAACTTTTTTCAGCGACGACTACGTTTTTCTCCAGTAACTGTAATCGTCTCAGATTGCTTTGCAATCGGTTAACAGTTGTACGGATATCGCGCTCTATGGTAACTTTACCAGCGTCCTGCTGGATTTGATTTTCTTTCAGGGTAGCAATTGCACTATTCACTTTTGCCCTGTTTTCTCCCCAATCTATTATCGGTATACTTACTGTAAGCCCGACCCCAAAACTGCCTCGTCTGTTGGTC
>Ga0302284_1001470_pt1 | contig 10602 bp, 5 predicted proteins | sample III_Fen_E2_1_FD_198760 | JGI IMG/M metagenome (GOLD analysis project Ga0302284, IMG submission 198760) | Peat permafrost microbial communities from Stordalen Mire near Abisko, Sweden - III_Fen_E2_1 | ecosystem: Environmental > Terrestrial > Soil > Wetlands > Permafrost | place: Sweden: Abisko...
TGAAGAAATATTGTTGAATGATTACAGTCAGTTTCTTGTTTGTAAATATTGTAGTAGAAAGTAATTGAAAGCGGAAGCTTGGTGTTTAACATTATTGATATGTAGCGAAGCTACATCTGAGCTGCAAGTTTGTTTAAATATGAATTATCTTTCTGTCAGGAAAATTATTAGAAGACAATAATCAATCAAACAATCAAAAAAGAAAAAAAGTAAATGAATCCAACTAAGTATACATAAATTATTTAGTAGCAAAAGAAAGAGATCGTTGCTCTTAAAGCCAAAATTGAAGAAATGAAGATTTCATTAGATTTTAGTGAGGATTTTATATAGAGGGCAGATGAGTAGGCATAGTCATGTTTGGATTCATATCAAGGTTTAGTAGATATCATTTGTGCATTTGAAATCGGAAAAGTCGAATTTTAAGAAGTCAAAGAATATATAGGGGGTTTCAGCAAAATATTCGTTTCAAAAATGATACTAATATTAAAGAAAAACGCAGTTTTTGCTGGGCCCCCCTATATATCAAAATCTTTAGAAAAGTCTCCATAAAGAAAGTCTTTAATCACAAACATCATGGAAGTCCATTAGGAATATATTTAAGAATGTTAAAAAACATATAATCTGAAAAACTAGTAAAAATATTTGCTTTAGAATCTTGAGAATTACATGAAAAAGATCACTTCGGCTAATCTCAAGTCTAACCTCATAAAAAAGGGTGCTGAAGAGAAGCTACCTTTGGATTAGGATCATCAGGAAATAACGCAGCAGAAAGTTCTCTCATCTGAAAAAAAATCAATTGAGAATAAGAACAAAAAAGCAAATTCTAATGAAGATAATGACTTTAATTTCACTGAACAATACTGTGAAGAGTAGTACAACTAATTTTGCCTAGAAGTGGACACCTGTATAGACAATCTTTAAACCTCAATAAAAAGCAATCAATCAATGAAACTTTAATTAACACAAAAAGATAAGTGTATTACAAATCTCAAAAACGAAATCAATCTGGATTAGAAACCACTCAAAGAGTAATTAGAGAAAGCTGTTCAATAATACAGAGAGTAATAAGAAAAAAACAAAGAGCTAGATGAAAAAAACAAATAGTAAGATAAACAAATCGAATAGTAAAATAAACAAATCGAATAGTAAAATAAACAAATCGAATAGGTATTGAAAATAGTTGAAAAGTTAGAAGCAAAGATTGAGATAATGGAAAAAGAAAAAAGACTGGACGTTACTAGATAATATAAAGCAGAAATAATTGCAGTTGCCTTTGAACAAATAAAAAATAAAATACCTTCTTTATGCTCACTCAATAGCTAGGAAGCATAAGAATATGTCTAAATTGTTTTTAGAGTCACGTCTGATGAATGGAAAGAGTGTGTTTCGTTTAAATAATAAAGAAATGTAGAAGTTCACTGTAAAAATATCCCTTATTCGATCGATTTGTATGAATCTACATTTACGGATGACTAGAAAAGTGCTCCTGGGAATAAAAATGAAGCACTGAATGAAAAAAAGTTATTTGAGGGAATCTATAAACTCTTGGATTATTTTACTAAAGAGAATTTGTTTACAAGGAATTGACATCGAATAATCTAATTTCTTAACTGTGCTAACTTTTTTAAGAAATTTTCTATGTTTTTATTGTAAAATAACTTGCTAGTATGTAAAGAATTAGAGAGATACAGAATTATCATACCTTTGAAGCTTAAGAAGTTTAATTTTGTTTAAATTGTTTGATTACTGGTAAGATAATATCCATACATGATGCGATTAAAGAAGCAATTTGTTATTGGCAATACAAACCCATGCAGATGCAAATGATTTATGCTATTGTATGGTGGAGAATAATATCCAAACCTGTATTACTTTTCAGGATGCGATTCCCCGAAGCAGAAGACGTCCAACTCTCTCTTGTTCATGTACTAACAAAAAATCAGAGTATTTAAGATGATTAATATCTCGAATATATTATTTAGGGCAGATCAAAATGTGCCGCTAAGACGAAGCTAGTTTAATATCTTCGAACGCAAACACAAGATCATCTTCATATAAAGGTACTTGATTAGTTTTTTGATCACGGATGTCACAAAATATGCAATGCTAATAAGCTTCTTGTTTATTATTACTGTTACCCATTGTTCTAATGTCTTAGATTCTTCTCTCAATCAAGGAATATCCTTAAATAAAATAATTAAAATAATCTTATGAGTTACTTTATCATTGAAAAAAAATATCTTGGATTTAAGATTCATAATTTTGAAGTTGATTGAATATTTATTAAGAGAATTCAAGTCTTTTTTATATTATCGTGAAATGTTGAGTTGATTTCCTTTGTTTGGTAAACATATCATGCAAAAAGATCATAATTTAACAAACAAATATTGTACTTTTAGTCAATGTAGAGTTGATCCATTCAATGTTTTATTCTTTAAAATGCATCTTTTTGAAAAACTAGATCAACTAAAAATAGAGTTTTCATTCCATTCATTTGAGTAATAAAAATTTTTTTGATTTCGAGTGTAATTTCAAAGATAATCATTAAATAACAATTCATGATTTCTAGTAGAGAATAAATGGTTTAATTGCAAGACAAAAAATTAAAAGACTGATTTTACTTTGGATTCAAAAAATTGATACTTCTCTCTTTTTCTCTCAAATTAGAGTTGCTGAGAATACAATAATTTCATTCCACTTATGAGCATTAAAATTATTAAACATAATAAAGCACATATTAATGTTAACTCTTTTTTATTATTTTTGGTTAATTACCTCCACGATTCTTTAGTTCAATGGTGCTTCAATGAATTAAAAAGATTCGTTGGTAATAAATTATTAGCTAGCACAAAGTAACTCTCTCTCTTTTTCTCTTTCAGACTATTTCTTCTTTTGTTTTTCATTTTTAATAAAGGGAAAATAACGATTCTTAGTTGTCAAGATTCTGCCCTTGTCCTTATAATTGTGGTCTTGGAGTCATTCCTTAACCTTCCTTTATTGCTAGATTAAATTGTCACAAAATGTTAAACCTTGACTCTATGGAGAATTTTTAGAGATGCTATAAAATAATAAATTGTTTACTTTTCCTTTTCTGCAATCTCTTATGGAAATGTTCCAGCTGTAGATTCAAATTTTATTTAACAGTATCAACTTACGCTGCATTTACATTAATATGTTGCTAGAATAGCTCACCTGCATCTAAAGTAGTAGCTTATTCGTTTTAAAGCTAAAAATACATTCCTACTTCCATTTAGGAAAGAAATTACATTGTAAATAGCAATATCTGAAAATGGATTGACTGCTTTAGTTATGATATTGAAATTTTCTGAGTCCTATGAATTTTCTGTTAAATCTGAAGATTAGCTGCTATCATCACTATCCTCTTCTTTTTTCTATGTTTTTGCCATTCATGCTCATTAAGATTGTGCAGAATGCCCCTTTATTGATTTATGTAATTCGCGCCTTTTTCTTTTGAGGAGCAATAAAAAAACTTCACCACACTCTTGATTATCAAAATTACTTCACAACCAAAAAACAAATACTAATCCCATATTTCAACATCTGGGCTCCTAGTTAGGACAATCAGCGAAACTAAGATCATTGAAGACAAAGTGAGATGCAAGCTCACGAAATGCAAAATCAATCAGAAATGACTCCCATTAAACCTGGAAACTAGTCAGAAGACCTTAACAACATTTAATCTCTAAGTGAAACTAAAAATCATCCATCTACTGCTGCTAGTAGCACAGCATTCTCTAAAGTTCCAACAGGAAGCCTGAAGCCATCAGATAATCAAACCGATGCAGTATTCTACTCCACAAATGATCCAATATTTTAGCCTACTGCTTCTCCAAATAACTTTCAAGACTTCAAATCATATGGCCATCCATAATTCGGTTCAACTTTCAGAATAAATAACTTCCTTGCCTCCACGAAGAAGCTCTACAACAACAACTTATTCTTGACACCCATCAAAGAAGACGCTCGTTTCAAGCCTTCTTTCTTAAACTCAATTTTTAAGTAACAAAAAAATATATTTAAAAAAAAGAGACTAAGTCAGATAACCTTAACATAAACAGGGACTCTCCTCACATAAACACAAACAATATCTGCAGAAGACTTGTTTTTGATGATGATATCGATGAACTCATGGGAAATAGTTTCATGCCTGCATAAAACATCTTTGAAGAAAAAAAGGGTGTTTTTTCAAATGTCAATATAAACTAGCTTATTGCTTCATAAAACCAGCATCAAACCCCTCAGATCTACGAGTAAATAATCTAACAAAAAGAAAAATTTAGTTAGAATGACAACAAATAGATTATTCTTGTTTCATTATTTTTTAAAGCTAAAGTATCTATGGTGTAAATATCAATGCATTGGATTTCCCCTCATCTGTGAAGTCTCAAGACACCAATTCTGGCATGGTATCTCCTCAAAATAAAAAATCTCAAGATACCCAGCCTGTTCAAAGTCAAACTGAAATCCAAGTGCTAAGCTCTTAGAAAAAACTACCTAAATCAGATCTGTTTGATATTGACACTCCGGTGAAAAATAGACCTTAGCGAATGTAGTAGAATATCTTTGACAAAGAATCTTAGGGTAACATCAAAGATAGCATGGCCACTAAAAAACCCATGCCTTCTAATGTTGTAAATATCTATAAAGATAAAGTTAATTAGTTATCTGAAAGTTCTTCATTGAGAAAGAATATGAATATAAATAACTAAATTCTTGTAAATTCTGAGAATTATGAGAAAAACACTGATAATCATGCAGTTGGGATGACTAATGATGTTATGGAGAATAATAACCACAACAATAACAGTGGAAGTGATGCTGGAGCAGGAAAGAAATAGAAAACATGCAATTGCAAAAAAACAAAATGTCTTAAACTGTATTGTGACTGTTTTGCAGCAGGAGAGCTATGTAACGGAGATTGTAACTGTTTTGGATGCTACAACACTTCATCCAGTGAAAAGAGAACTGCTGCTATTTGCACTATTATGGATAGATAACCAGAGGCATTTGGGCCTAAAGTCTAAAGTAATGCTCACAAAAAAGGATGTAATTGTACCAGATCAGGATGTCTCAAAAAATACTGTGAATGCTATACTCTTGGAGTGAATTGTGGAGAATATTGCAAATGCTAGCAATGTAAGAACATTGGCAACCCTCCGCAAGGAATGAAAATTGAAGATTCCAAGCCTTCATTAGAAGAATTAGAGGATGGCTTCAGTACAAAGAAAAAAATCTTTTGTACTTCAACTTCTTTTTCTCTTCATTTGACTCAAAAACCTTCTTAAGAAGAAGCTCACGATGATGGGGTAGACGAAGAGGAAAAGGAGGATGATAATGAAGAGATATTTGAAGAAATGGATAATGAAAAATAGTTAAAGGATCAACTTTCATCATCTCCTTCTTAGGGAAAAATGTACATGACTCCTCTAAAATCTTCGAATAAGAGGGAATCAAGAAGCTTAACAACTGCAGATACTTCAAAGAAATAGATCGGAGTAGGTTACGAATAAGATTCAGAGATTAAAAATACTATTGTCAAGCTCACCATCAGCGATTACAACAATAACAATGATCATGAAAATTTTGATGAAATTTCCTCAAAATCAATAAAACAGAAAAAAGGAGTGAATTAATAGACTAATAGTTAATAAGATACTTAAAAACATCCTAGTATTCATGGGTTACGATCAGGAGATTAAGAGGTGCATGCTCAATTGAGAGGAGGAATCATTTAGCTCCAAAATAAGCCAAAAGGATCACATTGAAGGATTCTTGAATGAAGTAGAGTTCTGAAAAGGATCATTTTCATAGATTTCTTCTGTTTTAGGATCATTTAACTTCAAAGGATCGCTTAATATATTTTTCTCTTTTAACCTAAGGAGAGCTCGAGTATTTCTTTTTACCTAACTTCTCTTTCCTTTTTCCTTTGTTTTATCTGATATTTCATAGAAATTATCTCGTTTTAAATTGAAAAACAACATTTCTTATAAAAAGTGAATAATGCATTTTTAACTATTATATCATTCAGTAGACTATGGTATTTGTAGATAAAAAGAAATTTACTTCAAGCTTAGGAAATCAGTTTTAGATCTAAGATTTTTGAAATCTAAAATTGTTAATTTTAATCTTGTCTGAGAAATCAAAAATTCCAAATTCAACATGAAACTATCCTTAAAAAGCTTATTTCATCATAATAATTTTTTTTCCACATTCAAGCTAAAGAACAAAAAATAGCCTGAAACGGTGAAACGGATGTTTGAAACAATAATAATTTTGAAAACTCATTATTAATCGAGAGTTAAGGTAAACATATAACTCAAACACAATCTCCCGAATAAAAAAATTATAATATCTGCTTCTGGGTAGTCTTCTCCTTATTTTTTAAGATTCATTAATCAAAAAGGTCGAAAGGAGTAGTGAGTGAAAGGAAACTGATAATGAATTTTAAATTAAGATAAATATCAGCGAATTAGTGTAAAATTTGAGGAAAGATAATGGGTTGCGGCAACAGTACGCAGTAAACAAAACAACCTCATTCCAAGAAAGATGATAAGATACTTGGAAATGAAGTGCCTGATTTCTACGTGGTAGTTGAAGAAGGGCAAGCTTAAAAGACTCAGTAAGATGAAGACGATGAGACTTTGAAGACAGAAAAGACCCAACACTAAAACTCTCTAGTCCTTGATAAAACGGAGAAGAAGCGTGTTGTCAAAAAAGGAGCTAAAAAAGTTAGAGGTGGGGAAGATGTCAGCGACGTTATTAACGAGAATATCAGCAAAGTCAACAAGAATATGACTAAAGGAGATGAGGATCTGATTATGAATAGTCTTCGAAATCACTATGTCTTCTACGCATTAACAGATGATGAGCTGTCTTATGTTGTGTAGAAGATGTTTTATTGTGAGAATACCAGCGATTATGTCTTCAAATAAGAAGATAAGGCATCTTCGTACTTCATCATCGACAAAGGATCCGTAGAAATCGTCATCAATGGAGAGGTAATATTTTTCTTAGGAGTTTTATTTTCTCCATTTTTTGATAATTTAAGGTTGTTTATTTTCTGTTCACAATCAAAATAATTCATTTTTTTACATTGATTCTCATCTATTTAAAATTGAGAAGATTTATTAATTGCCATTTTCCACTAAGTAACAGTCATTTATTAACAATGTTTAACTACTATTTACCTCTCCTTTATTAACAAATTCATGCACCTGCGATACAAACTTCCCCTGAATATATCTCCTTCTCGAATTAACTTTAATAATTTGCCTTTTTGGCTTTTAATTTATATTAACCGAAGTAGTTACTCAATTTTGTTTATTGATCCTCCCTCCCCCCCCCTTTTAAATAAAGTTTTTACAAAAGTCAGTTTATTTACTTTTTTTTGCCTGCTTAATTAATAATAGGTTAAGAGAAATCTTTCTGCTGGAGAAAGTTTCGGTGAGCTAGCATTACTTTACAATGCCCCTAGAAGTGCATCTATCAAATGCAAAGGATAATGTAACTTCTGGGGTATTGATCGTAACTCCTTCAGAAAAACGATTGGTAAAAATCTATTCATGGAATTAGGATAAAATTGATTTTGAGATTCTGCTGTTTTTATTATATTTCAGAGGATATGGTCTCAAAGAATTATGAATCCAACAGATAATTCATGGAATAAGTGAATTTCTTTAAATCCATGAATAGTGAATAAAAAGATAGCATTGCTGCTGCACTCATCAGCATTAAGTTCATAAAAGGAGAATTCATTGTCAATGAAGGAGATGCTGCAGATTCTTTTTATATGATAAAAGAAGGCACTGTTTCTGTTTGGAAAGACAAAAAAGAGATTCGTAAACTTGGGAAGGGTGATTCCTTCGGTGAATAAGCACTTTATGTTTCGTCAAAGCGTGCAGCTTCAGTAGTTGCTGAAGGGCCTGTGAAATTACTTTCTTTAGGAAGAGATAATCTCACTAAAATTCTAGGAGATAAAATTTAAGTAAAGAAAGAAAGGATAATCTATGAATTATTTTTTTTATTATTTCACATATTTAATTGTTTTAATTGATTATGATGATAATTAATCTCATTTCAATACTTTTTCACCAAGGTAATTATCTTCAACAACATCATCAGATGGAGTTTTGCGAAATCGGAATTATTAAAGTAGCTCACGAAGATCTAAGTTGAAAAAATCACTAATAACTGCAAAATAACCAACATTAAGCAAGGAAGTCATGTTTTCTCTCGAGATGAAACCTGTGATAAGCTCATTATCATTTTAGAAGGTAGTTTGTAGACTTCAAGTGGGAAGGAAGTAGCCAGCAAGGGTATGCTCTATGGTGATGAATTCTTGCTTTAATCAAAGTAAAGTTAAACCTTCTCTGAAGACATCATCATGAAAACAGATGGGTAAAAAGATGTTACTATTAAATATTTAAAACTTGAAGAATAAAATTTATTTCCCCATTTTGAACAAAGAAACAGTTAGCAAATAGTCTATTACTTTTTTTTTTTCAAAAATTTCCCCGAATTCTGTTCTACTACTTCAATTTCATAGAAAATTTTAAATCTGTTGCTATGCACAAATTTTTGCTAGCTTGAATTCATACAAGAGAATCTTAATTTTTCAATTAGTTTTACTCCCAATATGTCTATTTTATCATCGCAAGTTCAGAATTGTAGAAACAATCATTTTCTAGACCAAATATTTTCAAACAGTTTGAATCAATAAGTATTTCTTGTTGTAGACTGCAATTCCCTCACACTTTTTTGCTGAATCTATTTTAAATATTTTCAATCCTACCCTGCTTAAAGAAATAAAGAGTATTTGAAAAAGCAACTTCCCCCAAAGAAATAATTTAAATCCCCTAATTTAAACCTCAAGAACACAGAGGGAAAAAAATGAAAACAAATGCATGAGATTAATTGGAAAGAAAGTTATGAAAATGAGATTATTTTATCCCCCTCCCATTGATACAGCTATGTGCTGCAATCGATTTTTATTATCATTTGGGAGAATAACGACAGTTAGCGTATTAACTTGAGAGTATGTCATTAAGCATCTATTCCCAGGGTGGGGATTACATCAAAAACATTCGAATAATTAACTCCACCGCTGAAAGAGAAATTGTGAAATCAAATGATTTTGCCATCGTCGTTAATACTCATAAAGAATTAATTCAATTCTAAATTCCCAGCAGAAGAAAATATTTATTCCCAGGAAACTGCTAATTTTGCATTCTAAAAGGACACACTTACAATAATCCTCTCATACTTTAATATAAAAAAAATTACTTTACTGCACTCCCTTATACTATCACTACCCACTACTATTCTATGCTCTCACATATCCTCAATAAATACGAAATGAATCATAAAAATAACTTTAATTAGAAAACCAATGAAAACCCATAAAAATGTACTTTACACTCACTTTAACAACCTTGCCCATTATTACATCCTCTAGTACGATTTAAAACTAATTTACTCAAAGATGCTATTCAATCTGAAAAGTTAGAATTATAGCATCAATCCAACGAAAATTAAGGATAAACTCTTAACTCTTCTGAAAAAAGCAGCAAGGATATTCCTATTTCTGCCTATTAAACTACTTCCACTGCAGATGAATCTGAAAAGGAAGAGGAGGGAAAAGGAGGAGGAGGATTTATAAAGAATGTTGGGCGATGGTTGGGTCCTAAGAAAAAACGAATTTTATTGAATGCTTTTGACATTTCTTGCTCTGTTCTTATGGGCAAAAAAGAATTTCTTCCTTTGTGCCACAGAGTTATCAGTCAGATCTCGTTTAAATCGTTCTCTAAATGCATTGGAGGAGACATCGAAAAAGTCATCAAAATGAATGAAGATTCACATGAAAAGAAGATGGCTAACTTAGGAAACAAACAAGATTATTCTCACATCAAACTTGATCATCTAATCTACATCAAAAAGCTTGGTTTTGGTTAATTTGGATCTGTCTATCTTGTAAGGAATAAGTAAGCAATAGAAAGCCATTTTTTACTGTGAGTTAAGTCAATCTTAAATGTATCTTTTTCTTCATTTTCTAGGGATAATGGAGGGCTCTATGCGTTAAAGTCTGTTTCGAAGAATTAAATTATCGAATAGAACCTTGAAAAGCATCTATTACAGGAGAAGCAAGTATTAGAAAGTGTCAACTTTAGCTTTATCATGCAATTCCTGAGAACATACAAAGACAACTAAAGTGTCTATTTCTTAGTGGAATTCATTTCAGGAATGGAACTTTTCGATGTTATCAGAGATATTGGTCTACTCTCAACACAAGACAGTCAGTTCTATATTGGTACTCTTATCCTCTGCATGGAGTATCTCCACTCTAGAAACATCATCTACAGAGACATAAAGCCTGAGAATATTATGGTTGATTCGAAAGGATACATGTACATGATCGACATGGGCACTGCTAAAATTCTCAAGCAAAGTAAACATCCAGGTAAACTTTAATCTATTTTAATCATTTTTTTCTCTTTCAACTCCCAAATAGTTCTTTAAAATTTCGAATTTGACTTTGATTACTCGTTTTACATTTGATGGTTTAATTGAATGTGCAGTGAGGAT